>ENA-OQCP01000378-OQCP01000378.1-human-gut-metagenome-genome-assembly--contig:-NODE-378-length-20198-cov-2.561656_pt1 | contig 20198 bp, 29 predicted proteins | sample MGYA00242760_ERZ504583 | MGnify/ENA primary metagenome ERZ504583 (study PRJEB26092, sample SAMD00036308) | human gut metagenome | host: Homo sapiens | study: EMG produced TPA metagenomics assembly of...
TCAAAACCGGTATCCGGCATGGGCAATGGCGGCAGCAGCGGCTTTCGATGAGATGAACTGGAGCGAGATCGTCGGCTGCATCGGCGGAGACGATACGATTTTCTGCGTGGCAAGAGATGACGACGCGGCGCTTGTGGCAGCAGAACGCCTGAAACGGATGGTGGACGGCATGGAGGAGACGGGCGAGGAGTTCTAAAAAACGCCCGTCTCTGCAAAAAGAGACAAAAAGATGACAGCAGGTGTGACACCGGAGGAAAAGAATGCTCACAAACTTACACGTAAAAAATCTGGCCCTGATCGACGAAGCGGAAGTGGAGTTCGGTCCGGGCCTGAATATACTGACCGGAGAAACCGGAGCCGGAAAATCCATCCTGATCGGTTCGATCAACGCGGCGCTTGGAAAGAAGATATCCCGCGAGATGATCCGGACGGGAGAGACAAGCGCGCTGGTGGAACTGGTCTTTGAAACCGAAAATCCGCATGTGCTGGAGCTGTTAAAAGAGATGGATCTCGAGGCAGAGGAGGGTCAGGTGATTATTTCCAGAAAGATCACCGGATCCCGCAGCGTCTGCCGCATCAACGGCGAGGCATGCAATATCTCGCAGGTAAAAGCTCTTGCGTCCCTGCTGCTCGACATCCACGGCCAGCATGAGCACCAGTCGCTGCTCTATCCGGACCGGCAGATCGCGATTCTTGACGCGTTTGCGGGAACCGAGGCGGCCACGGCAAAAGGAGAGGTCCGGGCGCTGTACCAGGAGTGGAAGAATGTCCGAAAGGAGCTCTCGGCGTACGAACTCGACGAGGAGGCAAGAAAGCGGGAGGCAGCATTTCTTACGTTTGAAATCAACGAGATTGATCAGGCAGAGCTAAAAGAGGGCGAGGACGAAGCGTTGGAAACTGCGTACCGGAAAATGGGCCATGCGAAAAAGATCGCGGAATCTCTGCAGACGGTATATGCGATCACCGGCTACGGTGCAGAGAACAGCGCCGGGGAGCAGGTCGGCCGCGCAATCCGGGAGCTGCAGCAGGCCGCGGTGTACGACGATGCACTTTCCGGTCCGTCGCAGACCCTTTCCGATATTGACGGACTGCTGAATGATTTCAACCGCGAAATTCCGCATATCTTTCCGAACTGACCTTTTCCGAAGAAGAGTATTACGAGACGGAAAAGCGGCTCGATGAGATCAACCGCCTGAAAGCAAAGTATGGAAAGACGATGGAAGAGATCGCCGCATACCGCGAAGAACAGCAGAAAAAACTGGAAAAACTGGAAAACTTTGAGAGCTGCCGCGCCGCACTGCAGGAGCAGTTACAGAAAACGGAGCAGAAACTGGATGCGGCCGCACATAATCTGTCCAAGATCCGCAGAAACTATGCAAAACGGCTCGAAACACAGATTATCGAAGGTCTGCGCGACCTGAATTTCCTGCATGTCGCATTTGAAATTTCATTTGAAAAGACAAAAAGTTACACCGAAAACGGAACCGATGCTGTGGAGTTCTTAATCTCCACAAACCCGGGCGAAGCGATCCGTCCGCTGGCGAAAGTTGTTTCCGGCGGCGAACTGTCGCGAATCATGCTTGCAATCAAGACGATTCTTGCCGACCGCGACGAGACAGAAACCCTGATTTTCGATGAAATTGACACCGGAATCAGCGGAAGGACGGCGCAGAAAGTTTCCGAAAAAATGGCACAGATCGGGCAGCGCCATCAGGTCATCTGCATCACCCATCTGCCGCAGATCGCAGCGATGGCAGATTCTCATTTTGAAATCGAAAAAAACGTCGAAGAAAACGAGACCGTCACATTGATCCATCCATTATCCGAGGAAGATTCTGTCAGAGAACTGGCAAGAATGCTCGGCGGCGCGAAAATTACGGATTCTGTTCTGGCAAATGCCAGCGAGATGAAGGAATTGGCACAGGTACAAAAATCTGCAAGACTCAAATAAAGAGAAGTCCGCATACTAAGAGGGAAATCACGAAACAAAGCGTGGTTTCCCTCTTTTTCGCGGGCGCGAGTCAAAGTCCGTGCCTGCACGAGAACTTGACAACCGCCGCGAAAACAAAAGAAATGCCGCAGTTCTGCCTGCGGCGGAAAGGATGGGAATGCAAATGACGAGAAAACAAAAATACCGAAGAGTCCTGCTTGCGCTGGCGGCGCTGTTTCTGATCCTCGCCGTTCTTCTTGCTACGATGCCATGCGCGAATCCCTGCCGGATACGATGTATGTGGATGAGAACAGCGAAAGCCCGTTTCAGCCGCTCACGAAACATCCGCTTCTGACGATTTCGGAAGATACGAAGGAAGCAGAAAAAACCGAATTCGGAGAAACGGGTGAAACGGTTGTAGAATGTTCCGCCGCCGGGATCCCGCTGAAAAGATCCGTGTGATCCAGGAAGAACGGCCGAAGTTGCCGTCTGCGGCGCGCCGGTCGGTATCTATATGGAGACCGACGGTGTGATGGTGATCCGTACAGCCGAAATCCGTTCGTCCGACGGAACCGTCAGCCGTCCGTCAGAAAATATTCTGCGGGAAGGCGACTATATCACAAAAGTAAACGGACAGAGCATCCGCAGCAAGCAGGAGCTGATTGATGCAGTAAAAGTATCAAACGGTTCCCCGGTGTGTCTTTCCCTGCTTCGGGACGGGGAAACGATCGAAGTGCAGGTGACACCGCAGAAAAGCCAGGACGGCACCTGCCGCCTCGGGGCCTGGGTCCGCGACAATATGCAGGGAATCGGAACACTGACTTTCGTGGAACCGGACGGAACCTTTGCAGCGCTCGGCCATGGAATCAGTGATGTCGATACCGGAAAAATGCTCCAATTGAACGGCGGAGAACTGTATCTGACACAGATTCTGTCTGTGATCCCGGGAAAAGCGGGTGTACCGGGTGAACTGCAGGGCGTGATCCATTACGAAGAAAAGAACCGTATCGGGTCAGTGGCGGAGAATACCATCTACGGTATCCACGGCGTTCTGGACAGGGAAAAAAGCAGTGCACTGCCGCTTACCGTGACGGAAATTGCTACCGGCAGGAGATCGAGACGGGCCCGGCCACCGTGCGGATGTGCGTGGACAATACGGTAGAAGAGTATGAGGCGGAGATTACGGAAATTGATCTTGGAAGCGAGAATACGAACAAAAATTTTGTGCTCGAAATTACCGATCAACGGCTGCTGCGGAAAACCGGCGGCATCGTACAGGGAAATTCCGGCTCGCCGGTGATCCAGAACGGAAGGCTGATCGGCGCCATTACCCATGTTTTCGTAAACCATCCGGAAAAAGGCTACGGTGTCTTTGCGGAAAACATGCTTGCACGGAACTGAAAAAATATGCGTTAATTTGGTTGAAATTGTTACAAACTCCCGAATTTTTACGGAAAATGTCGATCGAATTCAAAAATTTACGGGAAATATATTGAAAAGGCGAAAAAATAAAATTATAATGTCTGTGTGATTGGAAAAAGTTCAGAAGAAAACGGATGCAGTGAAATTCCGGAAAGACTATGAGTTTTTGCAAAGGAGAGCTTTATGGAAAAGATCAACATTGCCATCGCGGATGATAACGAACGCATGCAGGAAATGCTTGGGAACGTCATAAAACAGGATGACACGCTTGAACTGATCGGGCAGACCGGAAACGGAAATGATATTTACAGTATCATCCGCGACAAAGAACCGGACGTTGTACTGCTTGACATTTTCATGCCGAAGATGGATGGTCTGACTGTAATGGAGAAAGTCAATGAGGATAAAAATCTGAAAAAAAGACCTGCCTTTATCGTTGTCTCCGCCGTAGGAGAGGAGAGGATCACCGAAGATGCGTTCCGGCTCGGTGCTTACTATTACGTCTTAAAACCGTTCGACAACGAAACTCTTCTGAACCGGATCAAAGCAACAAAAGGAATGACAGCAGTAAGAAGATACCATCCAAGAAATTTTACAAACTCCGGAAAAGAGCCGATCTGTCCACCGGAAAACAGTCTGGAAATCGATGTGACAAATATGATCCACGAGATCGGCGTTCCTGCCCATATCAAAGGATACCAGTACCTGCGCGATGCGATTCTGCTTTCCGTAGAGGACACGGAAATGCTCAATTCCATTACCAAGATTCTCTATCCGACCATCGCGAAACGCCACCAGACAACGTCAAGTCGTGTCGAGCGTGCCATCCGCCATGCGATTGAAGTGGCCTGGAGCCGCGGCAAAATGGACACAATCGACGAGCTGTTCGGCTATACCGTGAACAACCGCAAGGGTAAACCGACAAATTCTGAATTTATTGCATTAATTGCAGATAAAATACGTCTTGAACTGAAAAATCAGTAAAAAGTAACAAAAAAATCCGAACAAACGGAGAAATTACAGAAGTTTAGACTTTTTTCTGGACAAAGTACGGTATAATACAGACAGGACGTTGATTATCCTTTCGCGTTTCATAGGATCGTGACAAAAAGGAAGGAATTACAGAAAAACAAAGATGCGATAATCAGCATGAAATTACAGGAGGATTCTTTTCATGAAATATTTTGTTCGTGGCTTCAGAGTGTGTACCGTTCATCAAAACAGGCGGTCTGGCGGATGTAGTAGGTTCTCTGCCGAAATACTTCCCGAAAGAGTATTTTGATGTGCGCGTGGTGATTCCAAAATACGCAGGAATCAAAGAACAGTTTAGAAATCAGATGCAGTATGTGACAAACTTCTACATGGATCTGAACTGGAGACAGCAGTATGTCGGCATTTTCGAGATGGAATATGAAGGCATCAAATTCTACTTTATCGACAACGAGGAGCATTTCGGAGGAAGCACTCCATATGCGGGCATGCCGTGGGATCTGGAAAAATTTGCTTACTTCAGTAAAGCAGCGCTTTCCATTTTACCGACCATCGGCTTCCGCCCGGATCTCATCCACTGCCACGACTGGCAGACCGGTCTCGTTCCGGTTTACCTGCACGAGCGTTTCCAGGCAGATGAATTCTATCGGGGAATCAAAACCGTCATGACGATCCACAACCTGAAATTCCAGGGCATCTGGGACCGCAAGACGATTCAGAGCATTACCGGCCTTTCCGACTACTACTTCACACCGGATAAGCTGGAGTTCAAACACGATGCCAGCTACTTGAAGGGCGGTCTGGTTTACGCAGATGCGATCACCACCGTCAGCAATACATACGCGCAGGAGATTCAGACCCCGTTCTATGGCGAAGGACTCGACGGTCTGATGTGTGCAAGAGCAAACGATCTGCGCGGTATTGTAAACGGACTCGACTACAATGAGTGGAACCCGGAGACAGACGCTCAGATTGCAAAGAATTTCAATGTAAAGAACTTCCGTAAAGAGAAAGTGAAAAATAAACTGGCACTGCAGGAGGAGTTAGGACTCGAGGTCAATCCGAAGACGATGATGATCGGTATCGTATCCCGGCTGACCGATCAGAAGGCTTCGACCTCATCAGCTATATGATGGATGAGATGTGCCAGGATGCCGTACAGTTTGTGATCCTTGGAACCGGCGAGGAGCGCTACGAGAACATGTTCCGCCACTTCGCATGGAAATACGACAAGAAGGTTTCGGCAAACATCTACTATTCCGATGCAATGTCACACAAGATCTATGCATCCTGCGATGCCTTCCTGATGCCGTCCCTGTTTGAGCCATGCGGACTCTCCCAGCTCATGAGCCTCCGCTACGGAACCCTTCCGATCGTCCGCGAGACCGGCGGCCTCAAAGACACCGTAGAGCCGTACAATGAGTACGAGGGAACAGGAACTGGATTCAGCTTCACAAACTACAATGCGCATGAGATGATGGGTACCGTGCGGTACGCAGAGCGCATCTATTACGACAAAAAACGCGAGTGGAACAAGATGATCGACCGCGCAATGGTACAGGATTTCTCCTGGGCGAATTCCGCAAAACAGTACGAGGAAATGTACAACTGGCTGATCGGATAAGCTGGTCTGCATTCTGAAAAATAAGAAAAATCCCGAAATGGCAGAAGAGGAAAGAAAAGCCGTTTCGGGATTTTTTTGCAGTATTTTTGGGTTGCGGCAGGAGAGTGGAATATGCTACACTTGTGCATAAGGATATATTCGAAGCAGCTCCGGTGCAGAGGATTTGGGAGCTGAAAAAAGACACAAGAAAAACAGTTGACAACAAAGCAGATTTGTAATAGTATGTATACAGAAGCGAACGGACGTTCGCGTGGTAAGGAGAATATTCAGTATGGGAAATAATAACGAAGATAAACTGCGTGCACTCGATGCCGCACTTGGACAGATTGAAAAACAGTACGGAAAAGGAGCCGTCATGAAGCTCGGAGATTCCGCAGCAAACATGAACGTGGAAACCATCCCGACCGGCTCTTTAAGCCTGGATATCGCACTCGGTCTTGGCGGTGTGCCGAAGGGAAGAATTATTGAGGTATATGGACCGGAGTCTTCCGGTAAAACAACCGTAGCGCTCCACATGGTAGCCGAAGTACAGAAACGCGGCGGAATCGCCGGCTTCATTGATGCAGAGCATGCGCTCGATCCGGCCTATGCCAAAAACATCGGTGTTGATATTGAAAACCTTTATATCTCACAGCCGGACAACGGCGAGCAGGCACTTGAGATCACCGAGACGATGGTCCGTTCCGGTGCGGTAGACATCATCATCGTGGACTCTGTTGCAGCCCTCGTTCCAAAAGCCGAGATCGACGGCGACATGGGAGATTCCCACGTCGGACTGCAGGCGCGTCTGATGTCTCAGGCACTCCGGAAACTGACTGCAGCGATCAGCAAATCCAATTGTATTGTTATCTTTATCAACCAGCTGCGTGAAAAAGTCGGTGTCATGTTCGGAAATCCGGAGACCACAACCGGCGGCCGTGCACTGAAATTCTATTCTTCCATCCGTCTCGATGTCAGAAGAATTGAAGCCTTAAAGCAGGGCGGAGAGATGGTCGGAAACCGTACCAGAATCAAAGTCGTGAAAAACAAAGTAGCTCCGCCGTTCCGCGAGGCAGAATTTGATATCATGTTCGGAAAAGGAATCTCCAAAGAAGGAGACGTTCTGGATCTGGCAGCTTCCGTCGGCATCGTACAGAAGAGCGGCGCATGGTTCGCATACGGCGGCGACAAGATCGGCCAGGGACGCGAAAATGCGAAAGCTACCTGCGCGAGCTCCGGAAATCATGGATGAGATCGAGCACAAAGTGCGCGTGGCTTACGGCCTGATCAAGGAAGAAGCGCCGGAAGGCACAGAAGAAACAGCAGCAGTTCCGGAAACCGAAGGAGACGACGAATAAATGTTTGTGACAGAGATTCGTCCTCTGAATAAAAAGAAATCACGGATCCTCTTCGATGACGGAGAGGATCTGGTTCTTTATAACGGGGAAATCCGCGCTTCCCGCATCAAAGAGCAGGAGGAGCTTCCCGATGAGGTTTACGAAAAGCTGGCAGGGGAAGTGCTGACTAAAAGGGCCAAACACCGCGCGATGTATCTGCTGCTCGGACAGATGCGGACGAAAAAAGAGCTGGAAGATAAGTTACGAAAAGACGGCTATCCCGAGAGAGCCATTGAAGAGGCTGTCTCGTACGTGGAGAGCTTTCACTATATCGACGACCGCGCATACGTGGAGCAGTATCTTGCGGGCAGCGGTGCGAAAAAAGGGAAAAAGGCAGTCCTCTATGCGCTGGCACAGAAAGGCGTGGACCGGGAACTGGTGGAATCCGTCCTGGAAGAGCAGGAGGATGCCCGCGATGAGTATGAACTTGCAAAAAGTGCCGCCTTCGCAAAGCTCGGCACGCCGCACCGGCTGGATGAAAAAGAGTATCGCCGTGCCGCCGGTTTTCTGATGCGGAAGGGATTCGGCAGTTCCGAAATCCGTCGGGCACTGGAAGAATACCAAGATTCCGCTGACGAAGAATTCTGAATATTCTCGGCGATTCCGCCACATGCCGCGAAATTATGTGCAATAAATTACATGATTATTTTTAAAACATTGACAAATTTGTGAAAACAGTATAAAATTGTAGTGTTGTAAATGTGCAATGAAAACTAAATAAGGAGGTGCTCCGGTAATGGGTACAGGTATTACAATTCTGCTGGTATTCATTGCTGTAGTAGTCACGCTGCTTATTGCGGTTCCTGTTACCAGGAAAATTGCTGTGGACAATAAAATCAAGCAGGATGCTGAAAAAATTGGCACAGCGGAAGAAAAGGCGAGAAACATCATAGATGAAGCACTGAAAACTGCCGAAACTAAGAAACGGGAAGCCCTGCTGGAGGCGAAGGAGGAGTCTCTTCGTACGAAGAATGAAGTAGAAAAAGAGACCCGAGAGCGCAGAGCGGAACTGCAGAAATATGAGAAGCGCGTTTTATCGAAAGAAGAATCTGTAGATAAAAAGCGGACGTATTGGAGCGTCGTGAAAACGAAATTGCAGCAAAAGAGGCAAGCGTCAGAAAGAAAGAAAAGGAAGTAGACGGTCTACACGAAAAAGGAGTACAGGAACTGGAAAGAATTTCCGGTTTTACCTCCGAGGAAGCAAAAGAGTATCTGTTAAAATCTGTGGAAGACGAAGTAAAAATCGACACAGCAAAGCTCTACAAAGAGCTGGAGAGCAGAGCAAAAGAGGAAGCAGGCCGTAAGGCAAAAGAGTATGTGGTAACAGCTATTCAGAAATGTGCTGTCGATCACGTATCCGAGAGTACCATCTCCGTGGTACAGCTTCCGAGCGATGAAATGAAAGGCCGCATCATCGGCCGTGAAGGACGAAACATCCGTACACTCGAAACCATGACAGGCGTTGACCTGATCATCGACGATACACCGGAAGCAGTCGTTCTTTCCTCATTCGATCCGATTCGCCGTGAGGTGGCAAGAATTGCTCTGGAAAACTGATCGTAGACGGAAGAATCCATCCGGCCCGCATCGAAGAGATGGTAGAAAAGGCCCGCAAAGAAGTAGAACAGAATATTCGCGAGGAAGGCGAGGCAGCCGCACTGGAAGTCGGTGTACACGGACTTCATCCGGAGCTGATCCGTCTCCTTGGAAGAATGAAATTCCGTTCCAGCTACGGACAGAATGCATTAAAGCATTCGATCGAGGTAGCACAGCTTTCCGGTCTCCTCGCAGGAGAGGTAGGATGCGATGTCCGCATGGCAAAACGTGCCGGACTGCTTCATGATATCGGTAAATCCATCGACCATGAGGTAGAAGGATCTCACATTCAGATCGGTGCAGATCTCTGCAAAAAGTACAAAGAATCTCAGATTGTGATCAACACAGTAGAATCACATCACGGGGATGTAGAGCCCCAGTCTCTGATTGCATGTATCGTTCAGGCAGCGGATGCAATTTCCGCAGCAAGACCGGGTGCAAGAAGAGAAACACTCGAAACATATACCAACAGATTAAAACAGTTGGAAGACATCACGAATTCGTTCAAGGGTGTCGAAAAATCTTTTGCTATTCAGGCTGGTAGAGAAGTCCGCATCATGGTTGTTCCTGAGCAGGTATCCGATTCTGAAATGGTACTGCTCGCAAGGGATATCTCGAAACAGATCGAAGCTGAACTGGAATACCCGGGACAGATCAAGGTCAATGTTATCCGCGAGAGCCGTGTAACGGATTACGCGAAATAAAAGACTTTCTACGAAACAATTTAATAACGAAATCAAAAAGAGGCTGTGGACATGAGCAATCATGTTCCACAGCCTTTTCAGTGTGTATAAGAACAGTAAGTTTCAAAAGAATTTATACGTGCCGTATCCGGTTCGAGCGCATTTTCTGAGGTGTAGAGCCATACAGCTTTTTGAAGGTCCGCATAAAAAATTTTGTAATTCGACAGCCCGTTTTTCTCCATCAGTACCGTGATCGTTTCGTCGGAATTCTGTAAATCTTCGTACAGGTGCATCGTGCGCACATCGTTCAGATATTCGAGAAAGGTCTGTCCGGTATACTTTTTAAAGAGCCGGCAGAAATACTCCTTCGAGAGTGCCAGGGAATCCGCGGCTGTTTCGAGGCTTAACGGTTCCGGGTAATGCACTTTCACCCAGTTCATAACGTGTGTCACGCGCTGCAGATCGCGCTGTGAACCCGTGAGGGATGCCGAAGGGATCTGGTGGGAATACGACCGGCAGAGATGGTACAGAAATTCGTACAGTCGTGAGGTAAAGAGAAGCTGGTATGAATCGGAAGGATTCTGCCGGATCTCGTTCATCTCCGAGAGCAGTGCGCGGAGCGGAGCCGGCTGTTCCGAGCAGGGAATGATCGTGTCGAAACGCATCGTATCAAAGTCCGGCAGATATTGGCGCATCTGGCTTGCGGAAATCTGCAGCAGAAGATATGTACAGGTGTTGGAGCGCGTCATATGGAGGTCGCCGGAGTTGATGATAATCAGATCGCCCTCGTTTAACCGATACTCCGTTGCCTGGACAATCGCGGAAAACTGTCCCCTGATCAGATAGAGAATTTCCACATATTCGTGCCAGTGCGCCGGAAAAACAAAAGCGGGCGCATCCTGCAGCTCAAAACGGACGTGCAGCAGATCGGTTTCGTGTATTGTTTCGTAAAAGCAGGATTCCATAAGTACCTCCAGGATGTGATAGAAATATACGTCAATTATAATCAAAAAAGATAAGAATATTGTACCAGAAATTGGGCGAAATATCAATATCAACCAGAGAAAGGACAAGAAAGGAACTAGAAGTTACACGAAAAAGGGAAGATAATGGAGACATTAGCACGAAACAAAGTTTGGGAGGAACAAAGACATGAAAGCAAAGGTAAGAACCTTTAACGGAACTACATCTCCGGAAGTAACCCAGCGTGAAACAGATCACCGCAAACTTGCCCGCGAGGCAGCAGCAGAGGGATTCGTTCTTCTGGAAACAAAGATCATTTCCTGCCGCTGGCAAAGGGCAGCAAGGTAGGTCTTTACGGAGCAGGTGCGATCCGCACCATCAAAGGAGGCACCGGTTCCGGCGATGTCAATGAGCGTGACAGCGTTAATATTTTCCAGGGCATGAAAAATGCAGGCTACGACGTAACAAGCAGTGAATGGCTGGAGGATTACGATAAACTCTACGTACAGGCAAGACTGGACTGGAAAAATGAGATTTTCACAAAATTGAACGGAGACGACACAAAATTCTTTGATGCGTACTCTGCAACCCCGTTCTTTATGCCATCCGGAAACCCGATCGATGAAGAGAAAGCAGCAGCCGACGGTGCAGACACCGCATTCTTCGTTCTGGCACGTATCGCAGGAGAGAACAAAGACCGTTTTGATACGGAGGGTGACTACTTCATCTCCAAAGAAGAGAAAGCTATTCTGGCACAGGTTTCCAGATGCTATAAAAACGTTGTTCTTGTTATCAACACCGGCGGCTGATGGATCTGGCATTCGTAGAAGAATTTGACAATATCCGCTCTATTTTACAGTACGTACAGGCAGGCCAGGAAGGCGGAAATGCATTTGCTGATGTTGTAAGCGGCGATGTAACCCCATCCGGAAAAATGACAGATACCTGGGCAAAAGATTACTATGATTATCCGGGTGCAGAGGTTTACAGCTACAAGAGCGGCGACCTCATGAAAGAAAAATACGAAGAGGGTATCTTCGTTGGATACCGTTACTTCGATACCTTTGAAGTACCAGTCCGTTACTCCTTCGGTTACGGTATGTCCTACACCGATTTCGAGATCAGAACCGATGACATCAAAGTAAGCGGCCGCGGTATGATGAATCCGAAAGTAAGCGTGACTGTTACCGTCACCAACACCGGCGATACTTATGCAGGAAAAGAAGTTGTACAGATCTACGCTTCCTGCCCGCAGGGCAGACTGGTGAAAGAGTTCCGCCGTCTGGCAGGCTTTGGAAAAACAAAACTGCTGGCTCCGAAGGATCCCAGACCATGACCATCACCTTCCCGCTGTATCAGCTGACTTCCTATGAGGAGGAAAGCGCATCCTGGATTCTGGAGCCGGGCATGTATGGTATCTGGATTGGAAATGATCTGAATACATCTGTTCTCTCCGGCGCGCTGGAGCTGGACGAGAAAGCAGTCATGACAGCGTGTGAAAATATCTGCCCGCTGAAAGAGGAATTGAATGAGATTGTTCCTGATGCAGAAAAAGTTCAGGCAAGAGAGGCTGCATGGCAGAAGGAAGTAAAAGAAAAGAGAATGAGCGTGATCGAGCTCAAAGCATCTGAGATCCCAACTGAGAAAGTAGATTACCAGCCGGTACCGGAAGAGCTTCCTGGAAAAGCAGGAAAGATTGTGGAATCCCTTTCTGTGGATCAGCTGGCACTCCTTGCAACCGGTGATCCGGGAAGAGCACAGGGCAACGCGCTTGGCTCCGCAGGAATTTCTGTTCCGGGAGCAGCAGCAGAGACATCCCCGTGTGCTTCGGAGGAGCCGTGGAATGTAACCACGATTGCTCTGGTCGACGGACCTGCAGGTCTTCGTCTGAAGAGAGAATACCAGGTAGACAACGGAAAGATCGTAGCGAGCGATTTTCTGGCGGCACTGGAAGGCGGATTCTTCAGCAAACCGCAGGAAAAACGCGGAACAACCTATTATCAGTTCTGTACCGCAATCCCGGTCGGAACACTTCTGGCACAGAGCTGGGATGTAGAACTTATCAAAGAAGTCGGCGAGATGATCGGTCACGAGATGGAGCTGTTTAATGTAACGCTGTGGCTGGCGCCTGGTATGAACATCCACAGAAATCCGCTCTGTGGAAGAAACTTTGAGTATTATTCCGAGGATCCGCTGCTTGCCGGTATGATGGCGGCTGCTATGACGCTCGGTGTACAGAAGGTACCGGGCTGCGGAACCACGATCAAACACTTCGCATGCAACAATCAGGAGGATAACCGTATGGGCTCCGATTCCATCCTGTCCGAGCGTGCCCTGCGTGAGATCTATCTGAAAGGCTTTGAAATCGCAGTCAAAGATGCACAGCCGATGTCCATTATGACATCTTACAACCTGATCAATGGTGTACACGCTGCAAACTGCTACGATACCTGCACGAAAGCAGCGAGAGATGAGTGGGGATTTGCAGGAGCTATCATGACCGACTGGACAACCACCAACGTACAGATCCAGGGCGAGTGTACGGCAGCGGGCTGCATGAGAGCCGGAAATGACATGGTAATGCCGGGTCTGCCGGAGGATCACGAGAACATCAAAAAAGAACTTGCAGATGGAACTCTGACGATGGCAGAATTGAAACGCTGCATCTATAACACGGTAAATATCGTACTGCAGTCCAATATGTACGAGGGCGCAGTCAGCTACCTTGATCAGTTCGATGATCTGGATACCTATCTTGTCGTGAAATAAAAGAAGTGAAAAATATCTTATGGGGATATACAAAAAGCAGGGTTTGAAATGAACGGACATTTCGGTGCGTGAGACATTGGGGGACCCTGAAAAGAGGAAAGAAGTGCCATTCGCAGATGGGGGTCTGCGGAGCAGGCACTTCTTTTACGTATATTGTCTATGAACCGTGAATACATTGACAGTAAGGCAGAAAATAAGGAGGCGCAAAAAGCAAATGAGAGAACGGGATGAGAATGCATATATTCGTTTTTTTGCCCTCTGGTTTGCGGCCGGTATGACCCTCGGTGTACTGCTGCTGCTTGCGGCATCCCACACGGGAATGAAGGAGGGAAATAGCGTCCGCCTATTTCAGGCGGAGGCGTTTTTTGGAAGAAAAATTTCCGCAAAGGCCTGCTTTTCCTATCTTCTAAAGGTACGGTTAGCACCGGCATTTGCGGGACTTCTCTTTGGATTGACGGCAATCGGTGCGTATTTTGCCACTGCTGCCGTTTGGGCATATGGTTTTCTGTGTGGCGTCTTTCTCTCGGCTGCTATCTGCAGAACGGAATGGCAGGTCTTTTATTCTTTTTTTCTGGCTCTTTTTCCGCAGATTTTCCTCTACCTTGCCGCGTTATTTCTGATGGCTGCTGCGTGCAGCCGGATGGCAGAGACGAATCACCTTCCGGCGGCATACAGAAAAAGGAATATTTTTGCTTCGGCGTGCGCTACTTTTTCGCACTGATCCTGCTTCTGTGGGGTATTCTGCTTGAGAGTTATGTCAATCCGTGGTTTCTTGCGAAAATCCTGTAAAAACGGTCGGAAAAGGGAATTGCATTTTTGAAAAAACGTGTATATAATTAAAAGCATTGTTACCCTTTATCGGGCAGTGAGAGGGAGAAAAAAGCAAAAAGGAAAAAAGCTATGCAGGAAACGATACAGTCATTTACGGACTATCTACAGACGGAAAAGAAAGCGTCAAAAAATACAGAAGTCTCCTATCAGCGCGATCTTCGAAAGCTGGCAGTTTTTTTGAAGGAGCACGGAATAGAAAAACCGGAGCAGATGAATGCAACGGTTTTTAAATTCTTATTTATTATATCTGGAGCGGGAACACTTCTCCCCGGCAACGATCTCGCGCAGCATTGCGGCGATTCATATGTTTTGCCAATATGCATGTCAGGAGGGAAAAATGGTATCTGACCCGTCGAAAGCACTGCAGCCACCGAGGTTGAGCGGAAAATGCCGGAGATCCTTTCCATCGCAGAGGTCGATCTGCTGCTTCGCCAGCCCAAAACCGACACGCCAAAGGGGATCCGCGACAAAGCAATGCTGGAAATGCTGTATGCGACCGGTATCCGCGTCAGTGAGCTGATCCATTTGAAGATACAGGATGTCAACCTTATGATGGGCTACATCACCTGCCGCGATGAAAAGGAGCGGATCGTTCCGTTCGGCGGACCGGCGAAAAAGGCGTTGGAGCAGTATCTGGGGAGTGCGCGCGCAGCCTGATGCATGGACGGGAGGATGATGTATTGTTTGTCAACTGCTCCGGAGGTTCGATGAGTCGTCAGGGATTCTGGAAAATTCTGAAATCCTATGCGAAATCCGCAGGCATTACGGCGGATATTACGCCGCATACCCTGCGCCATTCGTTTGCAACCCATCTGCTGCAAAACGGTGCGGACTTAAAGAGTGTCCAGGAGATGATGGGACACGCCGATATTTCGACGACGCAGATGTATCTCCACCTTGGTGTGAATAAAATCAGGGATGTGTACCGGAAGGCACATCCGAGAAAGTAAAGGTGGAACAGAAAAGTAAAACGATAGAAAAACCTCCGCCGCAGACTGGTGAAAAACTGCAGCGAAGGTTTTTTGATGTTTTTAGGGTGTTGAGAAAATTTAGCACTCCTCAGCGATATCATAAATCAGGCGTTCGGTCTGATCCCAGCAAGGCACGGGTCAGTGATGGATTTACCATAGACATGATTTCCGCATCCGATTTTCTGATTGCCAGGCTCCAGATAGCTTTCGATCATAACACCTTTTACGAGACTTTCGATATCCTTGTTGCATCGTCTTGTGTGCAGAACGTCTTTGACGATACGGATCTGCTGCTCGTATTTCTTTCCGGAGTTGGAATGGTTGGCATCGATGATGGTAGCCGGGTTTACGAGATGTGTTTCGTTGTATTTCTCCAGCAGAAGCTGAATGTCCTCGTAGTGATAGTTCGGCACGGAGTTGCCGTGCTTGTTGGTCGCACCGCGAGAATGGTGTGCGCCAGCGGATTTCCGCTTGTCTTTACCTCCCAGGTACGGTAAATAAAGGAGTGGGAGCCCTGTGCGGCAATGACGGAGTTGATCATAACAGAAAGATCACCGCTGGTCGGGTTTTTCATGCCGGCCGGAATGTCGATGCCGGAAACAGTCAGACGGTGCTCCTGGTTTTCTACGGAACGTGCGCCGACCGCAACATAGGAGAGAATATCGGACAGATAGCTCCAGTTGGACGGATACAGCATTTCGTCTGCAGAAGTCAGATCAGTCTCTTCTACTACACGCATATGCATTTTACGCATGGCGATCAGGCCGTGCAGCAGGTCCGGCTTTCCTTCCGGGTCCGGCTGATGAACGATACCTTTGTAGCCTTCACCTGTGGTACGCGGTTTGTTGGTATAGACACGCGATGATGATCAGTTTGTCGGATACTTTGTCGGCAACCTTTGCCAGACGGTGATTGTACTCCAGAACAGCGTCTTCGTTGTCTGCGGAGCAAGGTCCTACGATAACAAGAAATTTATCGGAATCCCCGGTAAAGACTTTTGCGATTTCAGCGTCACGCTGTTTTTTGATTTCGGTTGCGCGGGCGCTTAAGGGATATTGTTCCCGGATCTCTGTTGGGGTGGGAAGTTTTCTTACAAATTCAAGGCTCATTTTCGTTCTCCTTTATCTTAGATGCACTTCTTTTCTAGCTGCGGACAGAGGAGCGTTCTTGTGTGCCCCGTCGCAAACTATCTATAAATTATAATACATAACGCGAAGATTGTCGATATTTTTTCGGCGAAATTCTGTTTCTCTTAAAAAAGATAGAAAAAAGGTATCAATGAACAGCAAATCCGTTTGCAGATTCCCGATGCAGGAACAAAAGTGCCATTGTCATAATGGTAAGTTCACTTGCAAGAATACCATAGAGATAGCCACGGATGCCGAAAACCGGGACGAGAAAAAGAATTGCAAGAATACGAATTACATCTCCGGCAAGGTTCTGGAAAAAACGAGAGAAGTTTTTCCAAGGCCGTTTAAAATGCTTCCAAGTGTCGTTTCCAGATAGAGAAAAGGACTTAAAAATGAAAGGATACGCAGAAAAACGCCGACTTCTTCGTTTTGAAAAAGGAAACGTCCAAGCCACGGACCGAAAAAGAAAAAGGCAAAAACAGCGGAAGTGCCAAGCAGCACACAGAAAGAAATTGTATAACGGATCGTGTCTGATATTTGCTCCGGCGTACCGTCGGCCTGCTGTTTTGCTACGCCGGGCAGAAGCATGACGGACACCGCGTGGGTGATGGCAGATGGAAAAAAGATCATAGGAAGTGCCATACCGGTGAGAATGCCATACTGCGAGAGCGCTGCTTTCCGGGAAAGACCGGAGGCGACCAGACAGCCGGGGAGCAGAGCACTTTCAATGCTGTGGAGGACATTCAGAAGAATACGGTTCAGCGTAAGCGGAAGATTCAAAGCGGCAAGTTCTCGGAAGGTATCGTACCAGAGGGTCTTTTCTTTGAAAAAAACAGAAATCGGGCGGTGTTTCTGAGGGAACCTGCTGTGCGAGACGGACAGGCAGGCCATCAGAAAGAGACACGAAAAGAGTTCGCCGGCGGCAGTACCGAATGCAGCGACAGCGGCAGAGGGGAGGCTTGTGGAAAGACAGAAAAGCCAGGCAAGGTAGGAAGCGCCCATGCGCACGAACTGTTCCAAAAGCTGGCAAAAAGAAGGCAGTGCCGTCTGATTCTGGCCAAGATACCATGCCGAGAGACAGTTGTGGATCCCGGAGGGGAGAATGCCGAGTGATAAAATCCGGAGGATCAGAATCGTCCGCGGCTCAAAAAGAAGCCGTGTTCCGATAAAATCCGCGCTGAAAAAGAGAAAGATGGAGGCGGAGAAGGAAAGTATCACTACAATGCCGCATCCGGCCGCAGACAGATCTTTGCCCGTCTGGAATCCTTTTTGGCAAGGTACGATGCGACAAAGCGCGAGAGCACCGTCTGCATGCCGCCTGCGCCAAGGGAGAGCATCAGCGCGTAGAGTGGTGTGGCGAGCTGGTAGATACCAAAGGCTTCCGCACCGATCCGGCGCGACAGGAATATTCTATAGAGAAATCCAAGAATTCTGCAGATGATCCCGGACGCGGTCAGGATCAGTGTGCCAAGAAGAAGCGTGTTCTTTCTTGTGATTTTCAGCATGGGATAGACTCCTTTCACGGCATTGCGCAGATAGTCTAAAATATGCGAAAAAACTCCTTGACAGAACCCCGTGATCGGTGCTATTCTGAGTGAGAAATAAATCCGATTAAAACTGTCGGAATTGGAAAACGACAGCACAGGAAAAAGGAGAACCAGGAATGAAATTATCGACCAAAGGAAGATATGGTCTGCGTGCCATGATCGATCTGGCGAGTCACGAAGAAGAGGGTGCAGTGTCCATTGCCAGCATTTCAGAACGCCAGAATATCTCAGAGAGCTATCTGGAGCAGCTGGTGCGTCCGCTTCGAAAAGCCGGATTCATTGAGAGTGTGCGGGGAGCAGGCGGTGGATATGTACTTGCAAAACCGGCAGATTCCATTTCGGTAGGAGATGTTCTCCGTGTGCTGGAGGGCGGACTCGAGGCAGTCACGTGCTCGGTCAATGAAGGCCTGGGCGGCTGCGATGCGGCCGATTTCTGCGTCACGCGTTTTGTGTGGCAGAGGATCAATGAGGGAATTACGAACGCTGTGGATTCCATCAGCTCGGAGAGCTGGTTCAGCAGAGCCGGCAATTAGAGAAAAACAGAAACAGCGATAGAAATGACAAGGAGTGAACAACAATGATTTATCTGGACAATGCGGCAACAACAAAAACAGCCCCGGAAGTTGTCGAGGCTATGCTTCCTTATTTCAGCGAATACTACGGAAATCCATCCAGTATTTATGCCATTGCGGGAAAAAGCAAAGAAGCTATTACGAAGGGAAGAGAACAGATCGCAAACGTGCTCGGCGCAAAACCGGAGGAAATTTATTTTACAGCCGGCGGCAGCGAGTCCGATAACTGGGCGTTAAAAGCTACCTTTGAAGCATATAAAAATAAAGGAAACCACATCATCACCACAAAAATCGAGCATCATGCGATTCTTCACACCTGCGAGTATCTGGAAAAAGAGCGCGGTGCGAAAAGTGACTTATGTCGGCGTCGATGAGAACGGCGTTGTCAATCTGGATGAACTCGAAGCAGCCATCACACCGGAGACCATTCTGATTTCCGTTATGGCGGCAAACAACGAAATCGGAACGATTCAGCCGATCAAGGAAATCGGAAGAATTGCAAAAGAACACAATATTTTATTCCACACAGATGCCGTACAGGCATTTGGCCAGATCCCGATCAATGTGGATGAGTGCAATATTGATATGCTCAGTTCCAGCGGTCATAAGATTAACGGACCGAAAGGAATCGGCTTCCTTTACATCCGAAAGGGTGTGAAAATCCGCTCCTTCGTACACGGCGGTGCGCAGGAAAGAAAACGCCGTGCCGGAACAGAAAATGTACCGGGCATCGTAGGATATGGAGTTGCGGCAGAGCGTGCGGCAAGAACTATGGCGGAGCGTACCGCAAAAGAAATCGAAGTACGTGATTATCTGATCAACCGTATTTTAACCGAGATTCCGAACTGCCGTCTGAACGGCGATCCGGTAAAACGTCTGCCGAATAACTGCAACATCAGCTTTGAATTCATCGAGGGAGAGTCCCTTCTGATCATGCTGGATATGAAAGGCATCTGTGCGTCCAGCGGTTCCGCATGTACTTCCGGATCCCTGGATCCGTCCCACGTACTGCTGGCCATCGGACTGCCGCACGAGAAAGCACACGGTTCCTTACGTCTGACTTTAAGTGAGGAGATCACAAAAGAGGACGTTGATTTCGTTGTAGAGCAGATCAAAGCGATCGTAGACCGTCTGCGCAGCATGTCCCCGCTGTATGAGGATTACATCAAAAAACAGCAGGGTAAATAAGTTTAAAAAAATAAGACAGTCCATCCAGAAAGCCGGTACAGAAAAATTCAGGTAAAAGCTGTGCCGGAGGAGGACTGCTTTGAAATAGTTCAGGAGGAAGAATAACAATGTACAGTGAAAAAGTAATGGATCATTTCCAGCATCCGAGAAATGTAGGAGAAATTGAGAACGCAAGCGGTGTAGGTACCGTTGGAAATGCAAAATGCGGCGATATCATGAGAATGTATCTCGACATCGACGATAACGGCATCATTCAGGACTGCAAATTTAAAACCTTCGGCTGCGGCGCCGCTGTTGCAACCAGCAGCATGGCAACCGAGCTGGTAAAAGGAAAAACCATCCAGGAAGCTCTGGAAGTAACCAACAAAGCCGTTATGGAAGCACTCGACGGACTTCCGCCGGTCAAAGTTCACTGTTCTCTGCTTGCAGAAGAAGCAATTCACGCTGCACTCTGGGATTACGCAGAGAAACACCACATCAAGATCGAAGGTCTGCAAAACCGAAGTCTGATATCAGCGAGGGCGAGGAAGAGGAAGAATACTAAGTATGGGAAAAAAGAAAGTAGTCGTTGGAATGTCCGGCGGCGTAGATTCCTCGGTGGCAGCG
>ENA-OQCP01000379-OQCP01000379.1-human-gut-metagenome-genome-assembly--contig:-NODE-379-length-20197-cov-1.915845_pt1 | contig 20197 bp, 32 predicted proteins | sample MGYA00242760_ERZ504583 | MGnify/ENA primary metagenome ERZ504583 (study PRJEB26092, sample SAMD00036308) | human gut metagenome | host: Homo sapiens | study: EMG produced TPA metagenomics assembly of...
GTTCGGTGTACCGAACCAGATTGATGTTTGCAGCTTTCTTAAGAAGAACTGCTGCCGGCGGAGTCTTGGTTATGAAGCTGAAACTTCTGTCAGCGTAAACAGTGATGACAACCGGATGATAAGATCTCCCTGATCAGCTGTTCTTGCGTTGAACTCCTTAGTAAACTGTACGATGTTTACACCATGCTGTCCAAGAGCCGGACCTACAGGTGGTGCTGGAGTTGCTTTACCAGCCGGAATCTGTAATTTGATATATCCTGTTACTTTCTTTGCCATTTTCGGCACCTCCTATGTGGTATTGGCGGGGGTGTGTCCCTCCCACTTGCTGTTACCTTGTTTTTGAATTACTCAGCTTTTTTGATTTCTGTGAAACTTATTTCTACCGGTGTTTCAGACCGAAAAGCTCAACATTGATCGTTACCGTCTGTTTCTGCATGTTGATACCTGTGATCACACCTGCTGTATCTTTCCATGCACCACCGGTAACGACTACCATGTCGCCCTCTGCGAAGTCCACTTCGATATCCGGTTTCTGGATACCAAGCGGCATCATTTCCTCTTCTGTAAGAGGCACAGGCTTTGATCCCGGTCCTACGAATCCTGTAACACCGCGGGTATTACGGACAACGTACCAGGTATCGTCATTCATCACCATATTGAGAAGCACATAGCCTGGAAACATCTTTTTCTGAACCTGTCTTGAGGTTCCGTTCTTCATCTCCACTACATCCTGCAGCGGAACACGTACCTCCAGGATCTGGTCTTCCAGGTGTCTGTTCTCGATCGTCTTTTCAATGTTGGCTTTTACCTTGTTCTCATACCCGGAATAGGTATGGACAACGTACCATTTTGCTGCTTCTGACATATAATCACCTTGTCCTTACTTCATTAAGAAATTAATGCATTCCAGAATTCCGGAATCCATTACACTGATAACCACTGCCAGGATGATCGTGATGATCACGACCACAACAGTCTGCTTTGCCAGTGTGGGACGGTCTGTCCAGACAATCTTCTCAAATTCTGACTGAAGTCCCTGAAACCAACTTTTCTTCTGCGGCTTATCCTCAGATTTCTGTTTTTCCATAGCATAACCTCACAAATCTCTGTGATTACTTTGTTTCCTTGTGCAGAGTGTGTGTATGACAGAACTTACAATATTTCTTGGTCTCCATTCTCTCAGGATGGTTCTTTTTCTCCTTCGTCATATTGTAGTTACGCTGCTTGCACTCGGTGCATGCTAATGTAATCTTAACGCGCACAACTTCCACCTCCAGTGTTTTCATTTGCATGGTCTTCTATGCGCCCGGAACGTATATCCGTCGTCATTTTCGGGCATAAAAAAAAGACCTAACTTCCATGTCGCTCGTCAATTTTATCACAGAGCAGGTGTGCAAGTCAAGCCTTTTTCGCTTAAATATAAAGAATTTCACAGATTCCGTACGGACGTCTCAAGTGCGCAAACCCGATTCTGCTTCGCTGCATTTCGTTTTCGGGACGTCGCCCTGTACAGAAAGTAATAAGAAGACCCTTATGTGCAGGCACAACATGTCTTCTTCTGTCTTCCTGCACACTTTCAACTTCTATTAAAAGTAGTCATAACCACCTGGATATCCACCACACTGCCGTTCATATATCCGTTAGACAGCACTGCATAAGCATATCCGCCACTTCCTCCACAGTTCCAAACCTGTGGAGTGCGATCTTCCGGTTGATACGGTCGTAGCTCTCCTGGGTGCGAGCGCTGTGCCACGGAGTTTCGATGAAGCCAGGTGCAATAGCGTTGACTGTGATGCCCTTTGGCTCAAATTCCTTTACCAGGGATCTTGTCAGAAAATGGATGGCTGCCTTGGTGACTCCATATACAAGGGAGGAAGAATACGCCTGCTGTCCTGCATAGGAACCGGTAAAGAGCACACTGCCGCCCTCCACCATCATGGATCTCAGCTCTTTTACCATAAATACAGGTACGGAAAGATTGGTGTTTACGATCCGTGTCCACTCCTCAAAGCTGTAGTCTTCATATTTTGCGTAGGTACTGATGCCGGCATTGCTTACAAGCCAGTCAATATGGTCTGTCTGCTTTTTCAGCTCCTCCACAAAAACCATCATCTCTTCATAGGAAGACATATCTGCCTTTATCAAAGTCACCTGAGATCTTTTTTCCTCAGGAAGGCTCTCCTGAAACGACAGTGCCTTCTTCTCATCATGTCCATATGTTACAAAGATCCTGTCAGCTTTTGCTGACTCTGCCAGGATCTTTTCGGCGATCCCTCTTCCGATTCCAGAGGTACCGCCTGTGATCACAGTTATTTTTCCCATTTTACAGCTCCATCAGTTCATCAAATATCGGTTTCGGTATATAAGGCTGCTGATTGTGGATCGGCTCACCCAGACAGGTCTTCGGGTATGCGTAGGTTCCATGCTCCAGCATGATCTCCAGAAGCTCCGGTCCGTTCTGCTCCAGGAATCCACCGGCATATTTTTCCACGTCTTCTCCCTGGATGCGCTTTGCAGGAATTCCGTAGGCCTGCGCCACATCTGTAAAATCGCAGGATGAAAATCCGCTGCCATCGGAGGTATCCGCATATACACAGTCAAAATAATCTCTCTGAAGATGACGGATCATTCCCAGAGCCTCATTATTCATTACGATCATCTTCACTGGGATATTCTCACGCTTCACCACTGTAGCTCCTGGATATTCATCTGGAAGCTCCGTCTCCGCAGATACATGCCACCGGCTTGCCGGTAGCATAATAAGCTCCGATAGCCGCCGGAAGTGCATATCCCATAGCACCATGTCCGCCGGAAAAAAGTGTCTTCTGCCCCTGCTGATTGTGGAAGGACTGATAGCTCCATACCATATGCTGTCCCACATCCACAGCAACCGCTCCGGTATCGGAAAGCTGATCACTCAAATATGCGATCATGCGGTTCGGATAACGCTGCGGTGTCTCATCGTCCACTTTCCAAAGTTCCTTACGGATCTTCTGGCAGACAGCAAGCCATTCCTCATAGGAACCGATCTGTGCCTGCTGCTCTGTCAGCTTACGCACCACAGTCTCTGCGCTGACGCAAAAGCATTTCTCACCTTCTCTTCCCTCATGGATCTCTCTTTGAAGATTATAAGGATCAATATCCACACGGATGATTTCGGCATTCTTCGCAAACTCATGAACTTAGTACCAATCTGACGGGTACACAGGGAAATTCCAAAGCAGAGCAGAAGGTCGCTTTTTGCATTGGCGATCATATTTGCATACCGGTGTCCGTAGGCACCTCCGATGCACCCGAAGTTCAAAGGATCATCAAAGCTCAGTGCGGACCGGGCAAGTACGCTTGTGATCACTGGAATGTGATGGGCACGCGCCAGATCTGTGAGCATTTTTTCTGCTTCTCCGGAAGCTCCGTGACCGATCATAAATACCGGCCGTTTTGCAGTCCTGATCTTATTCAGAATATATTCTGCCGCCTCTGCTCCATCAGAAGAATCCGCCTTTGCAACTGCATCCCTGTAAAAGGCTGCCCCGTTTTCCGGATCATTTTTTCCATATACAGCTGTCTCGATCTCTTCCTCGGAAAATTCCATATCATAAGCCGGATCTTCCACCTCGCCTCTCTGCACATTCATAGGAAGATCGATAAGAACCGGCCCTTTCCGTCCTGTATTGGCGATCTGCCATGCAAGATTCAGTTCACGAACGATATTTTTCGGATCACGGACCTGCACCGCGTACTTGGTTACCGGCTTTGCCATGGAAACCATATCGATCTCCTGAAAGCCCTGCTGACGAAGGCCTGTAATACCGGAATATTCATAGGTATTCAGCTGTCCGGTGATAAAGATCACCGGAAGAGAATCGAAATACGCATCTGCCACACCGGAAAGCAGATTGGCAGCTCCCGGACACTGGTGGCATAGGCACAGCCGCAGGCATTCTTTGCCTGAGCATAACCACAGGCGGCAAAAGCAGCTCCCTGCTCATGATAGCTGGAATGACTTCTTACATGGGGATTCTTCTCAATGGAATCTACCAGATGTGCGATCATGGTTCCCTGGTATCCAAAGAAATCATGAATCCCTTTTTTCTGCAAAAATTCCACAACATAATCTGTAAGCTTGACCTTAGACATATTTTTTTACCTTCTCCATATACGAGATCCTTCCTGTTTTTTCCAGATACTTAAGATACAGGTCAAAAACCTCCGGATCTGTTTCAAATGCTTCTTCATATTTCAGGCAGCGATCATTCATCCTGGTATATCCTGCAAATGCTTTTTCCAGTTCCACATAATCTTCATTTTTGAAGAGATTCCGGATATAGCTGAGCTTTTTGCGATAAGCCAGTGCACAGGTATATTTTTCCCCGCAGAATTTGGCATAATCCAGCATTGTGCAAGATATTCTCGGTAATTCATTCCAAACTGCCTGCGCTTTTCCCTTTTCTTCCTGACAGAAGCAAATTTCTTCAGTTCCTTTGACTGCTGCAGAAATTCCTCGCATGGGATCAGTGTGCTGCACACCACCAGCGAGCCGGGAACATAGTTTTCCATTGACTTATTTCGATAATTTTTGCCGTAGGCCCGGGTGAGATAGCTGTCTGTGTTTCCCGGGACCATAAAGGATTCTCCTCCAAGCATTGCCTCCCCGGGATTTTCAAAAATATGCGCAGGAAAATAAAGATTCTGGTCAAAATATCGGAGTACATATGTTTTTGCGCCATCCTGCGGCTGCCGGAGCAGATCCGGAATATGCTCTTTGCCAGCCAGCCTCGTCCGCAAAGGGAAAGGACTCGCACCATCCAGATACATCCCAGCTCACGCCGGTTCCGCCACTTGCCTTTTTTTCCGTAGATCCTCTTCCATCCCTCTTCGCGCATACGGTTCCAGAGATATTTTCCCTTTGGACCATATTCACACTGCAGCGGAAGGATATTGATCCCCAGTCCCGGATGTTTGTATTTTCCATACTCGTCCAGCTTATAAAACAATGTATCTTTATCTGTATAACGCAGAAAAAATCCGGGGAAACGGCTGTTATTCTCCATAGATTCCAGAGCTCTGCGCAGCTCCGGTTCTTCGTCAAAGATGTTTTTAAACCGGGCCATATCACCGGTCTTCATATAAATATCATTGCTTGCCGGATTCATGGGAAAAGGGCGCTCCGTTACCGCACAGAGGGTAAGATACGGAGAAAGATAATATGTGATCTTATTTTTTCTGCATATGGTATCTATTTCTTTTAGAAGTTCCAGTACTTTCTGCTGTTCTCTGTTCAATACACTCTGCCTCGTTTCTGTTGATCTGTCATTACAGGATCCGCTTCAGAAGCTCCTGAAGCTCCTCCTGACTTTTATACTTATCTAGCCAGCTGTTCAGAAATTCTGTCACGTCTGCCTTCTTTGCGAAAAATCCGGTACGCCGGCTTCCATCGTAAAGATCCTCCAGGAAGATCCTGGAAAGCTCATTTTTTATATAGGGATGCGCTCATGATCCAATGCCAGGAAATAATTTTCGAAGGCTTCCCGGGTACGCCCCTGTTTCTTCCGGATATCTCCCAGAAGCTTGTATACCTCTCCCTGCCATTCCTTATGGACCAGAAAGCTGCGGATCTCCTCTGCCAGATATTCCATCTCGCCCTCTTCCTCACTGCACAGGATCCTGGTACGGCCCTCTGCCAGTGCTTTGGGATAGCCGAATCTCTGCCATGCACAGGTAAGTGCCTCTTTGTACACTGGCTCCTCAAGGTTCCCTCCCTTGGAGAATTACCGGTGATCCCCAGTTCTTTGCAAAGCTCTCTCACCAGCTCTTCCAGCTCCCCTTTTGTACGGACGGAATATACCTTCGCAAGATAAAGAGCGCCTCTGATCTCCTCATCCTCCGGCATCAGTCTGCTCCAAAATTCCATCAGAGAGAGTGCTTCTGATCTTCTCTGGCTTCCAAGCAGATCCCGACAGTCCCGGATCGCCTGGGACTTCTGTTTTTTCAGGAATTTATCCAGTTCCAGCTGCACAATGCCGTTATTGGTGCATTCTCTGGCTTTCAGATACTCTGCCATTGCTTCGTTCCGGAGGCCCTTTTTCCAGAGAAGATCCCCCTTATATTTCATAAAATATCCATCCTGGGGAATACTCTCAGGCAGTAAGACAGAAATTTCTCCGCTTCCGAAGCATTCTGCGGTCCTTCCAGGCGCTCCATCACAAACCGGCATTTAAATTTCAGGAATCCCGGAGCATCCGGATATTTTCTGAGAAGATCATCCACGATCGCCTCTGCTTCCTGCATTTCTTTAAATTCATAGTGGCTGGCTGCTTTTCGGAAACGGCGGATATCCTCCACTGTCTGCTCCATTTCCGGAGTAAGATGATCCATTTTCTTGCGTACCTCGTACATACGGTATGCCTTGGAAACACGCTCCTGATAGATCAGTGTCAGCATGGCCGCCTGAAAAGCCTTATCCTCCAGCGGAATCAGGATCGGATGATAGAACGGACGGATCCCGTTAAAATCCTCACGCCCGATAAACTCCATGCTGAGCTGTACACGGTAATACTCCTCAAAGATCTCACCAAGCACATCATATCTTCTCTCTTTCAGCAGGGTCTCCGCTGTTTTTTCGGATCTCATCAGCCGGGCAGACACATCCCGGGCTACAACACCGGCTTTGATCCTTCTTCGTCTGTCATCCTGTTTATGGTCTCCCTTTGCCATAAGAAGGCAGTAGAATTTGCGGAAAAGCATCTGTCTGCGGATACGTTTTTTTGTCGATCCTTGGCGTATATTCATCCCGCACCTCCTGATAGCTGGCGCCCGGAACATCAACAGACTCATGAGATTCTCTTTCCCCATGAGGCGGTATATAGGACCATTCGTCCCCGTAATGCCAGATCAGATAATCACTGGTCCTGTGAGGGATCATAACCTTTTCGCCCTCGAAGTCCATATATTTTACAGGGAACATCATATTCTTGTCAAAAAGAAACGGGCAGCCTCCCCATCGCATGGCATAGCGGCTGCACTCCTCTTCTTTATAAGAAAACATGATCTTCTCCAATTTCTTTAAGGTTCTGTCCTTTCCGCAGAAGGTATAGCGGAAAAGCCAGTACAGATACCGCCAGGGAGAAATTTCCCATCTGACTCCCACGACCATGCTGATATTCAGAAGTTCCGTATAGATCATCATATGGTCCCGGTATTTCTCATACTCACGGTCATCATCCGGAATGGGATCCAGAGTCAGTACGTCAATGATCTCACCAGCTTGTCGTCCCCTATGATCTGATGCTTGTGGATCGCACAGGTATCCGTACTTCCGTAGCGCGGAAAACCGTTGGTATAATTACGGTCCACTTCTGCACAATAAACCGCCCGGTTCGGCGGCATCTCGTTCTGACATATTTCTACAAATTATCCCAGTCACTTTTGGGCATGTAAATATCCACATCATCGTCCATGGGATAAAGCCTTCATTTCGAAGAACACCGATCAGAGTACCTCCGGCCATTACATATCTAAGATCATGCTTTTGCAGATCGCGTCAACCTCCCGGAAGAGCTGCAAAAGAAGCTTCTGTTTTTCTGTCATCTGTCAACCTCTTTGATTAATTATTTTCAAAAGCTCAGCCAGAGTTTCTGATTCTTCATAAAAAAATCTCGTACATTCTGTCCGTCTGTCACGGATCATGATGACCAGCTCCTGAAGCAGATAGCGAAGACCATTTCCCTCAAAATTAAAGCTGTAGCGTTTCAGGAATTCCTGACCTTCTATTTTTGCTTCAAAATATCCGGTATTCCACCAGTCACCGGGTACGGTGATACGCCCCCTGGTTCCGATGATCGCAAGCTCGTTTTCCACATCCACCGTTGTTCCGATCTCAATGGTCGCCAGTGCCCGGAGATACTTCATCGTGATCATATCATAAATAAAGCAGCCGTCACTGCTTTCACCGCATTGCTCTTCACATCCAGGTAATCCTTACCGAGAAGCTTGATGCATGCACACAGCGCCTGGCTGACTGTTTCGCTGAAATTTTTTCCGCCCTCAAAATCATCCTGAGAAATCGCGCATTTTACAGCTACCACATCTCCCACAAGCGCTCCATGTGTCAGCCAGACAAGCTGCGTAAACGCGCGCAGATAGACCATGGTAAGCTTCTCTACCAGAACAACCTGATGTGCCTTTGCCAGTGCAAACAGCTCTCTTATCTCTTCCGGTTCCAGAGCCATAGGCGTGTCACTGATCACATATTTATCACATTCCAGTGCCTTTCGGATATATCTGCCCTGTTTTTCAGACCGGATCGGATATAAATGATATCCAATCCTTCCAGAAACTGCCCGTAATCTGTACCATAAGAGTCAAGTTCGTATCTGTCACAGAATTCTCTCGCAACAAAAACGTCCTCGGAATACACACTTTCTACATGCAGTCCGCTGACATACTTGGACTCCATCACCATTTCGTTGTCCTCTGTATCATCCGTAACAATGCCCATGCTGTAGATCATACCCTCACTTCTGAGCTTGGTACTGGAAATATTTTTGGTACGTTCCAGATAAACGACCTCACAGTAATTCTTCAGATAATCAAATTTGCCACGCCAGTCCGAACCGACTACCAGAAGGTCGATATTGTATTTTGTAATGTCATTTAGCTTCTGCCCCTGATATTCCTCTACAATGATCTCATCCGCAAAACCAGTCTTGCGGACATTTTCGATACGCTTCAGAAGGCTGTCCTGTACATTCAGCTTGCCGCGTTCGATATCATAGCTTTCACTGGTGACACCCACAACAAGATAATCCCCCAGCTCCCTGGCTCTTTTCAGAATATTGTAATGTCCCTGGTGGAACAGATCAAAGGTACCGTAAGTAATGACTTTTTTCATTATTAATTTAATCCTGCGCTTTCTCTTCTTTATTTTTCAAAAGCACTTCCATTTCCCCCTGCGGTTCTGTGATCTTTAATATATCATCAGGTCCTGGAGCTGCTCAAATTCCTGTGGAGCTCCGGCATCATCCATGCCTTCCTCCATCTCAAGATCCTCATCTACAAAGAAATCCTCGCCACGGATTTCTTCCGTCTCTTCTGTCTCATGTTCCAGTACAGCCGCCACATCGTCCTTCACCTTACGTGCATCCTCCTCGTCCAGAGTTGCCGCAAGCTCCTCAATGGCTTTCTTTCTTTTCAGTATGATCTCATAACGGTCATCTTCATCATATTCATCCTCAAGTCCTTCATCCTGCACCTGCCTCTCACGTTTGAACAGAATAAATGTAAGCAGGTTTAGTACCCCTCCGTAGAGGAAAGATACCGGCTTGCTTCCAAGGATCAGCACAAGCACCCAGGATACTCCGAAAAGCACCCAGACATTCAGCATCTGCGGGATGCTGAGAAGAAGCAGGCCGTTGAGTACGATCATGATCGGATAATGGAAAAAATAAATCCCCATGGTATTTCTTCCAACAAAGGTAACCGGCAGCTTCACATCCGGGATCAATGCCAGAAACGTCAGCACCAGCACAAAAGATACCAGATACATCAGAAGGCGGATCAGCATTCCTGTGATATCATCCATTCCCGATAACTGATACGTATGATTCCCACGGAAAATATCTACCGGGATCTCATTGGCGATCATAAAATTCGGAACTGCATACAAAAGCAGGGCTGAAACCAGGAGCAGGATCCATTTACCCTTGAATTTACGGACCACGTCTGTGTAATCACTCTTCCACAGATAGCCTGCCACAAAAAACGGAAAAAATACAACAATCCTGGAGCTTGAAAGATAAGTCGTAAATTCCGGTCTTGTTCCTGCCCACAATGCAAAAATAATGCTCAGAGGCACGATAAAACGTATCTTGCCAAGTGCTTCGATAGTCAGCCTGTAGATAAACAATGCCAGCACATACCACATAACTGTTCCGGACGGACGGAGCAGCTCATAATCCATGCTTCTGCCGGTCCAGATATAAGCATACCAGGTCAGACTGTATCCAAGAATATAAGGGATCAGCAGATTCTTCACATTCTTCAGTACATCCTGTGGCTTCTTGGAAAGATATCCAGATATAAAAATAAAAGCAGGCATGTGAAAAATGGTGATCCCATACCATACATAACGCACCACCATGTCCACCTTGACCAGCTGAAATGCGATCAGATGATTAAATACGACAAGAAAGATCAGTACTACTTTAATGTTATCGACCAGGTAAGAATACGGAACTCCCTGGCTATCCGTTCTCTGTTTCATTTGTTTCCACCTTGTAATATTTGATAAAAGTATGAATAAATAATAACATATATTTATGAATTTGGAAATAAAGAATTAATATATGTCAGAATTATTCACCTCTTCCAGAATTTTTCAACGGTATTTCCATATCCCGTGGAGCGCATAGGAAACAAAGAAAAACAGACTCTTCAGCGGACCATATCCCACATACCGATACACCTGATAAGTCATTGCCGCAGACTTCAGCTTATTTCTGGATTTTCCCCCTTCACTGAGCCGGTATTTCAGGTAAGGTCTGTTGATCCCTGCTGCAAATCCTCCCTTTCCCAATATCCGGAGCCAGGTAATGTAATCTTCATGGCTGTCATCATGCTCCATTGGAAACGCAAGTGCATCTTCTCTGCGTAGCAATACGGAAGAACAGTTGATGCTGTTATGCTTCAGAAGCTCCCTGTATGTGATCCGTTCCTTTACCGGAATATATTTGCCGGTAGTGCGCCCATCCGGCGTCATCAGTTCTCTTCCGGTGGAGCAGATCGCACAGCCGGTCTGTTCCATAACCTCTGTCTGGGCTTTCAGCTTGCCCTTTTCCCACCAGTCATCCGCATCCAGAAATGCGATATATTTTCCCCGGGCTTCCTTTACGCCCCGGTTTCTGGAACGGGCAGCCCCCCATATTCTGTTCATTTTGGATATAACGGATCTTTCCGCTGTCCATATATTTCATTACAGCAAGTTCTGTGCCGTCTGCAGAACAGTCATCAATGACCAGCACTTCTACCGGAACCTCCTGTCCCAGTGCTGATTCGATCGCTTTTCCAATATATCTTTCCCCGTTATATACGGGCATCACTACGGAAACCAACGGCTTTTCCATAAAAACAACCTCCGTCCTCTCTATCCACAAAATGCGCGTCAGGATGATCTGCCGCAGCCTGACACGCATTTCGTTTCGTTACTTATTTTTTGTCTTCGGAATCCTTAAGAGCGTTCTTCTGATTATCATCCACGCCCTCGGAAACTTCTTTCTGGAAAAAGATCTTTACAGTCATAAACAGAAGCTTGATATCCAGAAGGAATGAATAATTTTCAATATAAAACAGATCCAGCTTCAGCTTATCATACGGTGTGGTGTTATATTTGCCATATACCTGAGCATAACCGGTCAGTCCGGCTTTTACCTTAAGACGATAGTGGAATTCCGGGATTTCCTGCTCATATTCCTGCATGATCACATCTCGTTCCGGACGTGGACCTACCAGAGACATATCACCCATAAACACGTTAAACAGCTGGGGAAGCTCATCCAGATGCAGGTTACGCAGAACATGGCCTACCGGTGTGATACGGGAATCGTGCTTGGACGCAAGACGTGCTCCGTTCTTCTCGGAATCCACACACATGCTTCGGAATTTCCGGATGCGGAATTCCTTTCCCTGATAGGTAAGACGATCCTGGAGATAAAATACCGGACCGCCGTCATAAGCCTTCACCGCAATGGCAATGATCAGCATGATGGGTGAGGATACGATGATCCCAAGTCCGGAAACAATGATATCCAGAACTCTCTTGGCTGCACGCTGCTCCATGGAAAGTCCCTGATTCCTGCACATCAGAAGCGGCGTATCAAACAGATGGATCCTGTCTGTTCCAAGCAGGATGATATCGGAAATCTTCGGGCTCATATAGCAGCGGATGGAATGAGAAAAACAGTATTTCAGATACCTGTTTCGGATCTGGGACGGAAGATCCCAGATGATCACGCCTTCATAATCTTCCATCATGCATGGATCTTCTCTTCGCCCTCACGGATATGAACCTTACCGCTGATATCGTATTTATCCTTTCGAGTGTTCATCTTGTGGATCACATCACCGGGATCACGGTCTCCGTAGATCACCAGCAGCCTTCTGGCTCCGTACAGTCTGGAGTAAATATACCTGGATCCCCAGATCCACAGTACCGTCACAACAAGCTGGACTCCGGTCATTTCGATCACCGGTCTGGCCGACATAAACCATCTGTTGATCAGTGTGATCTGAAAATACGTCACAACATTGGTACAGATCGTTGCCAGCGTCAATGAATAAAATACATCGATACGCTTCAGATAGCCTACCTTCAGACCTCCGTAAAGCTTGGCAAACATCAGATAGATCAGCGCATAGATCAGGATCATTACCCAGTTACCTTTTCTCCAGAATGGCTTCAGGATCAGGTCACTGTAAAAATCATACCATACATAAGCAAAGATCGCTGCCTGTGCGATCACGATCAGACTTGCCAGACAAAATACCACAAATCTCTTATAATCTTCTCTTTTACTTCTATTCACAGATTTTTCTTCCTTCCTGAGGAGTAGATATTAACTTCATCATTATAGCCAATATATACTCTTACGTCCAGAGATTCCTCTGATTTTTCTCCTGATATTTCCTGTCAGGATGTTTTTTCCGTGACTATAGCAAAAATCCCCAGGAGCTTACCCGGGGATTTTTGGCTGTATATATTTATTTTTCTTTTTCAGTTTCCACGCCTTTTCGAATTATTCATTCACCAGGTTATACTCTTCGATGGATTTGTTGATGGAATCTGCCATGTTTTTCACAGCTGTATCCACATCCTCTTTTCCGTTGAGCATACTTTCAATCTCGGATTCCACGGTAGCTCTTGCCTCCGGGAATACACTTAACAGAGCGCCTACATAGTCGGCGGAAGAATCATGGAGCTGGTCGATCGCTGTCTGGAACTGCGGATATTTTGCAACATTATCCTTAAATACCTGCTCTTCCTGAGACTTACAGTTACAGGGAAATATCCGGTCTGTGCGTTCCAGTAAGCCTGAGACTCCGGAGAGATCAGGAATTTTACGAACTCCCATGTTGCACGAAGCTTTTTCGGATCATTGTTGTTCAGTGCCAAAGAGATGCACCACCGATGGAAACACCGCCCTCGTCACTGGATTTGATCTTCGGGAAGTATGCAGTACCAACCTCAAATTTTCCGTTTACATCCTGAAGGATCTGTTTCAGGGGAAGCTGTGGAGCCAAGTGTGATCGCAGATTTCCTGCGGAGAAATCTGCCAGACCTGCATCGCCGCCTTTTCCTACGACCGGTGCGAAGCCCTTGTCGTTAAGATCATTCCATGCTGTAAGGATATTCTTTGACAGCATCATTCTCGTCAAAAGCAACAGCTGTAGCAGCCTCTTTACGTCCGTTTCCGTTGTTTGCATACTCAAGGCCCTGCTTTCCGATAAACTGCTCGAAGAACCATCCGTAGATTCCAAGAGACATTACCTCGCCTGCGCCGCCTTTGTCCAGAAGATCCTGTCCGATCTCACCGATGCCTCCAGGCTGTCCGGAATTTCTGTGATGCCTGCTTTATCAAACATGTCCTTGTTGTAATACATGATCGGTGTGGAAGAGTTGAATGGCATGGAGTACAGCTCATTGTCGATGGTGTAGTATGCAGCCAGGTTCGGCTCGATCTCAGATACATCGTAGCTGTCTGCGTCGATCATCTGCTGCATAGGCACGATCCATCCGGAATCGATCATGAATCTTGTTCCGATCTCATATACCTGTACAAGATCCGCACCCATGTTTCCGATCTGTGCACTTTTCAGCTTGTTCAGGGAATCATCATATTCACCCTGATACTGAGCATCTACAGTAATTCCGTATTCATTCTCATCGTTAAATTTTTTTACCAGTGTATCGATTGCCTCACCATTGACACCACCCATGGAATGCCAGAAGGTAATGGTAGTTCCGTCTACATCGGAAGCATCTGCCATTTCCACTTTTTCATCTGTGCCGGCATCTGCGGCGAATACAGTTACTCCGGAAAGAGAACCGATAGTCATTGCTGTAGTAAGGAAAGCTGCGATGATTTTTTTCTTCATAACTTTTTTCTCCTCTTGAAAAATTTTCTCTTTTTTCATTTTTTTATATAAGATGAACTGCCCGTCTTACGACTTTGCAGTATCTTTTTGCATTATTTTTCCCCTTACAGCAGGATGCTGCAGGGTTGCTGCCTGCTCCGATATCAGCCCTTGACTGCACCAGAGAACATTCCTCTGATCAGCTGCTTCTGTCCAACGATAAAGATGGAAATGGACGGAATGATGATCATAACAACGCCTGCGATCATCAGGGTGATAGACTGTGAATCCACACTATCCAGCATACTGATACCGATCTGAACGGTTCGCATATTGTTGGAGCCTGTTACAAGCAGCGGCCACATGTACATATTCCATGCGTTGATAAAGGTATACACTGCCATAGCGCCAATAGCGGATTTTGTCAGCGGAAGCAGGATCCTTACGATAAATTTCAGATTGCTGCAGCCGTCAAGCTTTGCCGATTCATACAGTGAGATCGGGAAAGTCATGTAAAACTGGCGGAACAGGAAAATTCCCATTGCGGATGTAAGGTAAGGCACGATCAGTACCTGATAAGTATCCAGCATTCCCCAGCTTGATACCGTCAGGTAGTTGGAAATGATCGTTGCCTCTCCCGGAACCATCATGGTTGCCATCACAACCATGAAGAGAATACCTTTTCCTTTGAATTCCAGGAAAGAAAACGCAAAAGCAGCAAGAGAACAGGTAATGATCTGTCCGATGGTAATGCATCCCGCCATGATAAAGGAATTCAATATGAATCGGAGAAGTGGAACGGTGCGGAATGCATTGATAAAGTTGGAAAAGGTCGGATTCTTGGGAAAGAGATTCAACTCTGTAGTAAACAGTTCACTGGAAGGCATCAGTGCAATACTGATGGCATAAAGCAATGGAAGCAGGATCAGAACCGCAAACACAACATTTGCCGTAACACGGAGTGCTGTTCTTGTTCTTCTCTTTGCAAGAGCTTTTGCATTCATAGCTTTTTTCAGCTCCAGAAGCTCCTCTTTTGACATATTTCCCACTGCCGGGACTGCCATATTTTCCATCTGGCTCATCAGTAATTCACTCCCTTCTTCTCAATACGGAACATGATCAGTGTGATGATCATGATGATCACAAACAGGATAACCGACTGGGCTGCCGCACTTCCGAAGCGGTAGTTAAAAAAACGCATCCCTGTAAATGGAATAAACAATAACATTGGTAGACTCATTAGGACCACCCTCTGTCAGGATCTTGATCTGTCCAAAGGACTGAAATGCCTGTATGATATTTACCACCAGTGTGTAAAACATGATCGGGGAAAGTCCCGGAAGCGTCAGGCTGAAAAACTGCTGCACACTGCTGGCTCCATCCACAGAAGCTCTCTCATAAATGGTCTCATCAATATTTCCGAGTCCTGCGGAAAAATACAGAAAATTGATCCCGCTGTTCAGCCACGCAGTAAGAATGGCTACGCAGATCAGAGCCGTGTTCGGATCGTTCAGCCAGTTGATATCCAGGCCGGTAAGCTTATTCACAATACCTACTGCCGGGTGGAGCATGATCTGAAAGATCATTGCTGCAGAGCTGGATGCAATAGCCATTGGCAGAGCATAGGATGTACTGAACACCCGGATTCCCGGAAACGCCTTGTTACAAAGCACTGCTGCGATCAGACCAAGAAGCATGCCGCCGACCACAACGATCAGCACAAAGATCAGCGTTACCTTCAGACTGTTGATAAAGGATGCTGACTGAAGCAGCTCTTTATAATTGCCCAGACCAACGTACAGCTTTGCCTGTCCCATCTTGTTGGTCTTGTAAAGACTTAAATAAATTGTTTTCACAAACGGATAAAACAGAAAAATTCCAAAAATAAGCATACAAGGCACCAGATATAAGTACGGTGTGATCTTGCTTTTGCTGTTATTTTCCATAACTATTTCTCCTCCTTGCATAATCAGATTCTATTTACAGGCTGATCTGCCTGCACTCAAGCTTTTCCGTGACATAAATTCATGACACAAAAATATTTTCTTCTGTCTCCGGATCAAACACATGGGCCTTCTCCATATCAAAATACAGAGAAACCTTCTCCCTACCTGTGTCTGATTTTCCGGACTTAAGCGGACTGCCAGGGTTTTGCCCTGCTCATCAAAATAGAGGATCACTTCCGCTCCCAGCATCTCGCGGTTTACTACAGGCTCATCTACATCTACGCTTTCATTTTCAATACCAAGCTTTTTCGCCTCGTCCAGCTCGTAGATATCCTCCGGACGGATTCCGAGGATCACGTGTCTGCCGTTATATCTGTCTGCGATCTGTTTTCCTCTGGTTCCGTCCAGATAAACCTTTTTCACAGTTTTGGCATCATCCAGAAGAAGGGCCGTGCGATTATTTTCTTCTGCTTTTACCGTACACCGGAAAAAGTTCATGGACGGAGAACCAAGGAAGCCTGCCACGAAAAGATTTACCGGATTGTCATAAATACTCTGCGGCGCTCCCACCTGCTGGATCAGACCATCCTTCATGACCACGATCTTAGTCCCAAGAGTCATGGCCTCTGTCTGGTCGTGCGTTACATAAATAATGGTGGTGTCCAGCTGTTTATGTAATTTCACAAGCTCCACACGCATCTGAGCACGGAGCTTTGCATCCAGGTTGGAAAGGGGCTCATCCATGAGAAAGGCTTTCGGCTTCCGAATAATTGCACTTCCAATGGCAACTCGCTGTTTCTGACCGCCGGAAAGAGCCGCCGGCCTCCGGTCAAGAAGCTGATCGATCTCCAGGATCTTTGCCACCTCATGGACCTTTCTGTCGATCTCATCCTTCGGAAGCTTACGGATCTTCAGGGCGTATGCCATATTTCCATAAACTGTCATGTTCGGATATAAGGCATAGTTCTGGAACACCATGGACATTCCCCTCTCCTTCGGTTCCAGATAATTGGAAAGCTCACCGTCGATCCACAGCTCACCGTCTGTGATCTCCTCCAAGCCTGCGATGATACGCAAAGTGGTGGATTTTCCACATCCGGACGGACCTACAAAGATCACAAACTCTTTATCATGTATATCAAGATTAAAATCCTTCACACCGTAATGCTCCGAATCAAATTGCTTACATACATTTCTAAGTGCAATTTCTGACATTATTTATCTCCTTTCTCTTCTCTCGCTCACATAGTTTGTAGTATAGGATTTTTCCGGCTGTTCAGATATCGTGATTGAGATAAAGCTTTGTGAATTGTATGTTAAATTGTTTCAGAAATTATATGCAATTCCGTTAAATTCTTTCTCCAGAGTAAAATACCCATCGTGTTATGTTGCCACCTTCTTTCGCCGTCATCTCTGTCCTGCATCATATCTTCCAATTTTTATTACATTGATCACAACAGCTCTCTCCAATATGTCAGCAATATGGATATTTCCCGTCTCCTCGCATATCTGAATCAAATAAAATAGAATATTCATATTTAATACTTGCCTCTCTTCCAGATAAATGCCAACTTTCAGGCTTTTATGATCACTTAATTTGTGCAATTTTTTATGTTATTTTAATTTTTTCTGTAAAATCTCAAATATATGCTTTGTTTTTGTCTAATTTTACCCTTGAAGTTTTGTACATAAGTTAAACAATACAAAATATTGTTCTTAAATTTTCTAACTTTTTGTTAGCCACCTCGTCCGAGAAGTGCTATAATAATCCCAGTCAGAAAAGAAATGCAGAATTCGTGTTACTGCGAACAGCGCGAACAGCAACATTACCGGAATCCATGCATCAGGAGGAGGAATTTGACATGATCACATTGAAAGCAGAGAAAAGAAACCCGAATGTAAAAGCTAAAAAATTAAGACGTGAGGGTTACGTCACAGGAATTCTTAGTGGAAAAGAAATGAAAGAGCCTGTAGCACTTCAGTTTAACGGTGCCGAGGCAGCCAAATTCATTAAAGCAAATAAAGAAGGTACACAGGTTTACCTGGACATCGAAGGCGAGAAAGTTGATGCCCTGGTAAAGAACATTGATTATAATCCAATTGGAAAACAGCTGATGGCTCTGGATTTCCAGGCACTGGTAGCCGGTGAGAAGGTTTCCACAACAGTCGCTGTTAAACTGGAGCACACCGACATGGTTCAGGGTATCGTTGAGCAGGAGATGGAAGAGATTCACTACAAAGCAGATCCGTCCAACCTTCTTGACACCATCGTCATCGACTTCAACGGCTATCCTGCAGACGTCCGTGATATCCATGTAAAAGACCTCCCGATCCCGGAAGGCAAACACGTCCACTTCATCACTCCTGAGGATGCAGTTGTTGTTCATATCGGTGAGTATGAGGCAGCTCCGGAAGAGGATGAGGACGCTGAAGGCGCTGAAGCTGAAGCGAAATAATTTTATAATTTCATATGAAATATTTCAGGGGATTGCTTGGTGGCAATCCCTTGGTTTTGTTTACATAATTCTAAGAATGTTATTTCATTTGTAATTTCTTTATCTCATCCAGCGGCAACCCGAAAAAATTAGAGATATCTTCCAGTGTAAATCTGCTTTCTTTGAGCATTTTCTGTGCGGTAAGCAGCGCCTGTTTCTGAAGCCCAATACTTTCGCCCTCTGTACCCCCTGTGTTCTGCCATCTGCTCTTGCATCATCACACATTTCCTGTACAGCCTGACACATATCAACACTCCTTAATAAATTTTTGTTAGCGATCTATAAAGCTCCGTCAAAAACTTCCCTACGGCGTATCGGCTTCGCCTTGTTTCTTAACCTCACTCTACTACTAAACGATTATATACAGATTTTATTATCACATTACTATATGTATCGGAAGCAAGGTTCTCTTTAATGTTCCTTATTTCCTTATGATAATCTCCTTTATCAATCTGATTTCTATAAATGACTTTCTTACAATTTGCAAATTGAATAGTCACTTCCGAAAATATTTCTTCACCATCTATATCAGTAATGATGCCTTCTCCCAGTTCTTTGTGGATAAGATGTTGTCCCACCATAATTTCTTTTTGATTTATATTTCCGGAATAATTGTCCACTATATATTGAATAAATGAATTTAATATGTAAATATAATCTTCAAAATTGTTTTCTATTTCTTTAAAACACCTATTTCTCCATTCTACAGAACTTCCATTTTGGTCATACAATAAATTTATTTCTGAACAAATATAAGAAACACCTGGAACAATGAAATAAGAAAATTGCTTAGGTACAATTAACTTTTGATGTTTAGACCAAAAAAGCGTTTTTTTCCAATCAATATATGAAGTAATAAATGTTCAATATAATTACAATAACTAGACGTTCTGCTTTTTGGTACTCAAACGGTTGTTCTAATGCACATCCTGTATGCGAAAGCATATAGCCTTTATCTTCATCTATATGATGACAAAATAACCCTTCTTTAGTTCTTGAAATTCGCTTACTTTTAGTTTTACAAGTAGCATTTGTAAAATAATCATATTTAGCTGGTCCATATTTCTTTAATAAATATGACACAAATTCATCGTAATTCATTTCCATCTCTTGCTCAAAATGTTCTAATTTGCAATCATACCGGGGAAGAAATCTTTGACGTGCAACCTCCTTTTTGTCTGGATTTTGGCAGGGCCCCAAAGTTGGTACCCTGCCCTTTTTGGACAAAACAAAAGAACCTGAATGCCTTGATTTTAAAGGCTTTCAGGCTCCTAAGGAGCAGGGGATGAGAGAATCGAACTCCCACCAAAGGTTTTGGAGACCCCTATCATACCATTTGACCAATCCCCTATATACAAGAAAAGTGGCTGTTGGCCACAAATTCTTTTACATTGTACTCTCAAACTACATACATGCTTGTTGATCGTTAATCAAACTCTTTGAATCAATTCTTAACCTGCGTTTCTTGGTCAAGCCCTCACCCGATTAGTAACAGTCAGCTCCATGTGTTACCACACTTCCACCTCTGCCCTATCTACCTCTCGTCTTCAAGGGGGTTTACTTCACTAAGAATGGGATATCTCATCTTGAGGTGGCTTCACGCTTAGATGCCTTCAGCGTTTATCCCTT
>ENA-OQCP01000381-OQCP01000381.1-human-gut-metagenome-genome-assembly--contig:-NODE-381-length-20168-cov-3.312859_pt1 | contig 20168 bp, 21 predicted proteins | sample MGYA00242760_ERZ504583 | MGnify/ENA primary metagenome ERZ504583 (study PRJEB26092, sample SAMD00036308) | human gut metagenome | host: Homo sapiens | study: EMG produced TPA metagenomics assembly of...
CGGATTAAATGCGAAGTCTGCCTTTGTTGCATCACTGTAAGCTACTTCTTTGTCCTCGCCTTTGTTATATTTCACTGTAAGCACAAGTCCTGCCGGGTCGAATTTCTCCCCTTCTTTGTACTCTGTCTTAGCAGGATTTGCTTTAATTTCAACTTTTTCTACCGTCGGTTTCTCCGGTTCTACCGGTCTTTCTTCCAAACCTTCAAATGCTGAAGTTAATACTTTCAGCGCTTCATCAATCTGAATCTGCTGTGCGGAATAATCTGCAAATACTGTCTGTGCATCCGTCAGCGCTTTTTGCAAATGCCGCATAAGAAGTGTCTGTGTACCTTCTGCCGACGTATCTTTTACTTCATTGATTTTTGCTTCCAGGGCGCTTCTGTCAATCAGATCGTTTTCATTCTCGATTTCACCAAGTTTGAATTTTGCCTGTTTGATATAACATAAATCTGTTCTTACATTATAATTACCTGATTCAAATGCATTCTTAGAAAACTCTTCGTCAAAGTGTCCGTAAGAATGCATGATAAATGTTCCATCATCCAGAACTAAAATTCCCGCATATCCCGTATCACCGGATTTTGCATTCATTGCCCAGTCTTCTTCGATCAGTATACGGTATTCACCTTCGTTTTGCTCTAACAGGTCTTCATATGTTCCAACCCATGCAACCCAGTCGCCTGCCATCCAGTTGTTATCAAGCTTACCGTCTTTGTATACGATCTCACGGAATGTGATCAAAAGACGTCCGCTGATCGGATCATATACAGCTTTATGTCTTTCCCCTGCAAGCGAACCTTGCATTTCTTCCGGTTTACTCCATGTTTTTCCTTCATCATCAGAATAGAACATCACGGATAAGTTTGGTTTTTTATCACTTCTTGCCAGCGCCATGATCCGTTTTCCATCCGGTGAGCGGAACATTCCGACTTCACAGATTCCATATTTGCTTTCGATACTTCTATAATCAGCTAAATATCTTTCCGGCTCGCTCCACTGTTCATTTCCGTCTTCATCAAATGTCAGATAGCTCTTGAAGTTGACATAACCATAATCATGGAAAACACCCATCCATTTCTGAATGTAATTTCCCTGTTCATCTTTTAACTGCACAAGACTTGCCATTGCTACGATTGTATGTTTTTTCTCTGCTCCGTCAAAAGAAGGCCAGTGATTCTTATATTCTGTCCAAGTTTCTCCGTCATCATCAGAGTAGGCAGTATCCCATCCGCCTCTTTGTAAATCCCAGTTCGGACATGCTGAAATCAGCATAATTCTTTCTTTTCCATTACCCATATCCAATGTATATAAGGTAGGTGTTTCCTGACAAGTTGCAAACGATGCCGGAATATCTTTCTTCTCCGTCCAAGTCTCGCCTTCATCATCACTAATCTGCATAATAATCGGTCCATGACCGTGTCCTGTCGGATAAGCAGTAATCAGTCTGCCTGTCTTTGTCTGAACCATGTCCGGCTGTCCAAGATACTGTCTAGGTGTATTCGGAGCTTTTTCAATATCTTTCAGATATTTATCCGCCAATTCATACTGTGGAATCCTTGAATTTGCATACAATACTTCTTACAGTTTACTGTAACTTTTTCCGTATATCCGCCGCCTGTTACAGTAATGACCGCTTTTCCTTTCTTGTTCGCCGTTACTAAACCGTCCTCATTTACACTTGCAATTTCCGGCTTGTTTGAGACATATGTAATCGTCTTATCTTCGGCGTCTGTTATCAAGTTTGTTGTAATCTGATACGTTTCTCCGATATTTACCGTTGGATTCGTATCCGCAATGTTTAATCCTTTTACTTTCATTGCGGAAAGTATTTCACTTCATTCAATACACGGTTATAAACTTCACTTCATCGATCAGACCTGTAAATCCAGTACCGCCGATCACATCCGCAGGTGTTTTAATAGGATTATTTTTTGTCCATGCATTGATATCACCGACTCTTGTACCGTTTACATACATGGCAAGACCCTGATCTTTATCCTGCACCCATGTAATATGATACCACTTGTCTTTCTCGAAATCATACTGATACGACAAGACGTCTCCGCCATTATTTCCTACACGGAATCCGGATACTCTGTCTGCCGCCATCTTCAATGAGAAGGAAAATGCTTTTGTGGAATCTTCCAATACAGAAATCTCTTTATTAAATTCTGACGTAGTCTTTACCCAATACGAAATCGTCCAGTCTTTGTCATTCAGATCGCCTGCCGTCTGCGTAATCACTGCACCTTTTCCGTCTTGTGTTACGTTCAGCGCTTTTCCTGATTTGCCGGCTTCGGTTGTGCAGGAAGCATCAAGAGTACCGTCACGTTTTCCCCATTCATCCTCTAACTTCTGTCCTTTCACATCGTCAAATGAATAGTAAGAAACCTGCGCTCCTTCTTCAACCTCAGCTTCTTTTACAACGATCGTAACAGAATCTTTCTTTTCTTCATTTTGGTTAGATGTCACCGTAATAACAGCGCGGCCTGATCCCTTCGCAGTTACCGCTCCGTCTTTCACAACTGCAACTGCCGGATTATCGGTCGACCATGTGACTGTGTTATTCAATACATTTTCCGGAAGGACTGTAACTTCAAGCTGAGTTGTACCTCCCTGCTGTAATTCAACCTCTTTCTCTCCGTTGATCGATACTGAGTCAACCTCGGTCACTCCCGCTTTCTTTAATGCGACATATTCTTCTGTCAGCTCGGCAATTTTTGTTTTGATCGTATTCATATCCGACGCAAGTTCTTGTTTTCCCGCATCTGTCAGATAATACGCGCTTGATGCATAAGTCGGTTTTACAGAATCCATCAAAGCATCCACTTTTGCCGCCATGCTCGGAACATCTGATTTCATTTTAATAAGTTTATTTACATCGCGTACACCTTCTGCCATTTTTTCAAAACGTGTACTTGATTTTGTAACTTTTGCTTCAGAATCATCCGGGAATACAAGGAAACAATCCCCGGCTTCAAATGCATTGTGAGTCGTGTCTTCCAATGGATTCTCAACCATGAGTCATATGCCAGCGAAGATATCCTTCTCCGCCTACGGAATAAGAATACATCATTGTCCAGTAGCTTTCTCCCGGCGCACTTAATGAAAAGTTACCCGGTTTATGACCTGTACATGTATAAATAGTTGTACGAAGTCCCGCATCTTCACGAGCCTGTCTTATTTCTTCAAACTGCTGAGGATGGGCCTTTACCGCGATAGAACCTACATTCAGGTCGTCTACGCGCATTGCAAGATCTTTTTTCTCAACAAATCCATCCATCGCTCCCGCACTCTTTAATTTCAAAGGTGTCGGAATGCCGCGTTTAATTGAATCGATCAAATCAAACGCCGCCTTATTAAATCCTCTTTCATCGATACCGATATAAGCGTCGTTAAACCAGCCTTTTTCATATAAATGGTCTGCAAGATCATTCAGAAATGCCGTCCATATCGTTGTCCATTCTTCTGAACCCGGAGTCAATCGTTTTTTTACTGTTGTCTTTGTCGCTTCATCATAATAAACAACTGAGTTTGTCCAAGGCGCAATACTGTAACATACGATCTTGTCCCCGATTTTCATAACGTCTTTGTTAAACGTTACCCATTTATCAAAATCCGTATAATCAAAACTCCATTTTCCATCCGCTTTCTTTGTCCATTTAACCATAGAAGGGAATTTAACAGTTCCTTCCCCGTATGTCTGACCTGCCCACGCCTCTTCTACGATTGTAGTTGTAATGGCATGTCCGCCGGCATTTTTATATAATCCCATGTGGGATTTTAAAATTTCAAAATGCTCTTCAGAAAACGGCGTTACATCATAATATTCTGCGATACGATACGGGTTCTGCCACAATTCCATATCAAAACCATCTTTAAACTTCGTCGCATCCGGAAGTTCTGCATCAGCTACTTTTAACGTATAAGTAAATGTAAGTGGTTCTGCTAATTCTTTTGCCGTTACCGTAACCGTTCCTGTATAACTACCTGCCGCTGTTCCTGCCGGAACTTTCACAGATACCCAGATATTCTGAAGTTTGTTCGTTCCAATATTCATCGCTGTTCCGGCATCCTGATAAAGCACTTCATTTGCTTCCTGTCTGCTTCCTTTCGGAACTTCTCTGTCAGGATCACCGTATCCCGGCATTCCTGTATAAGCCTGAACTGATTTAATAAATTTTAAATCCACATTTGCTTTCGGAATCGTATTGCCGTTTCCGGTGAAATCACTTGCCGTCGCTGTTACATCTGTATAAGAAGAATCTATCGAAGCTAAAGAAATCTCAGAAGTAACCGTATCATTCTTCCATGCATTCAAGTATCTTCTGTTTTGTTTGCTGCTTTTACCTCAGTTAATTTATCCTGGGTATACTGAAGATATTATCTGTAATTGTTCCGTGAAGTTTTGCTTCTTCCGGTTCTCTGTAAGTATATACATACACCTCAGCGGCATCGATCAGAATGTCCGAACCTGTTCCTGATGCATTTCTTTCCCCTGTAGCCACCGCTTTTAATGTGTGTTCTTTTTCTTCTAAATCGGAAATCGTTGTAATGAATGTAGAATTGATATTAGTAGCATTATAAAGGTCTCCCTCTGCTTTTTCCTCACCGTCGATCAGATACTTCACTTTTCCCATCATTCTGTTTTTACCGGAATAGATATCGATCTTATGTCCTGTAAATTTCACTTCATAATAGGTTGCTTCAGGATGCGCCGGATCTACTTTTTTTGACCATGTATGCTGCGCATCTCCTGCCTCCCATTTTCCTTCTGCGAATGTGAAGTAGTTTGTTTCTCCGCTCTGCTGTGTATGCGGAATTTTCACCTTTTCTTCAATCGGAGCTTTTTTTCCTGTAATCTTTTCATACATGCATTCTGCTATGTACAGATATCCTGCATCTGTAAAATGTACTTTATCTGTATTATAAAGATTTTCTTTTCCTTCGGTCTTTTCATACATATCAATGAAATCCCATGCGGCATTTTCTTTAATCAATGCCTTCTGAGCCTGATAGACTTTTTCGACCTTTTCCTGAGTGATATCGTTTCCCGTCGTCTGATAACATTTCGGAGACGTGGCAAAAATAACTTTGTTATTCTCCGTCTTATACTCATTATAAAACGCTGTCATCTGTGTTTTATAATTTTCTTCGTTCCAGTTTTTGGAATCATTCGTTCCAAGCATAATAATTACAATGTCTGCATTATAAGCTTTACTTTGTTCGTATTCTGTACCGCTTTTATATGGATTACTTGTCCCCTCCATCAAAAACGCACCTGTTTCCCCAAAGTTTTTTACTTCATATCCGCTTCCAAGTAAACTCTGCAAACGTGCCGGATATGCATTTGGTCCTTTCTTTCCTGAATTCGCGCCCGTCGAAGTGTACCCTTCCGTCAGGCTGTCTCCCACGCATGCCACCTTGATCTTCGCGGCGGCATCTGCCGTCTCACCTTCTGCCCATGCGATCGTGCCGCTTCCTAGAATACACCCTAATGTAAGCACAACACTTAAAACAATTCCCATTGCTTTTCGCATTAGTTTTTTGACATTTTCCACAACTATTTTTCCTTCCTTTCTTAGCATTTTGCCCACATACTCATACAGAACCATATACCCTTTTGTTCAATGTGTCAACATTATTTTTACCCCCCCCCCGCTCCATATGTCGTATTTTCATCATTTTCCATATAAAATACATTTATTTTTATGCATAATGACGAGTTTTTCGAGGGCTGATTTTCTAACTTCTGCATATACTATATAAAATACTTTTCTGCTTATGAAAGGAGACTTGTTATGCTTGCTTCCTATAAACTTTCCGGTAAATACATCTTTATCTCCGGTTTTCTGTTCACGTCTGTTCTCGGAACACTGTCGCACTTTTTCTATGAATGGTCCGGCGATTCAACTTTTATAGGTCTTGTCTGCCCAATCAGCGAATCTGCATGGAACATTATGAAACTTTTGTTCTTTCCGGCTCTGCTCTACTGCTTTCTTTTCAAACTAATATATAAAAACGCCGTTCCAAACGTATCTTTACCACTTTTATCCGGCATTCTGACAGGAACGACACTTATCCCTGTTTTCTTTTATACTTACTCAGGCATACTCGGCTTTACGGTTGTCTGGATCGATATTGCTATTTTTTACCTTTGTACTGGAATCACTTTTTCAATGGCATCCAAATTATATGAGCAGAAAAATATCGCACGTTTCCGCTTCCTCATATATGGACTGACTATATTATATTCCATCCTTTTCTTTATATTTACCTTTATTCAGCCGGATATTGCCCTGTTTCAAAATCCATGACTTTTCATACCGCGTCCGCTTACGCCTGCTTCTTTTTTCTATCTGTCTTTCACTTCATTTTTCAGTCTGTTTTCCGGTTCATTTTCCAATCCACTTCCATCCTCGGTAAGAGGAAGCGGCTTCCCGTCAAGAACAGCGCTTTTTAAAATATCTTCTATATTATAAACAAGTTTCAGAGAAAAGAAGCCGCAGTCTCTCTCCAACAGATCAAAGAAAATCTTATCTCCCTCCCATAACTTCAGCGTCTCGATCTTTGATTTTTCAACCCATTCCAACTCGCCCTCATCACAGTCGATCGGTTCTCCTTCAAACCCGTCAGCCGTATAAAGCGACATGTATTCTACAACATCTTCACCGTAAACAAATGTCACGATTCCCCGGTAAGCCCACGAAGTCAGCGTATATCCCGTTTCTTCTTTCACTTCTCTTAGCAAGCACTCTTCAGGACTTTCTCCATATTCAAAATGTCCGCCGACACCGATCCATTTATCTTTATTCACATCATTTTCTTTCACCGTACGGTGAAGCATTAAATATTTATCGTCTTTTTCTATATAGCATAATGTACTTAATTTTGTCATAGCCATCCTCCTTAATACGGTCTCTATATTTGTATCTTTATCCGTTTTCAGACTTTTTTATTTTCTTCACTTTTTATCATTTATCCTCATCTTTTCCCCTAAGAAACTGCGATTCATACAAATGTCTGTAAAATCCGTCTGCAGCCATCAAGCTCTCGTGATTGCCCTGCTCAATAACTTTTCCGTCTTTCATAACGAGAATCACGTCCGCCTCGCGGATCGTTGACAGACGATGCGCCACAATAAACGTCGTCCGCCCTTCCATCAATTTTGTAAAAGCCGCCTGTATCTTTACTTCTGTTCTTGTGTCGATCGATGACGTCGCTTCATCGAGGATCAGCATAGGCGGTCTGCACAGCATAACACGCGCGATGCATAAAAGCTGTTTCTGTCCTTGCGACAGCCCGTCTCCGTCTTCTGTCACCCACGTGTCATATCCGTTTGGCAGACGCAGGATTACATTGTAATATAAGATGCTTTTGCAGCTTCTATCATTTCCTCTTCTGACGCGTCGGACCTTCCTAAAAGAATATTTTCCCGGATCGTTCCCGTTTTCAGCCACGTTTCCTGAAGCACCATGCCATATGCACAGCGCAGACTTTCCCTCGTAACCTCACGCACATCCTTTCCGTCTACTGAAATACAGCCGCCGTCTACATCATAAAACCGCATAAGCAGATTGATCAGCGTTGTTTTTCCGCATCCCGTCGGTCCTACAACAGCGATCTTTTGTCCCGGCATAACTTCAAATTAAAATCCGTGATCAGATTCTGTTGTGGCATATACGAAAAATCAACATGCTCTGCCAGTACATGTCCCCGGACATGAGTCAGAACCGCCGCATCTTTTGCATCTTCCGGCTGAGGAATTTCTTCTATTAACTCAAAAATACGACCGGCACATACAACCGCGTTTTGGAACTCTGTCACAACTCCGGATATTTCATTAAACGGCTTTGTATACTGATTTGCATAACTCAAAAAACTTGTAAGCTGCCCTACTGTCAGCGTTCCGTTTACTACCGCAAACGCACCTGCGATCCCGACTCCCGTATATACGAGACTGTTTATAAAACGGGTCGCCGGATTTGTAACGGAAGAGAAAAATGTCGCTCTCAAATATGCGCTTCCTAATTTTTCATTAATCTTATCAAACCGCTCCGTCACTTTTTCTTCCTGCCCAAACGCCTGTACTACTTTCTGATTGCCGATCATTTCGTCGATCAGACCTGTCTGTTCTCCTCTGATTTCAGACTGAAGACGAAACATCGCAAATGTTTTGCGGGCAATAAAGTTCGCCACAAAAAATGAAATCGGAGTGATCAAAACGACGACAAACGTAATATTTACATCAACCGACAACATAAATCCCAGCGTGCCGATAATCGTTGCAGCTCCTGTAAACAACTGGGTAAATCCCATCAAAAGTCCGTCCGCAAACTGATCTACATCCGCAATAACACGGCTTACTATTTCTCCGAATGGATGATTGTCGATGTATTTCAGCGGAAGGATCTGAATCTTCCGAAAAGCTTCGTTTCTCACATCCTGCACGACCTGATAAGTCATTTTATTATTGCACACATTCATCAGCCACTGCGCAAGCGCCGTAATACCCGTACATATTCCGATCTGAAACAGAATTCGGAATATCCCGGCAAGTTTACCGCTCCTTTTCCTATGATCTCATCTACCGCATAACCGATCAGTTTCGGAATGTAGAGCGTAAGGGCGACGCTGACTGCTGCCAGCAAAACAGAAAAAACAACAAAAATACGATACTTCCCAAGATGCCCGAATACTTTTTTTAATATTTCTCCCCGGCTCATTTTCCGATCTTTGCTCTGTGGCTTACTCTGCTCTGCCTGCACTTTTGACTTCTGTATTTTATCTTCATTGACTGTTTGTTTTTTAAGCATGTAAAACCGCCTCCTCCGGAAATTGTGAATAATAAATCTCCTGATAAGCCGAACAGTTTTGCATCAGCTCCTCATGTGTTCCGACCGCCACAGCTTTCCCTTCTTCCAGCACAACGATCCGATCTGCATATCTGACCGATGCCGCCCGCTGAGAGACAAGAAATACTGTCGGATTTTCTTTCATGTTTTTAATCGCGTCACGCAAAGCCGCGTCGGTCGCGAAATCAAGCGCCGACGCACTGTCGTCCAATATAAGAATATCTGGTTTTCTTACAAGCGCTCTTGCGATCGTCATACGCTGTCTCTGCCCGCCGGACAAATTTCTCCCGTTTTGTTCTATCATAAATTCAAGCTTTCCCGGCTTTGAATCAACGAACTCTTTCGCCTGTGAAATTTCAAGCGCTTCTTCCAGTGTTTGTTCCGATGCATTTTCATCTCCCCACCGAAGATTCTCCGCAACCGTCCCTTTAAAAAGCACCGCTTTTTGAGGAACCACGCCGATATGACTGCGCAAACTTTCAATCTCATATTCTCTTACATCATGTCCGAAAACCTTCACTTCTCCTTCCGACGCGTCATAAAACCGAGGATCATGTTTACGATCGATGATTTTCCAGCCCCTGTTCCGCCGATAATCCCTATCGTCTCTCCCGGCATTGCCCGAAACGAGATGTTGCTCAACGAAGGCGCTCCCGCATTTTTATATGTCAATGACACATTGGAAAATTCCACCGCAGGAATCCTTTTTTCTTCTGTATACAACAAACTTCCCGACTGCATTTCCGGTTTTATTGCCAACACAGCTTCGATCCGTTTTCCGCATGCAGCCGCTTTCGTCACCGTAATGATCAGATTCGCCAGTTTCACAAGCTCCACAAGAATCTGCGACATATAGTTGACAAGAGCCACTACTTCCCCCTGAGTCAGACTCCCCATATTTACACGAACCGCGCCGACATAAATAAGAACTATAATACCCACGTTCACGATAATATACGTCAGTGGATTCATAAGCCCGGAGATACTTCCGACAAATTTTTGTTCCTTTGTCAACATTTGATTGTTTTCTTCAAATTCAGCCTTTTCTTTTTCCTCTTTATTAAAAGCACGAAGCACTCTTACACCGATAAGATTTTCTCTCGTTTTTAGAAGAATTTCATCTAAATATGACTGCACTTTCTTATAAAGAGGCATTGTAATCAGCATGATCCCAAATACAACTACCGACAAAAGAGGAATTACAACAACAAAAACCATTGCCGCTTTGACATCTACCATAAAAGACATTGCCATTGCGCCGAATACAATAAAAGGCGAACGTAAAAAAAGACGAAGGACAAGGTTCACTCCTGCCTGCGCCTGATTTACATCACTTGTCATTCGGGTCACAAGCGTAGAACTGCCGATTTCATCCATTTCCGAAAAACCGAAATGTTGAATATGTTCAAACAGCGCATGCCGCAGTCCTGTTCCGAACCCAGCCGCCGCTTTTGCCGAAAAATATTGAGCTGTAAGAGAACATATCAGCCCGACGATTCCCAATACAATCAAAACAAGACACATTCTTATAATATACGGGCTGTCTTTTTGAGCAATTCCTTTATCGATCACCGCAGCCATAACAAGAGGAACAAGAAGTTCAAAAGATGCCTCCAGCATTTTAAACAGCGGAGCCAATATAGTCTCTTTCTTATAATTTTTTAAATAAATAAAAAGTGATCTCATGTCATTTTCTCCCTGTGCAATATTTCTTTAAGAAGCATTCCCCGCATTTAGGATTTCTTGCTGTACAGATACTTCTTCCAAACGTAATGATCTGAATATTATACAATATCCAATGATCCTTTGGCAGTTCCTTCATCAGATCCTGTTCTATCTTTTCGGGATCAGATTGTTTTGTAAATCCCAGTCTGTTAGAAATCCTTTTCACATGCGTATCCACAACTACGCTGGCATCATGATAGATGTTCCCTCTGATCACATTCGCCGTCTTCCGTCCGACGCCTGCTAAAGAGGTCAGATCTTCCAGACTCCTCGGCACTTCACCGCCAAACTTCTCCCTGATATCTTTCATACAGGCAATGATGTTCTTCGCTTTATTGCGATAAAATCCTGTCGGCTTGATATCCTGCTCCAACTCCTTTAAGTCCGCGTCGGCAAATGCGTCCACAGATGTATATTTTTGAAACAAATCTTTCGTCACAATATTCACTCTGGCATCCGTACACTGAGCGCTCAACATCGTTGCGATCAGCAGCTGCCACGGCGTCTCATAATTCAGATAACAAATATATTCCCGTCCATATTGTTCATCTAAAAGATTCAAAATTTCTTCGGTTCGCTTTTTCATGCAGCTTTTATCTTCTCCTTATTTATAATCCGTCAACTTGCATCTGTATACAACAAAATCAACGTCACTTGTATCGGTTGCAGTCCCTGTTGCAAAAGACCCAAATAGATCCAACCTTTTTACACCATTTGCTTTACAAATTTCCGTAACTTTATCAATCAATTCCGTTATCGGCATAACATTCATCGTCTATCACTCTTCCTTATTCTTCACTTTTGTTATTAACACACTTGGAGTTTTACAATTAATACTTCCTTTTATTTCATACAGATCAGATTCAATGCAATATTTCATTCCCATTGTATCAGAACTTTTTACTCTTTTCTATTAATGTTCCGCACTTCATCGTCATATTTGCAATATTTTATATATCATCAGTTATCGAGGACAGCGCCTGACTAACGAAACTTAACTTGAGCCCAATCCCGGCAGGCTATCCCGCACGCACAGCGCTCCATACCCAAGCAGCGCATTCGGCCATCGCTCGTATCCCGCAAGCTGCTTTGCGCCTTTTCTTAAATAAGCTTTTACTTTTTCTCCATAAAGATATGGATCGTTTCCTCTGACAATTCCCCACTCCATCAAAAGCGCAGCGCTCCCGGTCACAAAAGGAGCAGCAAAAGAAGTTCCGCTAAAAGACTGATATCCGCCTCCCGGGACAGGCGCTGTAACGCGCACTCCAGGTGCGGCAATATCCGGTTTCAGCACGTTCTCACCTTCGTACATCCCCGCCGGACCTCTTCCCGAAAAATCCGCATACGAAAATGTCCGGGCATCATATGCCGCCACGGTAACAGCAAGCGACGCCGTAGATGGAATCGTCAATGTCGACATACTGTTCGGCTGTAAAAACGCTGTCCCCATATTTAATGACGTCTGTGTCGGAAGCCACATTTGATACTCCCCGTCCACAATACGGCCGGGAGTTAAAACAATTTTCCACACGCCGCTTTCTATATACTGTTTTCCGGGAAGAAGCGACAGATAAATCTCCTGTTTCACGCTGTACGGCTTCGGTTCTCCATAATAAATCAAAAGTTCTGTATCTCCGAGTATATACCGCTGAGCTCCCAAAAATTCATAAAACGGTCCTGCCTGCCTTCCCGACGGACTGATCACCGAAACTCCCATCTCGTCAACATACGATTTCCATATTTGAATACTCAGCGCCGGTTCTCTTTGCTGAACGGCAAGTTCTACCGTCTCAGATATCTGCCGCCGCACTTTTCCCGACACATGACCTGCCGACGCCCCCTCATTTCCGCTTCCGATGCAGATTACATTTTTCCACATGTCCGCAATATCGTTCAAAAAACGTTCTACAAGAGAAGTTCCGTCATGAGATCCATATGTGTTGCCAAAACTGATGTTTATCGCCACCGGACGACGAAGTTCTACAGCCTTACGGACAATATAATCTACTCCCCGCATCAGTTCTGTTGTTCTCGGAAAACCGCCTTCTCTGGGGGCTCCCATCTTTACGATGATCAGTTCCGCCTCAGGCGCAGCTCCCCGAAACCTTCTTCCCTCACTTCCCCGGCCATTCCCTGCCGCGATTCCCGCCACCGCTGTTCCATGACCACTGACATCGGATGTTTTCACCATCTGCCGCCTTACCTCTTTGTCCTCTGTTGCTAACGCCGCATCGATCTGCTCCCGTGTATACTCTGTTCCTGCCAAATATCCTGCCGGAGGCCTCCCATTAACAGACTGATCCCAAAGAGACACAATCCGCGTTGTTCCATCCTCATTTCTGAACTCTGCATTTTCATAATCGATCCCACTGTCAACAATTCCGATAAGAGTCCCTTTTCCTCTCAAAGATAACGGCATATCCTGTACAATATCTATGCACGACACCTGCCTGCCTACATCAGTTTGAAAATACAGCTTTTTCGGTTTTTCTATAAATTCCACTTCCGGGAGCTGAGCCAGTTGTCCGATCCGTTCTTCCTCGATGACAATAACCGCATAGCCGTTCAACAGTTCCGTAACCGATCGCGCCGTTTGCCTGACCGCTTCAAGTGTTCCCGAATATTTTACGATCAGTTCCCACACATTTTCTTCTTTATCATATCCAACATCCAGCTCTTCGGAGCGTTCTCTTTCTCCCTGATCGGCATCCAGAGCCAGATTTAAAAGATTTTCCAGTTTTTGACTCATTCATTCTCCTATGACTGCAGCACATTCATTTTTTGCATTATATGTACTTCAGGAAACTTTCAACATAAAAATCATGATCTTTACCAACCTTTTTATCTCCGGCAAAGACCATGATCTTCTTTTTTCTTTATTACGTCGTCTATTTATTTTCTTTTCTTGATTTTCTTTTCTTTAGTTCCTTTTCTTTAGTTCCTCTGTCCGTTTACTTCCTGTATGCAAACAGCGGAAGTCCGTCCTGCTGCGGAACTTGTACTTCTCCTTGAATAAGCGGTTTCGCATAACGGATAAATTCATCACTTACGTCTGATCCGTCTTTAGTGATCCACCCGGCAGGCACACCTTTTTCACGATTGCAGATTTCATTCACATCTTTTGCCTCGTAACTAAGTTTATATTCTTCACCGTCCGCTCTCACAAAGGCGATCATCTTCCGCTTTCGCCATGCAAAGCACATTTTACGCCATACGCTCCCGAATCAACCGCCTCCTGCAAATCCGTCGCAGAAAGCATTGCCGAAGAACATCTCTGACTTACGTTCAATTCAACAGAACGAACCTTTACGCCGAGACGGTCTTTTATCAGGTTTTCCAAATATTTTCCTGATCCGGTCAGCATTTTATGCCCGAAAGTATCCACTCCTACCTCGCTTGCAAGTTCACAAATAAACGTTCCTTTGCCATCGTTAATTCCTTCCGAGATACAAACGATCACATTTGACACTTTTTCAAGAGACGCGCTCACATCCTGTATAAACCGTTCTGTATCAAACGCCACTTCCGGCAAATAGATCAGAACCGGATTATCTCCTTCAAATTTTCGTGCCAATGCGCTTGCCGCTGTAAGCCATCCCGCATGACGCCCCATGATCTCGACGATTGTCACTGATTTTTTATTATCATATACCGATGCGTCAACTGCAATCTCCCGCACGGTTGAAGCCACATATTTTGCCGCGCTTCCAAACCCCGGCGTATGATCTGTATTGACAAGGTCGTTATCGATCGTTTTCGGTATACCCAGAAAGCAAATATCGCTTCCGACCATCTCGCATAACGCGACAGTTTGCTCACTGTATCCATCGAATCATTTCCTCCGATATAAAAGAAATAACCGATGTCATATTCCTTAAATCTTTCAAATAATTTCGGATATACTTCGTCGTTAGATCTTTCGGTAATTTATATCTGCAAGAGCCAAGATATGAACCGGGCGTTGTCTTTACTAATTCCAGTTCTCCCGAGCGCTTCAATTCTTCCATATCCATGACCCGGCCTTCGGCAAACCCTTCGATTCCGTTAATCATGCCGAACACTGCACCAAAAGAATCCTTTCTGTTCAACGCTTCATTGACAACTCCGTATAAGCTTGCGTTGATAACTGCCGTCGGTCCGCCCGACTGTCCTACGATCACATTTTTTTTCATCTCTTCCTCCTTATTTTAATCACCGAAAGTTCAAAAATCACATTCCGGGATTGTAAGCATCTGCCAAGATTTCGGATAATCCCGGCCTTTAGCTTTTCGCTATTATAAAAACACTTTTACTATATATGAAAAAATTGAATTTTACAATATAGAATAACTAATGTATACTACACCTTAGACAACATGACAGATAAAATCAGGAGGTATGATATGAAATACATTTCATTTGCAATTCCTTGTTATAACTCAGAAGCCTATATGGAAAAAGCGATCAACTCAATCCTTATCGGAGGAGAAGATGTCGAAATTCTTATCGTCAACGATGGTTCAAAAGACGGAACGCAGGAAATCGCCGAACGGTACGAAGCTCAATATCCGACGATCGTCAAGGCGATCCAAAAAGAAAACGGAGGACACGGCGATGCAGTCAACTGCGGACTTTCTCATGCCACAGGAAAATATTTTAAAGTAGTAGACAGCGACGACTGGGTTGACGAAAGCTCTCTGTTTAAAATTCTTGAAACAGTAAAAACATTTGTGAAAGAAGACACACTTGTCGATATGGTAATCTCAAACTATGTTTACGAAAAAGTCGGCATGGAACATAAAAAAAGTGATCCGCTATGACAATGTGCTTCCCGAAAATACGATTTTTCACTGGGATGAGATCGGACATTTCCGGCTCGACCAATATATTTTGATGCACTCCGTTCTTTATCGGACAGAGATGCTGAAACTGTGCCAGTTAAAATTACCGAAGCACACTTTTTATGTTGATAATATTTACGTGTATTATCCGCTTCCGCATGTACGCACCCTTTATTACCTGAATGTCGATTTCTACCGCTATTTTATCGGGCGGGAAGATCAGTCCGTCAACGAAAAAATCATGATCGGAAGGATAGATCAGCAATTATTTGTAACCAAGACAATGATCTCCATGTATGAACTGCGGATGATCTCAAGTAAAAAACTGCGAAAATATATGGTTAATTATCTTGCGATCATGATGACTGTTTCATCCATTTTATGTATCCGTTCTAAAAAACCGGAGAACTTAACTAAAAAGAAAGAACTGTGGAGCTACTTAAAACGAAAAGATTACAAAACTTATATGAAGATCCGCTACGGTATACTCGGACAGACGATGAATCTCCCGGGAAGATCCGGACGTAAAGTATCTTCTCTTGCATACAGCGTTGCAAGACGCCTGATCGGATTTAACTAACTTAAAAAACGGTGCATCGGAAGCTTTTCCATGTACCGTTTTCTTAATTTTCAATTTTTTGTAACAGTTCAGCCATACAGTGTACGGGAAGCACAAAACATGTCTGCATGTTTTTGCTAACGGACATCTGTATGCGCTAAGCGCCCATTTATGAGTAAAACAGTGGCGTCAGCCACAATAAGCACGTGGTGCGGTTTTGCGAATGGCGCGTGCTGAATTTGTTTACAATTTTTTTCATTTTTTCATTTTTTTTTAAAAAACACTTGATTTTTTTTTAGAGTCTGATATAATAACCATGTTGCTTACGGGAAACAACAAAAAACAACACAAAACGGTACAATGCGGAATGGTGTAATTGGCAGCACAGCAGACTCTGACTCTGTTAGTAGGGGTTCAAGTCCCTTTTCCGTAGCTTGGAATTTGTAATAAACAAATTCCTTATTTTATCGGAGTGTGGCTCAGCTTGGTAGAGCGCTACGTTCGGGACGTAGAGGCCGCAGGTTCGAATCCTGTCACTCCGATTCATCCTCCATTTTATGGAGGATTTTTTATTTTTCATAATGTAAAAGCTGATTGAATTTCGTTAAGGTTATCCGATGCATGTCAGATTCTTAAATTGGAAGCTGCATGTTTGGATAATCTTTTTTATTTACTTTTTTACTAAGATAATTGTAACAAAATGAAAGAATTCGGCACTAACTGGCAGAAGGAGGTTGAAAGCACAAGTGATCGAAGAAATATACGAGATGTATTCAAGAAAAGTCTTTTTGTTTTTATTGAGCAAGACGAATAATGAAGATATTGCAGAAGAACTACTCAAGAAACTTCTTTCAAGCTGTCCAATGCATCGATCGGTTTAAGGGGAATAGTTCCATATTAACCTGGTTATGCGGAATCGCGAAAAATGTTTGGTTGAAAGATTTAAGAAAACGTCAAGAAATCTTATCTACAAATGATCATATTCAGGAAATAGCGGATGAAAAAGAAGTAAACGTTCAATGGGAACAAAAAGAAATCTTACAGTTGATACACAACATGAATGAACCGATACGAGAGGTCATGTATCTAAGATTGGTCAGCAACTTGTCTTTTGCCGAAATCGGAGAAATAATCGGCAAAACAGAAAATTGGACAAGAGTAACTTTTTTTAGAGGAAAACAAAAAATTGTAAAGGAGATTTTAAAAGATGAATAAAAGACTTCCATGCTACATCGTTTCCGACCTGTTACCACTATATCAAGATGATATATTATCGGAACAAACGAAAAAAGATATTGATAAACATTTAACCGAGTGCAGAGAGTGCCAAAAAAAGATGGCCGCAATGAAAACACAGCTAGACATTCAAAACACCAACGTTGACCTAAAGATCAATCCATTAAAAAAGGTAAGATTTTATCAAAAAATACTGACAGTCTTGGGAGCGGTTATAGCATTCATTTTAGGTGCATGCATTCCGATCGCTATATTAGGGTTTACTGTTCTTGAACGAGGAGAAATAGCCGCTTATCAAATCGAGAGAGTAAAAGGCCTTTGGTATGTACTCACTTCATGGAGCTGCGCTTCGGGAATTGTAGTATGCGTAATTTATTTTTTTGCTCATACTGCTTATCAAAAAAATAATCAAAAAAAAGGGAAAGTAAAAATTATCTCAGTTTTTCCGGACATAAAAATACCCCCATATCGGACTTTTATACATCATTGTCCTATATGGGGGGCATCATATCAGTCAAAGCGGCAGCCTTAAAATCTGTCAACAAAGAAGCTACTTCCACTCCCCGTCAAATACAACTTCCGCAGGGCCTGTCATATATACCGTATTCTTTTCTCTGTCCCACTTGATCTGCAAATCTCCGCCAAGCAGTTTTACTGTCACCTCATCTTCCGTCAATCCGTTCAACGCACAGGCAACGGCGACTGCGCATGCTCCGGTTCCGCACGCCAGCGTCTCTCCCGATCCCCGCTCCCACACGCGCATCTGCGCCGTATGACGGTCAAGAACATTTACAAACTCCGTATTCACCCTCTTTGGAAACCTTTCATGATTTTCAAATTTTACTCCGACTGTTTCAAGCGGAAATTCTTTTACATCTTGATCTATAAATACGACTGCATGAGGATTTCCCATAGAAACACATGTCATCCTATATTCCTGTCCATCCACGGTAATCGGTTCATCTATCACTTCTTCCTTTTCCGAAACAACAGGCACTTCTTCCGGACGCAGCATCGGTTTTCCCATATCAACTTTGACAAGGACAACTTCCCGTCTTCTACAGTCAGATCAAGATATTTGATACCTGCCAATGTCTCTACAGAAATACTTGTTTTATCTGTTAAGCCGTAATCATATACATATTTCGCCACGCAGCGAATCCCGTTTCCGCACATTTCTCCACGAGAACCGTCCGCATTATACATCTCCATTTCAAAATCGGCTTTATCAGATGGATTGATCATAATAAGCCCGTCCGAACCGACTCCGTAATGCCGATCACTGATCTTCTTTGCCAGTTCCGATGGATTTTCTATCGTTTCCTGCAAACAGTTCACATAAACATAATCATTTCCTATGCCCTGCATTTTTGTAAATTTCATAGGTTTTCTCCTTTTCTCTCGCGTTCCTCTTTTTTTCTTCAAATCCAGTCCGACTCTTCTGCCGGTCTTCTTTTCGTCTTTTCAATACTCATTTCATCTCTAATTAAAATAGACAAGTTCTTCTATCGGTTCTGCCGCCTCGATATGTTCCGCTTCGAGAACAGGCCCTTCTCCGCGATAAACCGATACATTCGCAAACCGTACTTTCGCCCGTACTTTTACCCATTGTCCTGCTTTTAATTTCGGAGCGTACGCACTTCTGCATACATATCCCAGAAATGTCGTATCATCCGCACAACATGTCATCGCCATCCGCCCCGGAAGAAACACTTTTGACGGAAATCCGGAAGGTTTCAACACCTTCGCTGTGATTTCAATAACTTTTCCACGATATCGGGCGGGATTTTCCATCATATCCACATACCAGATACCATAATCTTCTCTCGGAATCTCGATTACAGGCGCATCCAGATCATACGGCACGTCATCTTCAAAAATATTTTCCACTTCTCCTTGTTCATCTTCAAATATAACTTCCGCCTGAGGGCTGACTACTTTGACGCTTCTCCTGTATCCCGCCAGAGGCTTAATATCTTCACAGCGGTTAAAAAGAACCATCTCGGCGCCTCTTACCATTTCTACAAAGAGCGGTTTTAAATTAGTCAGATATGTCTGAAATGTGCTTGCGTCCACTGTTGTGATCTTCTGCTCGATCCCCCAGCCCTTAGGAAGCTTCATATTTTCAAAATCACTGACCTTCCACATTCCGTTATATTCAATGACAACTCGATCAGGCTCGTGCTTTCGATCTAATTCCGCCAAATACTCCTCTGTCAGTTCTTCTCTGTCTTCCAGCCGCTCTATTACAACGCCGTATCTTAACATTTCCATCGCATCATACTCATCTTCTCCATCTTCGCAAAGAATGAGCAATGTTTTTCCATCGATCTGAAAATAATCCTGCTTCAATGTAAATTTTAAAAATCCGGTCTTTCCACTGTCTAAAAATCCCGTCATCAAATAAACCATTACATCCGGTTCATTCATGTTTTATTTTTCCCTCCTTATTTTTTCATTCCATATTTTCCGGTTCTCGCTCTTTCATTCGTTTCCTTTGTATGTTCGCCGATTAAAGGCCGAACAGTTTTTCCAGTTTTTCTTCATTTATCTTTGCTCCGATCACACAAATACGTCCCGTGTATTCCGGCGCTCCGGTACGCACTTCATATTCTCCCGGAACCATGTCAAAGTAGATCCATGTTCCGTCTTCTCCTTTGACCATTCCTTTTGCTCGAAGGATATCGCCATACTCTTCTTCATTTTCAAGACTCTTTAAAATCTCCCCGACCTGTTCTTCCGAATACACATGGATCGTCTCACGCCCCCAGCTCGTAAACACTTCGTCTGCATGGTGGTGACCGGCATGATCATGACCACATCCACAGTCATGATGATGGTGGTCGTGGTGAGGCCCGTCCTCTCCGTTGTCATGATGATGGTGGTCGTGGTGATGCTCGCACTCTCCGTGGTCATGATGGTGATGCTCGTGATGATGCTCGCACTCTCCGTGGTCATGATGGTGATGTTCGT
>ENA-OQCP01000382-OQCP01000382.1-human-gut-metagenome-genome-assembly--contig:-NODE-382-length-20154-cov-2.272232_pt1 | contig 20154 bp, 31 predicted proteins | sample MGYA00242760_ERZ504583 | MGnify/ENA primary metagenome ERZ504583 (study PRJEB26092, sample SAMD00036308) | human gut metagenome | host: Homo sapiens | study: EMG produced TPA metagenomics assembly of...
GCGCAGACAGCTCTGACGCTTGGGGGTATAAGGACCCTCGTGCAGACAAGAAGCCCGCAGAAGCGCGTTTCCGTGGCTGTGAGAGCAAGCGCCCAATAAACAATAAAAGAGACAGATACGATTCCAGAGATTCTGGAAAAGCGTCTGTCTCTTTTTTGTGTGAAAGGGGATACCAACAAAAAGCGTGCGACATTTTTTTCGAGAAGGGTAGGGGACTGGCAACTATACAGTCTTGCAATGTGGACTTACTAACAAATACTTTGTGAATTTTGTAACTAAGTTGCATAGTGGAAGTTCACAGCAACACGAACGCGAGTTTTTAAGAAAATACTGAATTACGAGAAGCGGCAGGGAAACAGCTGATACCCGAAAGCTGCAGTGATTAGTTTCGGCCTATGATACTTGTACTCTGACACAATTCCGTTCTGGACTAAGCTGCCGCGTATCAATACGCCGCGAGCCTGTAGGTCTGTGCTGACCGTTAGCAGCATCGGTTCGAGGTCGAGCAGCGTATCAGTGGCGGTAACACCAACAGTCAATCGGATGCTGATGCAGCAATACATCGCGTACAGAATGGTTTGTGTTGTACAGTTTGTTCGCAACAAGATGTCTGTATGTCGTTGTTCGTTCTCGAGCGCTTACAAGCGCAATTTCGCTGGTTGACCGCAGCTGTGTATGCAATGGACGATGCATCGTCTATAAAATCGGCAAGAGTCCTATAAACTCCCCTACATTTCGCTAAATTCCTATTTAGCGAAGTTGCATATTGCTCTTTTCCCCGCACAAAAAATAGCCCCGCTGACGAACAGCGAGGCTTATGAGATGATTAGACTGATAGTTTGCCAGCTTGCGAACAAGTTCTTCGCGGGTAGCCAAATCAGATGTGGCACCGCTGATGACCGTCCAGGTAGCTGCAGTTGCATAGTTGCCAGTGATAGAACCGGCCTGCACCCAGTTGGCAAGCGAACGCATAGAGTTCACGTTGCCATCGGTGGCACCGAACCTTGCACAGATTTCAGCGATTTCCTTGACGAAGGCAATCATCTGCTTCAAAGGTACGGTATCATCGCATCCGGTCATACCGCGAATACGGCTCTCGATAACAGCCTCAGAGGGCGTGACCATATCCATGATGATGTGGTGGCGGTCAATGAACGACTGGTTCAAAGGCCGGCAACCTTCCAGGTCGATGTTCAGCGTAGAAATGATGATGCAGTCAGGATGACGATGCAGCATCTCACCTGTCGGCAGGACCACGCAGCCAGTCTCATCAAGCAGACCGTTCAGACCGGGCATAACAGCAGGACGAGTAATCAGAGACGGCTCCTGCAACTCACAGACCCAACCGTTTCGGATGGCGCGAACCAGAGGCTCTCCACATACTTGAAGCCGTTCTTGCAGGCATCAGCGCAGAGGCTAAGCTGCTTACGGAACAGTTCCGTCATGCACTCAGTCTCGGTAGCATCCGGCTTAGAAACGCCCGTGATAGCCATGTATGCGTTCACAGGTCAATGCTGATATCGGTGGCGCTCGGCAGGTTCTTGAACAACTCGGCATTGATACTCTCAGAAGTGGCAGAAGAATCGACCGGCATCATATCGCCGATGAAGTTGTACATCTCAGTGCCCGCATTGCAGGTAATGAAGGTGTACGGCAAACCCAAACCAGCGGCAATAGCACGCGCACCTGCAGTCTTACCGACAGACGGGTCACCGCGCAGCATGACATTCGTCATCGGGCGCTTAGAACCACGAGTTTCGGCAATCAGATGGCAGACGGCAACAACTTCCTTAGGCAGGATATATTCGTCGTCAATCTGCGGGACGAGACCCTTCTCTTCTTCGGACAGAACACGATTCTTATCCGCGAAAGCACCAACAAACTTTCTGGTGGACTTGAAAGAAGGAATCTTAGACTGACCAGTAGCTTTCAGGTTCATAACCTTGAAAGTGCCATAAATGGTGGAAGGAGCAAACTTTGCACTTCTCACCTGTGTTTCAGTCAGACGGCGCACCGATGTGTTCGAGGGCGAGGCAGGATTCAAGTCACCTTTCTGCATGGCATCATGAATCGTACCAGACATCTTACACGCGAGTTTCTGGCGAAGCTTATCGTTTTGCTCAGGCGTGTTGCAATACCGTGTGAAAGCATTCTCGAAACCGTCGATATTCTGGAGGAACAGACCCCACATTGCAAAGAAGAACGGCGCATAGCCGACCCTTGTCACATCAACGGAACCCATACCGACAGAGGCACCGAAATACCCTGTCGTATTATCGTAGCTGAGGCAAAGCGAATTGCCGGTAGGTGCGGACGGTGCGGATGCCAGCGTAAAGCAGTCGTTATAGACCCATTCAGCAAGGCAGTTACCTGTTTTGTTGACGGAATATGCGCCTACCGTGATACCGGCATTTATCATCTCGGCGCGGCACAAAGCTTTTGCGAAATCCAAAAACAATAAGCCTTGCGAGCAAAGATTGGTATTCTGAAACGGGGCTTCCTGATAGATGGAACACGCATCTGGGTCGTTATGAAAGCCGAGCCATCATAAAGACCTTGTCCTTTAGGTATGCGGGAATTGCGGAAGCCTGAACATTTGCCATGCCGGTAGCACTCCACATAGCGGAAGAAGAAACTTTAGCCATTTTTTGTACACTCCTTAAAAATTATGCCGAACCTTTCAAGAAGAAAAGTTCCGGCGTTGTTATAATGATTTTAGAATACGCCCGTATAGCCTGATAGCGCAGCTCGCGGGGTCTGGAATTAGAACGGCAGGTCATCCTCGTCGATATCGGCGAAGTCGTCACCCGTGTAGTTGCCGTAGGAAGGCTGTGCAACAGCAGGTGCAGCAGGAACAGCCGGTGCGGCGGCAGGAGTAGCCTGAGCGGGAGCAGCATTCGCGGCAGGAACAGTACCATTCTGAGAGGCGTTCTTGCGACTTGCGAAAGATGCCTTCTCGACCCACACCGTATAGGAGGTGCGGTTCTGACCGTCCTTGTTCTGGTACTGGTTGCTGGTCAGCACACCGACAAGCATGATGGGGTCACCCTTATGGAAGTGAGCGGCGATGAACTCGGCAGTCTTGCCGTTCGCGGCGCAGGATACATAAGAAGTGGCGTTCTCCCAGTTGCCGTTCTTCTGATAAGAACGGTTGCTGGCGACGGTAAAGGTAACCATCGTGCCGCCGTTCTGGGTGTTGCGCGTCACCACATCAGCAGTCAGATTGCCCATCAGCAAGCCTTCGGAAAAGCCGCCGTTGACATCGTGTGGATAGTGGCTGCGCTCAGATAGTCATAGAACTTTTTCTGACCATCCTTCTCGTAGTGGCCGGACTCGAAACGACCGGAAACCAGAACGCTGGCACCCTTGGTAAGCTTGGCACGCAGGGTGTCGCTGATGAACTTCTTCGGGGCGCGGACAGGGATGAAAGACGCATCCTTGTTCTGACCACGGTTGACAGCAACGCGGAAGCTGACATATGTGTTGTTGCCGATGTTGAACTCCTCTGCATCTGCAGTCAGATGACCGATAATAGCGAAATTGTTGACGTTAGTCATGATAATTGTCTCCTTTCAAAAGACGAAATTTAAAATAAAAAAGCAGACCCCTATGTGAAATAGGAAGTCTGCCTTTCGACAAATTGTGAATCGTACGAGCGCAAAACGCCTGAAGTAGAATGGTATCTATCGTACAATACCTATTCTATTCGGTTCGCACACCTCGTCAAGCAAAAAGAACAAGAAATTTATACGATAGACGCATGGTCTACCAGCATGTATAGACCTTATCGAATAGAACACTCTGGTTGAGGAATTCTTCGCCGTAATAACTCTTTGCCTGTTTGACAGAGAGTTCATCGTTGCCGAAATAGGCGTTCACATCTGCGTCCGTGACCTTGATGTGCTGCTCCTCGGCGATAGCCTGGAAGATAAGCAGGCTCGTGACGCTGTTCTTGATTTGGTCGTTGTAGGTATCGAGCAGAGCATCCTCAGACTCGGCACCTACCTGCTGCAGGTACTCCTCCTCGGAGATATTGTAGCTGGCTGCAATCGCCTTGATTTCCTGACGATAGGACTCACGCTGGTCATCAAGGATACTCTGGGGAATCTCACCAACCGTAGTGTTGTCGATGATGTAGCTGTAAACCGCAGTCTTCAGAGAATCGCGCTCGTAGGTCTCGGTGTAATACTGTTTCAACTTCTCGACGGTATCTACCGCAGAACCATCACTCAGAACAAAGCCATCCTGTGTAGCAATATTGTCCTTCACATTCTGGTCGGTCAGCTTGATTTCATCGACTTCTTTCAAGGTGATGCGGAAAACAACATCCTGACCGGCCAGCGCAATCTCATTGCCTTCGAGGTCAGTGGTGGCAGGGTACTCGTCCGGGAAAGTCACCGTGATGTCAAAGACCTCACCGGCGAAATGTCCAATCAGCTGGTCCTCAAATCCGGAAACAAAATACCCTGCTCCGATAACGATTTTGGAATCCCCTGCCGTGCTTCCGGTAAACCGCTCGCCGTTATAAGTGCCCTCATAATCGACAACGACCTCATCGCCAGCCTGAGCGGAGCGTTCGACTTTCACGCGGTCACCGTAGCTGCTCGTAATCTGGCTGATAGTAGAAGTCACAGAGGCATCCATATCCTTCAAATCGAGTTCGTCGCGGGGAATCTGGATGTTGGCGTAATCAGCAGGCAGAGTAACCAGCTTCTTTGCCTTGACACCCTTGAAATAACCGTTCTTTTTCAGACCAACACCGTAATCCACGGTGACAGTCTCGGTAGAGGTCTCGGGCGTAGCGGATTCACCGGTTGCAGTCTCCCCCGTTGCGCTGGAAGAAACAGTAGAATCGGCAGCAGGAACAGCTGCCTTCTTGCCGCAGCCTGCCAGCATCACGCTTGCAGTCATAACGACACTCAGAATCATTGCGATATTTTTTCTTGTTCATGCGATACAATCTCCTAAATGCTATTTATTGAAGTCCCAGAACAGAGGTCAGCAGGTCGGCGTTGTTCGTGAACGCCATGACGTTGCTTCATCGGACTCGATGAGATATGCCTCGGTATCATTCACATTCGCATAGTCGCTGTGCGTGACAGCAGCGCCGCTCGCAGTCGTCCCGGCATCATCGAATGCGATGGTCTCGGAATCATAAGAGGACGGGGTAAACTTGACCTCACCATCGCCGTTCTTAACAAGTGCCAGACCGTTCGAGAAGGAAGCCTCGCAGCCATCAGCAGTTACGGCAACACCATTGAGCGTGATGTTACCGGACCCTGTGCGGGCACAGCCCTTTCGAGCATATCAGCAACAGCAGTGCGGACAGCTGCATTGCCTTCATCGTCACCGGCAGAACGAGTACCGACCACGACCAGCACCTGACCGTTTCCGGCGAAGCGCATACCCGAGACCGTGAAACTCTCATCGGTCTGCTCCTCTGCGTACTGGGCAGCACCGGTATAGGAATCGGCAACCATACGCACAATGTAAGTGGCACCGTCCTTCTCAAAGGACAGGCTCTTGCCATCGTACTGGAAGGTCTCAGCGGCATCCACAGGAACAACAGCACCGGTCCCATCCTCAGCCTGAATCAGGACATTGGATGCCCCCATCGCCCACCGGCGACCATCAGAGGTGAGAGCCGTAGACGGGGCGACCGCAGCCTGCTCGGTGAACGAAGTATCCTCTGCGACATTTCCGGTCACAGAGAACGAACCGCCAACAGCGGGAATCGAGGACTTGTCAGCATTCTTGTTCTGAACCATCGTCATACCCATCACACCGACTGCCGCGACCATCACGGCGCAGCTAACACCGAGAATGACATTGCTGCCGCCCTTCTTAGAAGGTTTGGCATCCTTCTTGTTCGTCTCGGGCTTCTTATCTTCCTTGACCTCTGCCTTTTTGTCCTTTTTGAACTTGTCCTTGGCAGGAACATCTTCGGTCTTAGTCTCGGATTTCTCCTTATCGGGAGTCTCCTCAGCCTTTTCAGGGGCAGAATCCTCCTTCTCTTCAGGAGCGGCGGGCTCAGATTTAGGAGTCTCTTCTTTCTTCTCCTCGGCGGTATCTTCCTTTTTCTTGGTATCAGCAACCGGAGTCAGAGAAGTGGCGAACTCCTCTTTCGGGGCTTCGATATTCGTCTCGAACTCTTTCTGCTCCTGCGTAGGAACAGCGAGACGATTCTTAGTCTTTTTACTCATGTGTTTTCAATCCTCCTGACCATCAAGCGCGGTTAAAGCAGGCAACACGAACATTGTACGCATCACCCAAGCAAGTATAAACGATGAGTTCTGCGCTGCCCCAAACGACAGTGCCGTCATCTTTCTGGAGCGCATCATAGCCCGTCACATCGTTGTGACCATTGAACGCATCCACGCAGACATAGTTGATTTGCTGTCCGCCCGGCGTGATGACATATGCCGTAGACCCAACCGCCACGGAAGTCAGCGATTCAAGTTCGTTGTCAGCCACGATATTGCTGCCGCCATCCTCAGGACGATGCGGGAAAATCGCAGCACTGTCGGTCCGGTTGCAGGTATCCTGAGATGTGTTGTTGTACAGCGCGACATCAATACCCGCAGCAGGGATATACAGCCGTCCGCAAAAATCCGGATAGTTGTAGTCGTCCGCAGACCTGTTGGCGGGATTTTCCTGCGCGGATTCCTGAGCAGTGCCGTCCGGCTTCTTCTCTTCGCTCTCTTCCTTTTCAGGTTTAAGCTTTGCCTCGATTGCCCCCAACGGACCCGCAGTGCTGACAGTTGCGTCCAGTGTCCCGACTTCCGTGTTCAGGACCTGTATACCCAGAAGCTTTGCTTCACAGGTATCAGAATCAAGAGCGGATGCAAGAGCCGTTTCCTCCTGCGCAGCAACAACGGCTTTCGTCACCGTCTGCGCAGCTGCCTTTTGCATCTCTGCTTTTTTCTGGGCCGCATTCAGAGCCAGCACCGAAGTCAGCAAGGCTGCGACACTCAGAAGAAGTGCCGCAAAACTTTCAAAGTACCATGATGTTCCTCGGTTCTAGGTTAGCCGTTTTCCGATTATGGTTGAGAGTTAAAACGGTCAAGAAACGCTGCTCAACCAATTTCCATTATTATCCGTTCGCAAGAATGTGCAAGTGCCGGTTTCAATTCAGGAATTTGCCGTAAAAACGTATCAAATGCCATCGAAGCGCATCTGCTCGCCCTCCGAATACGGTTCTGGTTTCTTGGATTGATTTGCTTTCTTCTTACCGCCGCCTGAACCTTTCGTGGTTCTGTTCTGAAACCCTCTACCGAACAAAGAAGCATCATTGCGGTTATCCGCTTCCGGTTTCTTCGCAGGAGCAGGAGCAGGTGCCGTAGCCGGTTTGGAAGTACCAGATTCCGGGGTTTTCGGCGTTTTCGCCTTTGAGGCTTTTGCAGGTTTTTGTTTAGGCGCAGGCTTTTCTTCCACGGGCACAGGATTCTCCTGTTTCGTAAAGGCGTTCACCTTAACGGGATTCTCTGTGCCGGAAACAGAAGACTTCTCCGAATTAGCAGGAGCCTTATCTTTCTTTCCGTTCTGGTCAGACTCCATCCCTGCCGGTTTCGGCGTGATTTCTTTTTTGGCGGGCGGTTCAGAGTCGGTTTCTGCAGGTTCGAGTTCCGGTTCAACAGTGAGTTCAGGTTCCGCAGTCTCCAACTCGATTTCAGCTCGGTGTCAGGCTCAATCTCGGGAACATCTTCCGCCAGCAGCTATCCATGTCAAAGGACTCGGAATCGTCTTCGTCCTCCTCGATGCCGGACGGGTCGAAGGTAGTGGGTGTCGGCAATGTTTGCTTCCAGTGCCGCGAGTTCCCGCTCCAATGCCGCAGCATCATCTTCATCATCAGAAGCTAAAGCCGCTTCCTGTTCAAAAGAGACAAGCGCTGCATCGGCATCATGTTCAGGGTCAGCAGTAAGGCTTACTTCCCCCGCATCTTCGTCTATGATTTCAGCATCCAGAGCGAGGGTATCGTCTGCTGCCTCATCCGTGTCCAGAGAAACATCGTCCAGAACGGGCAAATCGGGCTCGCTTGAGGCTTTTGCTGGCTCAGAGGGTAACGACACCTCTTTCGGCTTAAACGCAGGATTTGACGCCTCAAGCTTTGTCTGGTGGGGCGTGTCCGGGATGGACTCGACATCCGTGGGTTCTGGCGGCTTGCTTTCGGCTTTCTGTTCCGGTTTCTTGGGCGTTTCCGGCTTAACCGTTACAGGTTCCGGCTCAGGTTCAGCTGTGCCGTACTTGTCCATGATGTTTTGCAGGATGATGGATGCCGCTGAAGGGACTACATCCGTCTCCTCATTACCGTTTTTTGGCGGTTCTTTCGGGCGTTTGATGAACTCGCAGGCATCATTCCATGTAGAATCCGGCAGAAACGGGATGTTGATGTAAATAAGTCCCGTAGCAGCTAGAATCAAAACGACCGACACGGTAAAGCTGACGGAATACAGCAGCAGAGAAAAGAAATACAGTGCCGCCGCCACGCTTCGAGCCGTGCGGCAGATGGTTTTTACCTTTTCTTCCTGTACACCTTCCAGGTCAACCGGCGCATACTTATCGTGGTGGTTTTCAAACAGGGCATAGTATTTCTTGCCGCCGATTTTATACTGATGCAGGGATAGACTTAACGGCTCGCCTTTGTCTCCGCAAATGCCGCTTTGAATTTCGTGCTTCTTTGCGGGAAGATGCACTGCCACATAATCCTTGCTCCCCTTGGCATCGAGTTTTAAGGCAGTGTTGCCGGATTCGGTCACAACGAGTTCAAGTGCGGAGGCTTCTACTTCTTTGCTATGACGGCGGTACTTCCTTCCCATAGAAACCACATCGGTAAGCGAACGCCTGTCCTTCGTCACCTTGAATGCAAAAACAGAGCATACCAGGCATAGAAGGAGTGTTGTTGCAAAGTTCAAGGCTCATCATCCTCCACATCCGTTTTGCTCTCAGTCTCCGATGACGCCGATTCCTGCTTCTCAATTTCAGATTCTTGTATCGGACGGTTCTTTGCACGGTGTAACAGCCCCTCTTTCTGAACATTCGCCTTGACGGAATTCTGTTCGATTGCGACAAGGTTATCCTGCGTCAGACGTTCGCCGTCTCCGGCGCAAAACAGCATATCGTAAAGCGCTCCGATATGATATTCGCGGTCACGGGGCTTTACTTGCAGGAAGATATCATATTTGCCGTTCTTATCCAGATACTCGCCATCTTCATTCACGGGGATGAACCGCCATGTTTCCATCGGTTCAAATCCCGCTCTTGATTCATCCGCATTGACCGCCAAAGCCGTTACCTTGATATACTTGTCGGCTTTGCTGTTTTTGAGCATTGTTAAAAATTCCACAAGGAAGTACGCCGCAACCAAGACTCCGGCACCGAATGTCGGAAGGTTTTTTTGTGTACAGAGCCAGAAAAGGTTCCGACGAAAAAGGACAAGCATGCGGCGATTATAAGCTTTGCCTTTTGCGCATTGAGCATATCATTCATATTTATTTATAAAACGAGAGCCTGTCCGATATAGTATCAGACAGGCTTTAGAGCATCTTGATTTGTAGTGAAGCTGCCCGCCCGTTTGACCCCTTTCCTAGAAATCTGAATCTCAGAGTGCGGTTACTGACCGGAGGTCAGGGTGAATCCGCTGCCGTCCAGCAGGCTTTTCAGGTTTCCGTCTGTCAGGTTAGCACTGGACAGCGGGACCTTGTATTCGCGGCCATCAGCGGTACGCACCGTAGCGTAGAACTCGATGGTGACATCACCGCTCAGGTCGATGCCATTGAGGGCATTCTCACTGGTGCCGCTGCTTTGCTGCAGCTGAGGCTGGCTGACTGTCGGGGCATTGCCATCACCCGTGTTGGACGGGATAGTGCCGGAACGCCAACCTGTTTGCCGGTCACAGCAGTCAGGACATTATTCACACCGTCATAGACAGCAGGAACATAGGCATATCCCAGCGCACCGCCGCCAATAACGGCTGCAAGGACCACGGCAACAATGACGCCAGCCTTGGACTTCTTCCTGGCCTTCTCAACAGGCATATTCCCGTCAAAGCCCTCACCCTGCACCTCAGCAGGAGCGAATTTAGCCTTACCACGCTTCTTGTCGGCATGGGCATTCTTCTTGTCCTTACCTTTCCCCTTATGGAACATCTGCTTCTTGTCCGCAGCGTTCTGCTCGGCGGCGGGGTCCTGTGCCACAGGTGCAGGAATATCCTGTGCAGGCATATCGGCAGGAGCATTCATCTGCGTATCATAGCCCTGCTGGACCGGCTCGTTCTGGTAGTGCATTTCAGGAACGGATGCGTTCTGAGGCATGACAGGCTGCTGAGGCTGTGCGGGCATCTGCATCTGCGCTGGTAGGAAGGCTGAGCGGGTTCTTGAACCTGCGCGGCGGGCTGCTGGACCTGTTCCTGACTCGGCTCAGGCTGGGTCATGCGGGGCTTTGCGGGAGCCATTCGAACGATGGTGGATGCAGGTTCATGGCCTGATTCTTAGCGATGAGGGCATCGACCACTTCCTGCTTGACCTTGCGCACCGTGCCATCCGGAAGGATGACAGAACGGTCTGCATAGACATTGACCTGAATTTTTTCGCCGTTGTAGGTCGTAGTGACCTTACCAACGGGCTGACCGAGATTCTGTGTATTGTCCATTTTGAATATCTCCTTTATATGAAAAACTAATGGAATCTGAATATCGAAGCGATTGCATTTGCCGTACCCTGCATCAGGACATTCCCCGCAGCAGAGAAATACGGCAAAAGGAATCCACGCTGAATGTGTCCCGTGGCAGCACCAATGGCAAACCATGCAGCGAAGCCCAAGAGCAAGAGCCAGATAACGGCATAAAAGACAACGCCGAATCTAGCAAGGAAAATCCAGAATCCGCCGGAATCCGATTTCCGGTTATTGCACTTGGGACACGATGCCGTGAGGTTATGAAGATTATTGATGTTGCCGTCCGGAACCAAGACGCGATAAGCCGGTGTTTGTTCGCAAGGCTGATAGAAACGATATGGTCCACCTGCATCGTCTTTTTCAGCATGATGCGCCCGCAATAAGGACAGAGGTAATACTTGCCCATGAATCCGGGATGGGCTCGAATGTATTGATAGCGGTAGTCGTCCGACCGCTCATATTTCGGTTTTTTGGACATGACCATCACTTACAAGAAGTGGATTTCGTCCAGGGATGCTCTGGCGGCTTCCGGCGGGTCGGGAATCCTTCCGGAAGATGGTCCGGGAACTTCAACCCATCAGCCTGTGTACCGCTGTTCAGTTTCTCCCACTCATGCACCCAGGCAGAGAATTCCATGCCGTGCGTCTGCTCCCAGATAGAGAGGTCACCATAAGAGATGCCTCCGAGATTAGAAAGCTTGGCACGCATGTTGAGTTCTGCTGCGCTGGTAGCGATACGATTGTTCTCTTTCATTTTTGCTTCCTCACGTTTCGTCTGTTCCCGCTCCATTTTGGTCCGTGCGTTACTGCGCTGGGCTGCATTGCGGCGGTTCTGGTTATAGCATACAGGGCAATAAAGGCGATTCCCGCGTGCTTCGATAGGTGCTCCACAGATTTTGCAGTGTACGATTTTACCAATTTCGCTTGCCATAGAATTGCTCCTCCTTTTTAAGAGCAGTGGTTGCATTGTGTACAAAATACAACCATGAATTAAAGTGTGATTCAGGAGCCCCATGCGTCATTCCCACACATGAGGTTCTACGGACTATTCACAAGCGGGATAAATCCAGCAGGAAACATGGATAAAGTGCATTAAATACAAGCATGAATCAGCGCAAAAAAGTGCAGGAAAGAAGCCTTACTGTAACAGAGACAGTAAGATTCAATATCGCAGCCCCATAATAGCGCTGACAAGGCGGTAAACGCTCGATGCTTCTTCTCCGAGAAGTAGCTGCTGTTGATACCAACCTGCTCAGCCAGTTTGGCTTCATCTGTGCCGTTTGCACCATACTTCTCGTTCACGACAAGCATAAGGACATCGTACAATTTAGAATCTCCGGGGAAATCCTTCACCAACTCGATAGCACCCCGGATGAGTTGGGCGTACTGGACAAGCACCTGTGCCTGATGGCATCGCGCATCGCTTTCCAGTGTGTTGCCGCCCTGTGCGAGAATCCGCAAAGACCGGTTCTCGTCAGCAACGGACGGATTGACGATTCGGGAATATTCCCGCAGCAGCACCTCTGTGTTATGGTAGAGGTAAGCAGCTTCTGCTGTTTTTGCTTCGCCTCATTCGGTGCTAGTTGCATGACTAAAGGTTTGATGGCGTCTCCGGCAATCGCCGTAACATCCTCAACGATAGAATCGAAGTTATTGCGGATAGTGACTGCCGTAACAGGGTCGCTGTCAAGAATCGAACCCCTGAGCATCGCCATCGCAAGGCTAATACGGCTCGGCTTGCTGGCTGGATTCATGAACACAGCCTTGTTCATTGCCTCATCAATCTCATCCACCAGCTGCTGGCAGCGGGCGAAGAACAGCTTTCTCATTTCAAGGCGAAGCTGAGGCTTGCACCCGCCCATAGACGATTCGAGGATACGCTGGATGTTGCTCATCCGCCAAACCGATTCATCCTCATTTTCCTCTTTCAGCTTCTCAATAAGCGCATCAATGTCCTGCGCCTTCAAAAGCCACTGAAGAGCCGGGTAACACAGCAGTGCAATCACGACGAACTTTTCATTCGACCCCTTGCAAGCCGTGCGGTTTGCATGACGGGCAAAGACCCGCGAACGATTCACGCCGTTGTATTCGATGAATGTGCGTCTGATGTCCACTACGATTCCCTCCGATGACAGAACCGAACTCAGAAAATCTTTGAGTTTGGCTTCGGTAATTGCAATATCGTTGTTATTTTCCGCTTGCATCCTGCGTTCCCCTTTCGTTCAGGATTTTCAGCTGGCTGTACAGTTCAGCCATTGCATCGTTGCGAATCGTTGAACCAAGCAGGCTGTTATTACTAAAGAATAGATGGTATCCGCGCTCATCACAGAGTCGGCGCAGTTTCTGGCAAAGCTTGAAGTTATGCACAGGGCAGTTGATTCCTGTGTTCACCGCATTGATATAAGTACGGTAGTTGTCGGAATTGATTTCATCGGAGGTATACACAAGCACCTCGCGGTCGTAAGGAAGTTTCCGCTCCTCACCATCCTCAGCACCGAGCACATAGATGAGTTCGTTCAAAAACGACTCTCCCATCGTCTTGTTGTCGGCTTTTGATACTACCCTGTTGTGCGGCTGAACGGTATATCCATTCGGCTTCGTAAAGAGCACCTCGCTGTGAGTTACACCAATCGGCTCACCGTGGATGCGTGCCTGTTCCAGATACATAACGATTGCGTTTCCTTTTGCCATTTCAAACCCGCCTTTTCCCTTGTACTTAGTACAAGCATGTTATGCCGTATGAAGGAACTCGAACCTTTTTCCTGATGCCATCTTCAATGGTATGCAATTCGCACAAACGCACAAGACCTTTTTTGAGCGCCGAAACTATATCTTGTATTTATGTCAGACATTATACCACAAGATATAGTGTTTTGCAAGAGAAAAACGCTATCTGGCCACTATATATTGTGTTTAAAAATATTATTTGCCATATATACGAATCCGAGAGCACCTATAGCGGTGCTGAACCCAGACAAAAGCGGCACTATCCTTAAGTGAAACTATTGCATTGAATGTATCTCGATGACTGGGATTTTGACACTTTTTGACCACATGCATAGTTGTATTTAGTACACCTATTTGATATAATAAAGTCACGCCCAATAAAAAAAGTCATAGTTAGATGGCAGAAATGGGTTTGAATCAAGAACTGAGGTGATTAGAAAATGCTAACTCTCAAAATCAAAGAGGAAAATTACCGTAAGTTTGTGGAAGAAACATCGAGAAAAAGAGAAGACTGGATTAAGAGCATTTCAGACAGTGCCGTTGTAATTATGGAGCGGCAGCGCTACCTGATGGGCATGTCCAAACAAGAGTTCTACGGCGTGTTTCTCGGATGCCCGATGAATTCCCGCACATACCGGAAAATCATTGAAAAACAGATACTTGTCCCGGAGAACCTGCTACTTTCTTTCTGCTTCACTTACGGGTACGACCTGAAACGATTTCAGGAAGTATCGAAGCTGATTGACACACACGATTACTTCGAGAACTATCAGCAAATTGGTGCTGCGGTTGAATGTCTCGGGAAAGGAGCCATTTACCAGCTGGCCGCAGCCACGCAAACAGTCTGTACTGATACCAGCCAGTATGCAAGAAGACGATGCGGGGAGGCGCTCACTGCGTTTGCGAAGAAGAAGGAATACGATGAAGAGGTAATCAGAAATCCAGAAATCATCGAGGCGGCAGCTGCATCCGTAAACGAAGCTGCTGATGAGGCGATTGCCGAAAGAAAAAAGAGAGATTCACAAGAAGCGATATCCTACGATATCAAATTAAAAGAACTGGTTTAAAAACAAAGACCGCTGCACCCGGTATTGGGTGTGGCGGTCTGTTTTTGTGCTCAGAAGAAAGCGTCAGCAATAGAGAGCAGCTGATTCATGTGTCCCTCGTCCGGTACGGATGCTTGTGCGGGTACAGGAGCGGCAGGAACATACGGAATAAAGCTTGGCTGCGGTGTGGGAGCAGGCTGTACAGGGGCAGGCTCTTGAATAATAGGAGCGGGTGTAGGCGTTTGTACGGGTTCAGGCTGGGGGTCCGGTGCGGATGCTTCGGATTTCAAGAAATACCGGTTCAGGACCGATTCCATCGAATCTTCCACGGCGCGGCGGATATCAGTTTCCGACACATTCGATGCGCTGGATTCTTTAGCCTGGCTCAGTAAGACATTCGTTTTGAGGGAATCGAGCAGCGCATCCACGATGATAGGGGTGCGTTTTCCGTATCCTGCGTTTTTCAGAATCTCGTACGCCGCTTTCTGTCTCGGGTCAGTGAGGTCAAACATCACCGGCAACCGAATCTGATTCGGGTTAGCTTTAGGCAAGGCAGTTCACCTCGCTTCAACGGTTTTCAGCAGCCAGCTTACTCTCCGCCATCATTTTGAAACCTACTGCGTTAGCGCGGGGGTCTTCCACAAACAGGTAATCGTCCCGACCCAACTCGCTCTCGATGACCGGACGCATCAGGCAGGAACCGCCGCCAATGAACACGGGATACGAGAGGGTCAAATCAACGCCCTTCTCTTTCAGGGTCCGGATAAGGGTCCGGGCATAGGAACGAGCGGTGCTGTGGACCAGTTCGTTGATTTCCCGACCGGGGTTGTAGCCTCTGCGCAGGACATTGTCGATGCTGTAGTCGTCCATATCCAGCTGGAAGCGGTTGCGAACCGCACGCTGTACCTCATCGTACATCTTGATGACGCCGTTGTTGAAGGATTCGCAGAAAGTCATATCGACTTGACCGCCGCGAGAGAACTTCACAACATCGGTCGTATACCCGCCGATATCGATGATGTAGGTATATGCCTCGGGACGCGCCATGATTTGTCCCATGTACGGAGCGATGGCAGCAACGCTGCGGGAACACGAAGACGCGGGCAACGCGAATCTCAAAGGAGATGTCGTTGTAGGTGAACTCGACTCGGCGTCCATCGCGGCCGAAATAGGTCTGGTATTTTGGGGCAAGGTCATGGATATGTGTCGGAGGCAAGCCCATTGCAAGGCAAATATCCTGACGGACATTCTTCTGACCGGGACGAATCATGCCGCTTGCCTGAAACTCCTTGGCGATGGCAAAGAGAGTCAGAACATAGTAAGACCAGTCGGAGGTCTTGTCGTACATGTACGGAACGCGGGACTGGGTCAGCGTATAGTAGTTGCTCATAGCAGAGGGTATCCGCCTTGATGGCGGGCGGGATGTTGCCGTGGCAGATAAGCCCGGAATTGAACGGCTCGGTATGCGGGGTCTTGATGTTCTTGTTTCCGGTATCCACTGCAACGACCAGAAGATTAGCCATATTGATTACTCCTCTATGTTTTTATCAGCGCTCACAGAACGCCAGGTATTTTGCGGTAGCCAGTGCCAGTTTCCCGTACTCGCTGTTCACTTTCGTGGTCACGAACCGGACACTGACCTTCGTCATAGCCTTCCATGCCAACTCGATGTATTTGCGGCGCACAGGGGACTTGCCATCGAGAAGACGGTTGGCATTCTCGTTCATGATTTTGGCAACCACGGGTTCGGTATAGATGACGACATCCCGAACCGTGTGTTCATCCAGAGCGAGCAGCATCTCAATCGCACCCATCAGAGCGTACTCCTCCGGGTTATTGGCCTTACCGCACTTGGAAGACTGTACGAAATCCTTGCCCATATCAATGCACAACCCATAAGAACCCATGTCCTTATCGGTATTGTACCGAGCAAACAGGAAAACATTTGCTTCCTCCGTTCCCACTTTACGGGGCAAAGAACCGTAAGCAACAACGCTTTCGGTGAACTTGGGACCATTCATGCCGTCAGGCATGCGGGAGTTTCCAACTGTTCCGGCTTCTTATCGGGAATGACCATCTCACCAACAGGCTCATGATATCCGGAATTCTTCTCAGGCTTTTCCTCTTTGGTATCGGGACTCGCATCCAGATGCGCAGCAAAAGCAGTGGGTTCCTGAGCAGGTACATTCTCGGGCTGAGCAGTAGGCCCGTTTGAAACAGGAACGGCTTCTGCATTCTGAGAGGTCACAGGCTGCGCGGGAACGGCTTCGTTCTGAACGCTCTGGTCGGGCTGCTCGTTCTGGACATCTGCCTCGGTATCGTCAAACTCGATGTCGAGGGGGATATCGTCAACGAAATCAACGGTATCCATGGTATCAACGGTTTCGGGCGCAGAGGGCGCTGCAGGCTGTGCGGGGACAGGGACAACAGGGATATTGAACGTCTCGTTCTGCGGCGCTGTAGGCTCGGGAGCGGGCGCTGCGAGGGTCTGAGTAGCTTGGCAGCATTCTTGTCCGCTGCGGGTTTCTCGCGAGCAGGACGCTCCTGCTTTACCTGCTTGTGAGAGTGTTTGAACAGATTTTGGACGAAAGGGTTGTTATCTGCGATATCGTCCATATCCTTCTTGGATGCAGGCATTGTGGCAGCTTTTGCCTCAGGGTGCCGGGATTCTGTTTCGGAATCATGACGAGCGGCTCCTCGACATCCTCTACATCGTAGTCGTCATCGTACACATGGTACTTCTCTACGGCAGATTCCGCTGCCTGCTTTACCTTGCGCTCGCGCTCGGCTTCTTCCACCTTACGCCGCCGTTCCTGGTTTGTCTCGTATGCGCGGCTTGCTTTGGCGTTATCAAGGTGCGCAAAGATATCATTCAGAGTGTTAGGCATTTACGGATTCCTCCTCATTCAAAGTCGTGTCTGCCTCGCATTCATCTTCGTTCACATCGGTGCGAACCGTTGAAATCGAATGCTTGAAGCAAGACGGCCAGACACAGTATTCTCGATTGCTGCCGCGCCAGGGGCAGCTTGATTCGGTACAGACCATGCGGGCTTTTCCCTCCTTCACATTCACTGCAAAGGCACCGCCGCGCTTTGCACGAATCTCGGCGCGGTGTTTATCGTTCAGTTTCTCGTATCCGCGTTGTACGGATTCCGGGGTGATGCCGAGCGTAGCGGAAATCTCGTCGGTCGTGTGGTTCTGCTTTTGCAGACTCTCAATCTGCTCAAGCAATGCCTTGGTCATTTTCGGGTGTGCGCGAAGTTCTTTGAACTGGTCCATCAAAATAAATGCCTCCTATCACTTATCGGGCAAGGCGCTTCAAGCGCTTATAGAAGAAGTTCTTTTTCTTCCAAGGAACATCCATAGCAACAATGGGTGCCTCGATGAATTTTAGCTTTTTAAGCATCGCCATCACCTCAGCCTGCTCGTGACCTGCGAACATGCTGACGGTTTCGGGAGCCGCCATGCTAATGAGGAAATCGAGCATTGCAGTGGCGATACCAAGTTTACGATGCGGGGCATCCACCACAAGGCTTTCGATGTACAGATGCGTGGTGATGGGAAGAACCATCGCAACGCTGTCCATCTTCTCACGCTCACAGAGCGTCTCGACCTCTGCGTTTTTCTGGCACAGATAGTTGATAGCCAGCTGCTTTGCCGGAATAGGGTTCTGTTCCGTGGCGTGCAGGGCTTCGAGGGGAAGCTTCTTCGTGGGAACTGCAGGACATGAGCCTTCACGGACGCAATCTCTTTCGTGCCGTCCATCGCCTTACAGACGATTTCAGTATCGGACAAGAGGTTGCGTTCCCCAAGCCGCCCGCAGCGGTCCTCGTACAGAGCACTGCTTGTATCTGCCAGCACGACGATAGGGGTAAAGGACTTATCGATAATCGTGATTTTCTTCTTCATAGCGATATTCTCCTTTACTCACTCACAGCAGAACTTGCGCTTAGAACCGTCAAAGACCACGACCATCGAAGGACGGGTCCCGCCAACACTTGCGGCTCCATGCTGGCCGTATTCGGCGTAAGACGGGAGCAGACGGTTCACGAACTTAACGCGCTCCGGCAAAAACTTTACACGGACACCGGGTTTCAGGTAGATGTGCTCCTGAAACCACTGAGAATCCGTAGAAACAGGCAGCAGCATGACTACCGTAGTCCCTTCTTCTTTGCCTCGAAGCTCCCCTTCTTTACCCAGCGGCGAAGATTTGCAGCACCGCTCGGCGGGCAGCAGAACACCGTATGCCCTTTCCAGTCCTGTACAAGACCATCATCCTGTGCAGTAAAGAACTTCTGGCATTTGGCATTTTCAGGGCGGGCACAAGCATCAAGGGTGAAATGATATTTGCGGTCAAGTTCCCGGAAGAGTTCATCGGGGGTCTCCCACTCTCCCGCGATGGTAAGACTTACATTGCGGCTTACGCTTTTCGTGGATTTGTCGTACATAAGACTCTCCTTTATGACAAATAAAGTGTACGAAATACAAGCATGAAACTTTACAAAAAGAGCAGCCCTGCGGAAATTGTACCGCAGCGGCGCTCTTAATGTCCTCATACTTGTATTATCTACAATTCGCACATTTCCGCAACAGGATTTTCGAAAAAATGCGCTGGTTCTGTGATTTTCTTAAAGGTAAAATGTATCATTTGCCGGTTTTTGCCGCTGTATCCTCATCAAGGAGCCATGTGATGTCTCCGCCAAGGCTGTAAAGGCTCAGCGTAGTGGTGAAGGAGGCATCATCCTTGCCGACCAGATACACCGTATAGTTGCCGCCGTTAAGTTTGATGGTGTCGTAAGCCGTTTCCGTGTACTCTGCTGCAACAGATTTCGTATCGGTATCGACAATCAGGATTTTGCAGGCTCCCGTATCGCAGGTGATAGTATCGTATACATCAAGGTTAGCAGAATCTGCGTGCATCGTGAACGAGAAGGCTTCTTTTGCGCCCGTCAAGGACACAGCACCAGCGGCGTAATCAATCGTACCTTCGTCCGTCAGGCTGCTCTGTGACCATTCTGCGGCTTTGTAGGAGGTCGTTCCCTGTGCAACAAGGTCGTTGTTCTCGTACAGCGTTGAAGGGTCTGTACAGCCTGTCAGAGCCATCATAGCGAAGGCGCAAGTCAAAGGTACTGCCATGTATTTGCGCATTGTGCGTCACCGCCTTAGTTCCCGGAGAACCCGAATGTGATATGGCTTGTTTTAGGCGTGACATGGACCGTTGCCTGTGTTTCAAGACCATATTCGTTCTGAATCTTCACAACGCTGTCGCCTGCCTCGATGCCCGTTACATCACCCTCTACAGAGACGGCGCAGATGAGGTTCGACTCATTCTCGTAGGTGTAGTTGGTGCCGTCCACACCGGATTCGAGGTCTTTCACATCTGTATAGACATTGAGTTTCGCCGTCTCGCCGATTTCGACATACAAGTCGTCAGCAAACAGTTCAGTTGGTGCCTGGGTAACTTTAAGGTTCACGATGCTGGACGGACCTTGTCGGAGCGAATCGTTACAGTCGTATCGCCGGCCTTCAAGGGGATGATGTTATTGTTCTCGTCAACACGGGCAATCTCAGAGTCCGCAACCGAGATAGTCACAGTGCCTGCATCTGCGCCTCCCGGTACAGTCGTGTAGTTGACGGGTACGAGGGTACTCTTGGTAGAGGCAACGATATCCTCAGCCTGGAATCCCTGCAGCGGTTCAACCACATTCACG
>ENA-OQCP01000384-OQCP01000384.1-human-gut-metagenome-genome-assembly--contig:-NODE-384-length-20118-cov-2.801561_pt1 | contig 20118 bp, 16 predicted proteins | sample MGYA00242760_ERZ504583 | MGnify/ENA primary metagenome ERZ504583 (study PRJEB26092, sample SAMD00036308) | human gut metagenome | host: Homo sapiens | study: EMG produced TPA metagenomics assembly of...
GGTGTCGGGTGTCGTACATTGATTACGACATTGAGAATTATAGTGACGAGTATGGAGGTTTTCGCCTTGTGATGGAGCCGGAATCGATTAAATAATGTAATTAATGATGATAAGTGATATTTTACTACTTTCAGAGTAATGAATAGAAATGGTATGAGATATATGTGGAAATTCTTTTTATTATTGATGTTGGTTGTAACTTCGTGTTCCGAAAAGCAGATTGATGGCAATGTAATTAATGTTGCGGAAGCATGAGTAGATTGTCAGAAGGACAATCTGTACAAAATTTGTTTTCCAGCATAAGTTATATTCCTTTGGAGACTAATGAGCAGGCTATTATAGGAAAATATCCGGAGTGCATAATTATGGATAGTGCGATATTGGTATCTTCTGTCCATCAGAATCTGAAACTTTTTGACCGTACTAACGGGAAGTATATTCGGGATATTGGACACGTAGGTACTGATCCGGAAGGATATGCAAAGGATTCATGGGGGAAAGTGAGCTTTTGGGCTGATGCGGTTCGGAGAACCGTTTATCTATTGGGATGGAATAATGATTTCCTACTATATGGATTTGATGGGAAATATAAGGATAGAATTCGATTGCAAGATACAGTCAATTGTATTCTGTCCCAAAATTACTATTTGATGGATGCGGACAGAATTTGGGGACATAATAAAATGAAACTCTCTCCGGAGACGCCATCAGTCTTTTATATGGATAGAAATACGATGTCATTGACCGGTATTGCTACATGGAATTCAGCCCTGCTTCCCATGGATGAGGTTTTGTCGGTTTCAAATTTGTTGGGGGGCAATGTTGCTTATGGAGGTGACTTGGCAATGGCAGAATTTGTTGGTGACCGGAAATATTATACGGCAATCAATAGCCCTTCGTTATGGAAATCTAAGGATGCCATCCGAGTGAAACAAGCTTTTAATGATACTATCTATACTATTTCAGAGCAGGGACTTACTCCATATCTGGTTTTTGAACTGGGTGAGTGGCACTGGAATGAGCAGCAGCAATTGGATGTAGAAGGATGTGATAAGAAAATAGCCATAGACTATATTCTGGAGAATGCAGAATACATCTATTTCCATTTTCATACAAGCTTATATTTAGAAGAAAGCCAGTCATATTGTGGATTTTACCATAAGGAAAAGAAAACTGTTGTTTGCCAAAAGGGTGATAGCTTATTTGATAAAATGAATAATCAGCATATCCAAATCAGGGGAGTCACTTCGGATGGACATTTTTTTGCTTTGTTACAACCGGATGAACTCAGTGATGATAATCAACGGAGAATGGGAGTAGAAGAGGAAGGTAACCCTATTATGGTCATGCTTTATTAAGTACTTATTCCGTCGTCTTCCCCCTTGCATCCAAATACCCTCTTTTAAACATATCCACGAACAGAAAGAATAGTGATAAGAGCAGTGGCCCGAAGATGACACCCATGAATCCGAAAAGGGACAAGCCGATTACAACTCCGAAGACAGTGATAAGCGGATGAATGTCTGCCATTTTCTTCTGGATGATGAAGCGTATCAGGTTGTCGAGCTGTGAAATGACTGCACCGCCATAGATGGCCAGCCCGATAGCTTGAACCCAGTTGCCTATCAATGCCATGTAGACAGCTATCGGAAACCATACCAGCGCTGTTCCTACCATTGGGATGATGCTGGCGAAGCAGGTCAGGAAACCGGCGAACAAGATGTTGGGAGCACCGAAAATCCAGTAGCCTATCATGGCTACTCCTCCTTGTATGACGGCGAGTAAGGGGATGCCGATGGCATTGGAGCGGACAATCATGTTGATTTCGTGGATGACGTTTTGTGTATTGTCATCGTTGAACGGCAGTAGGTCGTTGACGTACTGTTCCATCTTTTTGCCCCCTATCAGCATGAAGTAGAGTACAAAGACCAGTACGAAGATGTTGACGGCAAAACTGCTGATACCTCCCATGATGGCTTGCCCGATGCGGGGAAGAATTGAAATGACGTATGCCACCGTGTCTTTCCCCAAGATATAGTAGCCGGTTTTGGCTTTAATGATGTTGGCCGCTTCTTCGAAAGGAGCTATAATGGCTTGCGGGTCCAGATTGATGTTTTGAAGATTGACCACAGCCAGCCATACCACCAGCCCAAGCGGAACCAGAAAGCAGAGAATTGCCTCTGCTGTAATGAGGGTGGCAGCTATGCTGCGCTTCATTTTCCGCTTGTCGGAAAGATACATCATCTGCTTTCTCACCAGGATATAGATAGTCAAGGCTCCCAGCAGACCGCCCATGAATGGGGCTATTTGTCTGAAAAGAATGATTCCCAGCCCGATAATGATAGCTATCAATGAATATTTCCAGTATTGTTCTTTTGTGCTCATAAAGTTCCTGTATTTCTTAGTAAAGAAACATAAAAGAAGTTGAAAAGGTTTGGAAATTGTGGCCGGAATTCAATATTTATCCTTCGTCCAGCCAGCTAACCCCTGGCGTATGATTTCCGGCTCCCCATTGGTGCAATCCACTACGGTAGAGCCTTCCGTACCGCCGATACCGCCGTCTATTACCAAATCGACAATATCACCGAATTTCTCGTCAATCAGTTCCGGGTCTGTGCAGTATTCAATGTCCTCATTGTCCTCATGCGGCAATGTAGTTGTCATGATGGGAGCATCCAGCAGGCGGGCTATTTCCTGAATGATGGAATTGTCCGGCATACGGATGCCGACCTCCTTACGGTTACGGAATATCTTGGGCAGGCGGGTGGTGCCGTTCAGAATGAAGGTGAAAGCTCCGGGCAGATTACGCTTCATCAACTTGAAGGTGCTGTTGTCCACTTTGGCGTATTCGCTGACCTTGCTCAAGTCGTAGCAGATGATGGAAAGATTGTTCTTCTTGGGGTCGATATTCTTGAGGCGGCAGATGCGCTCGATGGCGCGCTCCTTCAGTCCGTGGCAGCCGATGGCATACATGGTGTCGGTAGGGTAGATAAGGATACCACCGTCATTCAGTAGGTCGACCACCTGCTGCAGGTCGGCGGGATTGTTATTTTTTTCATAAAGTTTCAGAAGCATGGCAGAAATGGATTTGAGTTTTATATTACATGCAAAAATAGATAATAATCGGCTTATAAACAAGCAATTCACCTTTTTAGCATCTCTTTCTCCAGTTTCTTTATCTTCTTCCAGGCCTCTTTGAATTTGGGACAGAGGGTGACGGCTTTCTCATAGTTTTTCATGGCCGCCTCCTTCATGTCATGCTTCAGGCATTCGTCACCCATAAGGATGTATTCGCGGGCATACTTCACGAGGGCTTTCTCTTTCTCCAATGCTGCTTGTTTCAGTGCACGGTTTTCCTCTTTCAGACGTTGATGATGTTCAGCTTCCGGCGGATGAGGCGCTGCACGTTCGGTTTCTCGATGTCGTAGCGGGAATGGATGGCTTTGAAAAACTCATCCAGGAAAGTGCCGAAGTCCCCTTTGTCGAAGGCTTTGGCAGCGGCAACGTATTGAACGTCTGCCTGTGCTTGCTTCAAGGCACGGTCGATGGCGGTGCGGTTGTTGAAGCGTTCGGAGAAGCTGACAATCTCCGGACGCACGAATACATCGGCACGGCTGATGGGCTTTTTCAGCTGGATGCCTTCCAGCGAGGTGCAGCGGCTGAGGGCTACGTATGCCTGCCCACCGGCAAACACGCCGCCGGTAAAGTCGATGACTACCCGGCTGAAGGTCAGCCCTTGGCTCTTGTGGACGGTGATGGCCCATGCCAGGCGCACGGGATATTGTGTAAAGGTACCCAGCTCTTCCTCTTCAATCTGTTTCTTTTCTTCGTTGTATTTGTAGCGGATGTTTCGCCACGACTCTCGTTTGACGTCACATTCCTTGCCGTCGTCGGTGATGACGTAGAGGGTCTCTTCGATAGGGTCGAAGCCGCTGATGACGCCGATGGTGCCGTTCACCCAGCGGCGGTCGAAGTCATTCTTGATGAAGATGATTTGTGCGCCCGGTTTCAGTACCAGTTCCTGCGAGGTGGGGAGGCTGCTTTCGGGAAAGTCTCCCATGATTTCGCCGTAGAAGGTGACCGGGTCACCGGGAAGTTCCGCCAGTTTCTTGTCGTTGATGTAGTCCACATTGTCACGGCGGGTGGCGAGGGTGATGTACATGTCGGCTTCCGATTGCTCTATTTGGGTGCCATAGCGGGTGTTGAGCAGCTGAAGTTCGGTAGAGCCGACGGTATTGTTGCGGATGTGGTCCAGCACATGGATGAACTTGCTGTCTGTTTGACGGTATACTTTCTGCAGTTCGATGGAGACAAGGTCTATCTGGCCGAATACCCTGGCAGAGAAGAAATAAGGGGTAGGGTAGAATCGGTTCAGTATCTCCCGTTCATCTCCTTTGACGACGGGTTCCAACTGGAACACATCGCCCACCAATAGTATCTGTTTGCCGCCGAAGGGTTCGCGCAGGTTGCGGGAATAGACGCGCAGGATGCGGTCTACGGCGTCGATGATGTCGGCGCGTACCATGGAAATCTCGTCGATGATGACCAATTCCAGTTCTTCCAGTAGTTTGCGGTGGGGTTTGGTGTATTTGAAAAATTCGTGGATGCGTCCCCGTTGCAGACTGAAATTCGGGTCATCGGGCAGCAGGGGGTAGAAGGGCAGTTTGAAGAAGCTGTGCAGGGTACTGCCTCCGGCATTGATGGCGGCTATGCCGGTCGGTGCAAGCACCACGTGCTTTTTCTTTGTATTCGCGCAGATGTACTTCAGGAAGGTCGATTTGCCCGTACCTGCTTTGCCCGTCAGGAATACGGACTGACGGGTATACTGGATGAGGTTCAAGGCGTCTTGAAACTCTTTGTTTTGGGTATCGGGAACGAAGCTCAAAAGATTTCAGATTTATGATGGATTCCCGACTATGCCGAAATATTTCAGGGCGTTGGCGATGCCGTCTTCATCAACAGAAGTGGTTGTGTAGTTACTGGCAGCTTTTACGTCGTCATTGGCATTGCCCATGGCTACACCGATACCGGCATGGCGCAACATGCTGATGTCATTTCCTCCGTCGCCGAAGGCATGGTCTCTTCCAGCTTGATGCCGAAGTGGCGGATAATCTGGTCGATACCGTTTTGCTTGGTGTTTCCTTTGGCTGTCACGTCTACGAAGGCAGGATGCCAGCGGCCCATCTCGCAGTGGGGGACGGAGGGCAGGATGATTGCTTCTTCCTCGGCGTTGATAAAGGGAGTCAGCTGGAAGAAGGCTTTGTCGGCATGCTGTCGGTATAGGGCTTTGCTTCGATGGGGTCCACTTTCAATTGGTGATGGAAGATTTCCTCCACTACTTCACCGGGCTGGTTCACGCAGATGTCGTGCTCTCCCACCAGGATGCATGGGATGTTGCGTTCGTGGCAGAAAGCTGTCAAGGCATCCACTTCCGCTGTCGGTATGGGGCTTTGTAGATAACGGTGTCTTCTACAAAGCAATAGGCGCCGTTCATCGTGATGTAGCCGTCTATCAGATTCCGTTCCTGCAAGGCAGACAAGTTGTTGATGATGACGCGTGGACGTCCGGTAGAAATGAAGATATGTATGCCTTTGGCTTTGGCGGCAGTCAACGCTTCAATAGTGGAAACGGGAATTTCGTGGGTCTTGAAGCTGACCAAGGTTCCGTCGATGTCAAAAAACAGAGCTTTTATCATAAGGGGTTCTTTTATCTTGTGCGCGAAATTACTTAAAAAAGCGAAGATATTTCGTACTTTTGCGCACAAATAAATGATAAATAACAAATGAAGAAACATTCTTTGAAAGATTGGATGATAGCGGTGCGTCCGTGGTCATTCCCCGCCTCTTCGATGCCGGTGGTGGTGACGTTGGCATATCTGTATTGGATGCGGCAGGACATAAACTGGGTGAACGGCATCTGGGCATTGCTGAACATCGTCGTGTTTCATGCTGCCGGGAATACCTGGAGTGATTATTTTGACTACAAACATAAGGTCGATGCAAAGGACACCTTTGGCGCCAAGACCTTGACCGACGGGATGTTTGCTCCGCGCGAGATATATAGCTTGTCGATGGCATTGCTGGCAGTTGCCCTTGTTGCGGGTATCGGCTTGTTGTGGCGTACCGGCTTGCCGCTGTTGTATATAGGTATAGGCGGTGCAGCTTGCTCGTTGCTTTATCCACCGCTCAAGTATCGTGCGTTGGGCGATGTCGTCATCTTTTTGGCGTATGCCTTGCTGCCGACGTTAGGCACCTGCTATGTGGCTACGGGAGTAGTTGACTGGAATGTCTTGTGGATAGCTCTGCCGGTGGGACTGATTACGGTGGCCATTCTGCATGCCAATAATACACGGGATATGCGTACCGATGCCCGTGCAGAGATTCAGACACTGGCCATGAAGCTGGAGGAAAGGCGTCGATGTACGTTTATTGTGCCGAAGTCCTTTTTCCTTTTGGCTGGATAGCGGCTTGATAGCTGCGGGAACTCTTCCTTTATGGACCCTGCTGGTGATGCCGGCACTGGTTCCTGCCATAGGCAATGTACGGGTGGTGTCCCGTTTTCCCGGAAAGGGAGAAAGTGCCATAGCCGGTCTGGATGAGATGACTGCAAAACTCCAGTTGTTGTTCAGTCTGCTGTTCACGTTGTCGTTCGTTGTAGCCGGTCTGCTGTCATGAAGAAGCTGATTTTTACCATTCTGCTGGCTGCCGTGCTGTGGACGGTCATGTTTTCGCCTTGGACGGCTCCTTTCGTGAATTTCTGGTGGATGATGACCGGTTCTGCGCTCACACTGTCCGTGTTTGCCACCTTGTTCAATCCCGGCTGGTGGCGGGAGGTGAAGTGGAGCTTGCCGAATGTCTTGCTGGGACTTGGCATTGCTGTTGCTTTGTGGGGCGTTTTCTGGTTGGGAGACAAGGTGTCATCTTGGATGTTCGATTTTGCCCGTCCGCAGGTGGACTCCATTTATGGGATGAAAGAGGGAGAGTCTCCTTGGCTGTTGGCGGCATTGCTACTGTTGCTGATAGGGCCGGCGGAAGAGATTTTCTGGCGCGGCTATGTGCAACGCACGCTTTCCAAACGCTGGAATCCGAATGCGGGTTTTGTGGTGGCTACTTTGATTTATGCACTGGTGCATGCCGGTTCCTGCAACTTCATGCTGGTCATGGCGGCTCTGGTGGTGGGGGCGGCATGGGGTGCGCTGTACCGTTTTTTTCCGAACCGCTTTGCCGCTATTATCTTGTCTCATGCAGTGTGGGATGTGGCGGTATTTATATTTTTCCCGATATGATTATTGTTTACAAAAATAAGGTGGCGGTAATGGGTCGTATAAAAACAAGACAAATTGATGCGTTGAATTATAAAAAAGCAAGCATATGACTTACAATTTTGATGAAGTAATAGAGCGCCGTGGTACCGACTCCGTGAAATGGGACGGTGTGAAGAGTGTATGGGGACGCGATGACCTCCTCCCCATGTGGGTGGCGGATATGGATTTCCGCACGCCCCCGTTTGTGATGGAAGCCTTGCGGAAGCGTCTTGAACATGAAGTGCTGGGCTATACGTCTGCGTGTGAGGAATGGTATACTTCCATTTGTAGCTGGCTCAGTCGTCGCCACGGTTGGGACGTCACTCGCGAGATGCTGACTTTTGTACCCGGCATTGTCCGCGGTCAAGCCTTCGCATTGCAATGCTTCACCAATCCCGGCGACCGGGTAATGGTGATGACTCCCGTTTATCATCCTTCTTCCTGGTGACGCAACGCATGAAGCGCGAAGTGGTTTACTCTCCGCTCGACCTGAAAGACGGACAGTATCAGATTGACTTTGAGCGTTTCCGTAAGGATATACAAGGATGCAAAGTATTGATTCTCTGCAATCCCCATAACCCGGGCGGGCGTGTATGGACGATGGACGAATTACGCCGGATTGCTGATATTTGTATGGAAAACCATACGTTTGTCATCTCCGATGAAATTCATGCCGACTTGACTCTGCCGCCTTACAAACACCATCCTTTTGCTACTGTTTCGGGGGCTGCTGCGCAGAATTCCCTCACCTTCATGGCACCCAGCAAAACATTCAATATGCCGGGATTGGGAAGTTCGTACGCCATTATCCTCAATGAGGACATCCGCCACCGTTTTCAGGAGTTCATGGAAGCGGGCGAGTTCAGCGAAGGGCATATGCTGGCCTATATCGGTGCGGCTGCTGCTATATGCATGGTGAGGAATGGTTGGAACAGCTGCTGGACTATATAAAGGGCAATATCGATTTCACGGAGAACTACCTGCGCGAGCATATTCCGGGCATCGGCATGATACATCCGCAGGCTTCTTACCTGATTTATCTGGACTGCCGGGGATTGGGACTGACTCAGGAGAAACTGGTGGACTATTTGTAGACAAGGCACATCTGGCACTGAATGACGGCACCATGTTCGGTGAACCGGGTAAGGGATTTATGCGGCTGAATGTCGGCTGTCCGCGTTCGGTGCTGGAGCAGGCGCTGAAGCAACTGGAAGCTGCGGTTGCAGGCAGATGATAACTGCGTTTGACGGATTGAATAAAAATGATTTAGACAGAAGAACAAAAACATAAGAACATAAGGAAAAAAATGTTCTTTTGTCTGAAAACACATCTCCTATATATGAATCGATTACCTTTCCTGGGACTGTTGTTTGCATTGCTGTGCCTCGTTTCCTGCCGGCAGATGAACGATGTACGTCTGCTGCATCTGGCAGAAGAACAAGTAGAAATGAATGTGGACAGTATTTATGCTTTGCTGTCACAGATAGAGAAACCCTCGCAGCTCTCGGGTGAAGAGAGGCTGTTGTATGGGTGGCTGAATGCGTACGTACACTATAAGTGGCGAAACTCGATGACGGAAGATTCCCTGATATTGCCTGCTTCCGATTATTATGCTTTTTGCGACGACACGGCGAAGAACCTGCTCTCCTACCAACTGAAGGCCTGGTATTGGCATTGGCTGAAAAAGCACGGACAGTGTATAGCTGCCATTGACAGTGGCATAGCTCTTGCCAAAGCTTGCAGGACACCGGAAGAATGGCAGATATGCTGAGTGATAAGGCATATTGGTATGTGTACGTGTGGAAAGATTATAAGAAAGCCATAGAAACTTTCCATGCTGCCATAGCTCTGGACGCAAAGGCCGAGAACTTCTTCTCCATGGGTATTGCCCTGGGGCTGAATAAGAATGATTCTGCACCTTACTACATGGAGCGTAGCATAGAACTGGCTGTGCAGGCAGGAGATACCAGTAAGATAGTGCATTATTTGCGTAACTATGCCCAGATGCAGGCTTACCTTTTTGATGAACCTTCCGGTGCGATAGCTACTATTCGTCGTATGGAGCAGTATGTCGTCGACCCGGTGCAGTTGCGTATGGGAGATCTGGTGAAAGTGGAAGTGTTCTTGAAAGAAGGGCTGCTTGATTCGGCGGAATACTATTTGAATAAGGAGAGGAAACGTGGCGAGGGCCGGAACCGGTTTCTGACGGAAGAGAATATGGTGGCAGTATATAGGGCATTGATAGATTATACACGTCACCGTACGTTTGATGTGCTGGACGTGGCACGTTATAATGATTCTGTAGCCAATGCTCTTGCTGCGCTGCAGAGTACCGTCCGGCGTAAGGATGAGTCGAAGGAGACGCTTTCGCAAGCCAACTTGATTCTGACGGTGGAACGGAAGCAGGCACAGTTGAATTTGTTGCTGGCACTGTTGGTACTGGTGCTTGCAGGTGGCGGTGTGTCCCTTTATGTCCGTAACCGGCGTAACCGGTTGATTGAAGCGGAAGAACGGGCGGAAACACTGACCCGGCTGTTGGAAGATGCGACCAAGAACCAGTCGAAGGAGGAAGACGGACAGTTTTTCCGGAAAATACTGTTGCAGCAATTAGGCATGATACGGCTGGTGGCTAAACAACCTACCTCACAGAATCAGGAGCTGCTTCGCCGCATTTCGGGTATTACCAGCCATGAACTGCCGGTAGAGAGTTTGCTGGTATGGGAGGACTTGTACCCTATCATAGACCGGATGTATGATAACTTCTACACAAAGATGGACAGCCGTTTTGGCGATGTGCTCATTGACAAAGAAAAGCAGCTTTGCTGCCTGCTCTGTGCGGACTTCTCGACGAAGGAGATTAGTGTGGTGACACAACAAAGTATTCCCACCATTTACCAGCGAAAGACGAATATCCGCAAGAAGCTGGGGATGGAGGAGAAAGAGGGCATCGTAGAGTTTATAGGCAGCATATAGACCGGAAAAGGCATAATATAGACTTTTGTGAAATTAAAGTGTTGATATGTAGTGATTTGTAGTTTTGGAATATAGACTTTTTATTCCTCGATATAGACCGTTTTGAGGCATGTTTTACCCCTACCTTTGTATCAGCGAAATACAAGGTGTGAAATATTGAAATCAAACGCATGATGAAAGAAAAACTACTGAACAACGTTAGAAAAAGAGTGATGGTATGGGTGCTTGGCAAGTATGGCAACTCTGCTTCCTGCTCAGACTTACCGGCTTTCCGGTTGTGTGCAGGACGAGAACCGCCAACCGGTAGAGGTGGCGAATGTGCTGCTGAAGCAGGCAAAAGACAGTATCTATATTACCGGTATGCTGACCGACACACAAGGTTGTTTTTCCTTTGACCAGCCACTGGGAGAATACTTGTTGCATATTACCCTTATCGGCAGCGAAGACCTCTACGTTCCGTTGTGCTGCAAGGAAACAAAAACGTTGGCGAATTGACATTGAATCTTCTTCTGCCTTGCTGGACGAAGTGACCGTTACGGCCGCGCGTCCCGTTATCAAGCGTCTGGTGGATAGGGTAGTGTTCGATGCACATAATACCATAGCCTCTGCCGGAGGCAGTGCACTCGACCTTCTGCGTGAAGTGCCCGGTCTGCAGGTTGGACAAAACAGTATTGGTATTATAGGTAAAGGGGGCATCAAGGTTTATATCAACGACCGTGAGACGAAGCTGTCGGGAGATGAACTGATAGATTACCTCCGTTCCTATGACGCCTCCCAGATACTGAAGGTGGAGGTGATTACCACGCCTCCGTCCAAGTACGATGCCGCCGGAAATGCAGGCATCATCAATATTCGCTTGAAGTCACGTCCCAAAGATTACGTGGGTGGTACGGCTTCCGCTTCCTACAGCGCTGGTGAAAAGGACAATTACGGATATGGCGGGGTAAGCCTGAACCTCAGCAAGGGGCGCGTGTCATCCTTTCTCAACGGGGGTACTACGCAGGGCAACTATGAGACGCGTGAGAAGAATTACCGCTATTTTCCGCAGAACACCTGGAACAGCCGTGCCGACTACACCAATTACATGAATAGCTTCTACCTTCAGGGAGGTGTGGATGTATCGTTGGAACGGGACTGGAGTGCAGGTATGCAGGCCATCTATAATCACAGTGCTCCCAAACCGGGCAACGCCCTTTCATGGACGGAAGTTTACGATGCCTCTACCGCCGTACTGGATTCTCTGCTGTACTCCAACAGTGACAAGGATACCGGTTCCGACCGCCTCAATCTGAATTTTCATACCGATAAGGCTGGGATGACAAAGGCAAGAAAATGACTTGGGATGTGGATTACCTGCGTGACAACCGGGACGAAAATATGGGCTTTCTCTCGAAAACCCTCCTGCCTGACGGTACGGAGATTCCGGGTACAAACTTCGACTACAACTATCTGCAACATCGCAAGGTGGATGTAGTCTCCTCCGCTCTTGATTTCATCCTTCCTTTTGAAAAGTACAAGATAACGGCAGGTGCCAAGGTCTCCTTTACCAACACTCGCAACGGTATCAATTACGATACGTCGGACCCTACGCTGGTGCAGGATGATTATTTCCGTTACAAGGAGCAAATCTATGCCTTATATGCTGATTATAGCCGTGAATTTTCCGAACGTTTTTCCATGCAGTTGGGCTTGCGTATGGAGCACACCCGCACTACCGGTATTTCCGAAGCGAAGGATACGGAGGACAAGCACGACTATACGCGCTTGTTCCCTACTGTCTATCTGCTTTATTCGCCTACAGACGGGCATGCGCTGAACTTCAGTTTCTCCAACCGCATCTCCCGTCCGTCACAGAATATGGTCAATCCTTTTCCGTTCTATCAGAACAAGTACACTTACGCTTGCGGTCGTGAAGACTTGAAACCCAGTTATACTTACAATGCCGAACTGGGATATACGTTGAAGAATAACTTCAATGTTTCTGCCTATTATTCTTATTCGGACGATGTCTTCTTCCAGGTTGTGGACTTGGATGCTGAAACGAATGTGACCTTTTTCCTCTGGGAGAATTTCATGCAGACGCATGCTTTCGGGCTTAACAATTCATACACTTTCCGTACCAAATGGCTACAAACTTACGCCCAGCATGGAGTGAGCTATCGCCGGACCACCTCCAGCGCTGCCACCACCTCTCCCGAGGAGAAAGGGTGGCTTATAACGCCAGCCTGCGCAACACTTTCTTCTTCAATGAAAAGAAGACTCTTCTGGCCACGTTGTCCGGTTCCTATTCTTCCCGTCAGTATCAGGCATCTATCTGATGAGCCCCACTTACAGCGTCAGTGCAGGTATGCTTTATCGGTTGTTGAACAATAAGCTCAGCCTCAGCCTGAATGTCAACAATTTGTTTGTCAGCCATTCCAAATTGGAAACCATGTCCAACGGGTTGAAGATAATTGCCGACAATCAGTTTGCCTTTGCCAGTTTCCGTATCGGTGTATCCTATACTTTCGGTGGTGATATACGTAGTAAGGGTCAGCGGAACAGTAACGAGGATATTCAGAGGAGGCTATAATAAGAAGTTTATTGCGTGTTGGCAATTGGAAGAAAATATTTATCTTTGTGATACAAGCGATTGTAACAACGATTAATATAAAACTATGATGAAACAGAAACTTCTTTACCTTTTGCCACTCTTCCTATTGTCGGGATGTGGACAGGCTACTTACAAGAATGCATCTCTGCCGGCAGAAGAGCGTGCCGGACTTTTGCTGAAGGAACTGACGCTCGAAGAGAAGGTGTCCTTGATGATGGACAGCTCCAAACCAGTGGAACGCCTGGGCATCAAGCCTATAACTGGTGGAATGAAGCGTTGCATGGAGTGGCGCGTGCCGGGCTGGCCACAGTGTTTCCCCAACCGATTGGTATGGCGGCATCCTTCTCGCCGGAGACTGTATACGAGGTATTTACTGCTGTTTCTGATGAGGCCCGTGCCAAGAATGCCTACTATACATCCCAGGAAAGCCATGAACGCTATCAAGGATTGACGATGTGGACGCCTACGGTGAACATCTACCGCGACCCTCGCTGGGGAAGGGGTATAGAGACTTATGGGGAAGACCCTTATCTGACCAGCCGTATGGGAGTGATGGTTGTAAAGGGGTTGCAGGGTACGAACGATGGAAAATATGACAAGCTGCATGCTTGTGCCAAGCACTTTGCCGTACACTCAGGTCCGGAATGGAACCGCCATGAGTTTAATGCGGAAAATATCAAGCCCCGTGATTTGTATGAAACTTATCTTCCTCCTTTCGAAGCTTTGGTGAAAGAAGGAAAAGTGAAGGAGGTGATGTGTGCCTACAACCGTTTTGAGGGCGATCCTTGTTGCGGTAGCGACCGCCTGCTGATGCAGATTTTGCGCGATGAGTGGGGATTTGACGGTATTGTCCTTTCGGACTGTGGAGCTATTGCCGATTTTTACAGAGATTATGGTCATAAGACGCATCCTGATGCAGAGTCCGCTTCGGCGGCTGCGGTGCTGAGTGGGACTGACTTGGAATGCGGTTCGAGTTACGAGGCCTGGTAGAAGCGGTGAAGCAGGGAAAGATTGATGAAAAAGCAGTGGATGTAGCAGTCAAGCGCCTTTTGACGGCCCGCTTTGCACTGGGTGAAATGGACGAGCCGGAGAAGGTGTCCTGGACCGGCATTCCTTTCTCTGTGGTGGCTTCTGCCGGACACGATTCTCTGGCGCTCGACATGGCGCGCAAGTCAATGACACTGCTTATGAACAAGGATAATACCTTGCCGTTGAAGCGTGGAGGTCTGACTATAGCGTGATGGGTCCGAATGCCAATGATTCTGTGATGCAATGGGGAAATTATAACGGTATGCCTCCGCACACAGTTACCATTCTGGACGGAATTAGAAAAGCTTTGGGGAGTGATGACCGGCTTATTTATGAACAAGGCTGCGGATGGTGGAGAGAGCTCAGATACAGAGCGTCTTCAATCGTTGCAAGACTGCGACGGGAAACCCGGATTCAGTGCACGCTACTGGAATAACGTGACTCGTGACGGTGAGCCAGTCACTACTGCCCAAGTGACCACTCCTTTCCATTTCTGTACATCCGGTGCCACGGTTTTTGCTCCGGGTGTGAACCTTACCGACTTCTCGGCTACCTACAACAGCGTATTCACTCCCGACCAGTCGGGAGAGGTGGTCTTTGACATCTATGCTTATGGCTCAGGGAGATTGCGGATAAATGGGGAGGAAGTGAGAGGATTCTCCAATCAGCACGGTGGGCAGAAGAGTGCTTATACTTTGCAGGTACAAGCAGGAAAAATGTATGACGTTGAATTGGATTTTGAATATTTCCGTAGCGATGCACTGCTGAACTTCGACCTTGGATTTAAGAATGAAGTGGATGTGAGGAAATCTGTGGAGCGTGTAAAGGATGCTGATATCGTGGTCTTTGTGGGAGGAGTCTCTCCGAACCTCGAAGGCGAGGAGATGGGTGTTGAGCTTCCCGGATTCAGAGGAGGTGACCGTACCGATATCGAGTTGCCTGCTGTCCAACGGGAACTGATTGCCGCCTTGCACCGTGCCGGCAAAAAGGTGGTGTTGGTGAACTGTTCGGGTTCTCCCATCGGTCTGGAGCCGGAAACCGGGAGGTGTGGAGCCATTCTGCAGGCATGGTATCCCGGTCAGGCAGGCGGTACGGCTGTAGCCGAAGTATTGTTCGGCGATTACAATCCGGCAGGACGCTTGCCGGTCACCTTCTACGCAATGTGTCTCAGCTCCCGGATTTGAGGATTATAACATGATCGGCCGGACTTACCGTTACATGACCCAGGAACCGCTTTTTCCCTTCGGTCATGGATTGAGCTATACCTCTTTCAGCTATGGTGCTGTGGTGCTTGGTTCGGATAATATAAAGTCCGGTGAGAAATTGAGATTGAGTGTCCCCGTAACCAATACCGGCAAATGTGACGGTGAAGAGGTTGTGCAGGTCTATTTGAAGAAAAACGATGATGTAGAAGGACCGAGCAAGGCATTGCGTGCTTTCAAGCGGGTACATATCCCGGCAGGAAAGACGGTCGATGTAGAGTTTGATTTGGGCGATAAAGAGTTGGTGTGGTGGAATCCGCAAAGCAATACCATGTGCGTTTCCGAAGGCAGTTATGAACTGATGGTGGGCGGTAGCTCGCAAACTGCTGATTTGCTGCGCCGGTCTTTTGTCATTCAGCCTTGATACATCACTGACAGAGTCAAAAAAAGTTTTCCGCTTGAGGGTGAGTTATGACCCTCAAGCGGAATTTTTATATACTGGGAATACATGTTCTTAATAATCCTTAATACTATATGTTAACTCCCTTGTTTCTTTGTACTTCTCTAATTTTAATCGATATATTTGTGATATCATTATGATATCAATTAAATTTATAGAATATGGAAACAAAAGAGTGTGGTTTCAGTGGTTTCAAGATGAATGGCTTTCTGGCCTTGTTCCTTCATTTGGTAGTGCTTACGGCAGTGATAATCTTTGGGTTTATCATTTCTGTGCCTACCTTGATCCTTTCGGTGTGTCTGTGCCTGGTATGGTTCATTATGTTTGCCGGCTATATGGAGCTGGAACCGAACGAGGCGCGTGCCATGGTGTTCTTTGGCAAATACAAGGGAACATTCAAAGAGACCGGCTTTTTCTGGGTAAACCCTTTCCTTAATAAGAAGAAGCTTTCGCTTCGTGCACGCAACCTGGATGTGGAGCCGATAAAGGTGAACGATAAGATTGGTAATCCTATTCTTATAGGACTGGTATTGGTGTGGAAGCTGAAGGACACCTATAAAGCCATGTTTGAGATTGATTCACAAACAATGGCTGCATCCGCTCCGACAGCGGGTAATGCGAACCAGGTCAGTCTTGGCAATGCGGTGGCCAACCGTATGAATGCGTTCGAGAATTTCGTCATGATACAGAGTGATGCCGCTCTTCGCCAGGTTGCCGGTCAGTATGCCTATGATGATAATGAGGCTGATACGGAAGAGTTGACACTTCGTTCGGGCGGTGAGGAAATCAATGAACAGCTGGAGCAGAAACTGAATGAACGCCTGGCCATGGCGGGTATGGAAGTGGTGGAAGCCCGCATCAACTATCTGGCGTATGCGCCCGAAATTGCCGCTGTGATGCTGCGTCGCCAGCAAGCATCTGCCATTATTACGGCACGCGAGAAGATTGTGGAAGGGGCAGTCTCTATGGTAAAAATGGCGCTCCATAAACTTTCTGAAGAAGAAATTGTTGAACTGGACGAAGACAAGAAAGCGGCAATGGTCAGCAATCTGTTGGTAGTGCTTTGTGCGGACGAGGCTGCACAACCGGTAGTCAATACGGGAACGTTGAACCATTGATAAAGGATACGGATGAAAGAGATGGGGGTTATAGGACGATGGGCTCTTATACTGCTCTTGCTGGGCAATGTATATGGGGGCTTTGCACAAGATGCGAATACTGCGCGCGCGCAGCACATTTATGAATTGTTTGTGGCAGGGCAAGGTGACAGTATCCATGCGGCATTGAACCGGGAGTTGCAGAAGAAACTGGCTCCGGCACTCTTCAATGATTCTTTCCGGCAAGCAGAGAAAATGTTTGGTAAATCCATATCAAAAGGAGAATGGAAGACCGATTCTGCCCAGGGAATTACTATCTATTATTCCGATGTGGAATTTGAACGTTATAATCTCCGTTTTCTGGTGGCTTTTGATGCTGACGGGGCACTGAATACAATCCGGCTGGTCCCTGCACCTGCTGTTAGCACTGCCCAACCGGTAGCCTATGATAAGACAAAAATGGATGAAAGGATATTACGCTGGGAGCCGACGGCTACAAGCTTCCCGGAACGTTGACTTTGCCCAAGCGGGCAGTCGGTCCGGATGCATGCAGGTTCCTTGTGTTATTTTGGTACATGGTTCCGGTCCTCACGACCGTGACGAGACGATAGTCCCAACAAGCCTTTCCGTGACCTTGCCTGGGGATTGGCGAAACGCGGCATTGCTGTCGTCCGCTATGAAAAACGGACAAAGGCATATGGCGCGGCTTGCGTTCCTGCCGGTCGCGAACTCGATTATGATACTGAGGCCGTGGACGATGCCGTTGCCATAGTGGAGCAGGTAAGGGCTTTGCCCGAGCTGGCTCCTGACAGTGTGTATGTGTTGGGGCACAGCCTGGAGGTACATTGGCTCCCCGTATTGCCGGGCGTTCGAAAGGTTTGGCAGGTATCATTATCCTTGCCGGACTGGCAAGATCGCTTGAAGATGCTCTTGAGGAACAGTTTTATTATACCTCTTCTTTGACGGATTCTTCAGTCAATGTAAAGGTTCAACTTGATGAGCTGAAACAACAGTTGGCTAATGTCAAAAAGCTTGGTACGGAAGAGTTTGATGAAACGATTTCCTTGCCATTGGGGCAGCCCCGCTCATATTGGCTGTTTGCCAATGCTTACAAACCGGTGGAAGTTGCCGCTAAACTAAAGCTGCCTATATTTGTTCTTCAAGGGGAGAGAGATTATCAGGTGACTATGGAAGACTTCGGTTTATGGCGTTCCGGTTTGTTGCGCTGCAAGAATGCATATTTCAAATCTTATCCGAAATTGAATCACTTGTTGCAGGAAGGCAGCGGCAAGGCGACTCCGTTTGAGTATAGCCATGCTTCGCCCGTCCCAGCATATGTTATGGATGACATTGCCTCCTTCGTGCGGGGCAAGCAGAATACTCTTTGATTGGTACTTGGTTATATCAAAGTAACTTCAATCGTAAATCGTAAATTGTTAAATAGTAAATAAATAGTGGCTAAAAAAGAAACTTCAACCAAAAACTTTGTCCTCCGTGTGGATGCTGCAACGATGGATGCCATTGAAAAATGGGCAGCCGACGAGTTCCGTAGTACCAATGGACAGCTTCAGTGGATTATCGCTGAAGCATTGCGGAAGAGTGGGCGGATGAAGAAGTCCAAGAATCCTCCTCCGTCTGAAGAGAAAGCAGAGGAGGATTCGTAATAACAGATTCTAAATCGCAGATAGTATGATTAATCTTGGTCCTTATTCCGGCAAGAATTGCCTAATGTCCGTTTTCACCCCACTGTGATTGACCGTATTCTGGAAGGTACGGCCCTGCTTATCGTGCTCGTTACGTGGATTAGCATTTACTGGCTGTATACCCAAAGAGAAGGTGCCCTGTTGCCCGCCGTCTGGGTGATGGGTGGCTGTTCCATTTTCTGTTTCCTTTTGATGGGGGATTGGCGTATCTTCCCGTCCGTTTCATCAATTTCCCTATTCGGGTCACCGAGCGCAATGCGGCTGTTCAATATTTGTTTGCCATACGCCTTACCCGGGTGATGAACATCATTCTGCTGTTGGTGCTTTTGGGCAGTGTTTGGGGCTTGTATTATGCATTCGGCAAACTCCTGCTCCTCGTCTCGTTTGTTTTGTTGGGGGTGGCATTTATAGGATACTATATACTGGCGTTTAAATATAAGTAGCCTTACAGTCTGTTTAATAGCCTTTTTTATTATTTATCCTCCTTTTCATCTTTATTTGTTGCTATAAATCTGCCATTACCTACTAATGGTTACTCTTTCTCTTCTTTTCGCAATTTTTAGGTATTGTTCTCCTTTTTAACTACCTCTACCTTTGCCCCAACAAAATTTAAGATAAAAGATGAGAAAATTAACGGGCTTATTCGTTTTATGTTTCTTGCTTTCTGCCAATGCTTTGCAGGCTGCTGAACCTGAAAAAGTTACTTCTGCAGCAGAGAGTACGGAAATTTCAACAGACAAAGAGAAAAAGGAAAAAGTAGCGAATGATGGCGACAACTACAAGAAATTCCGTTTCGGTGGATACGGAGAAATGGTTGCAAGTTTTAAGGATTATGGTATTAACCGTTTCTATGGTGCGCCTGAAGGCAATCCGGACAAACATAGGAATACAATTTCTATACCCCGTTTCGTGTTGGCTCTGGATTACAAGTTCAATTCCAAATGGATACTCGGTGCTGAAATCGAGTTTGAATCCGGTGGTACGGGTACTGCTTATGAACTTGAAAATACGGAAAACGGTGAGTATGAAACGGAGGTGGAAAAGGGTGGCGAAGTGGCTATCGAGCAATTCCACATTACCCGTTTAATTGTTCCACAATTCAACATACGTGCCGGTCACGTCATTGTCCCGGTAGGATTGACCAACGCCCATCATGAACCAATCAATTTCTTTGGAACTTATCGGCCGGAAGGAGAGACAACCATCCTTCCTTCTACGTGGCATGAAAACGGACTCGAGTTTTTTGGTTCTTTTGGAAAAGGATATGCCAGCTTTGATTATCAAGCCATGATAGTGGCCGGTCTGAATGCCAATGGTTTTGACCGTAACACCTGGATAGCAAGTGGCAAACAAGGCATCTTTGAAGAAGACAACTTTACTTCACCGGGCTATGTGGCTCGTCTGGACTACAAGGGGGTTCCGGGGTTGCGTATAGGCGCTTCGTTTTATTACTGCGCTGATGCCGGTTCCAATTCTGACAAAGCGGATACTTATTCGTCTACCGGTAAGATTCCGGTAAGAATCTACACGGCAGATGCCCAATACCGTAATAAATATGTGATTGCCCGTGCCAATATGGTATACGGAAATTTGGGCAATTCAGCGAAGCTTAGTGAGGCAAATACCAAATTGTCGAATAAATCTCCTTACAGCCGTATAACCCCCATTGCAAAGAATGTAGTCAGTTATGCAGCCGAGGCCGGTTTGAATATCAGCGCTTTCTTCAAAGGAAACAAGAAAGTTCCGGTTATCTACCCC
>ENA-OQCP01000385-OQCP01000385.1-human-gut-metagenome-genome-assembly--contig:-NODE-385-length-20108-cov-2.676893_pt1 | contig 20108 bp, 27 predicted proteins | sample MGYA00242760_ERZ504583 | MGnify/ENA primary metagenome ERZ504583 (study PRJEB26092, sample SAMD00036308) | human gut metagenome | host: Homo sapiens | study: EMG produced TPA metagenomics assembly of...
TTAATTTTCTGTAAACGATACGCTTTTTTACCTTTTTTTCGTCTTCTTTTACAAAATTCGTTGACGCGTTTGATTTTGGCAGTATAATGGAATCAGAGATCAATTTTAGGAGGCCCCCATTATGTTAAAACAACTTCTATTTTCGCAGAAAATAAAAAAGGCACGATGCAGCAGATCACACAGATTCTGTTTGAAAACGACGTCAATATTTTAGGTTCCGTCAACAACGACAGCGCAGAATACGGCATTGTCCGCATGGTCGTTTCCGATCCGGATAAAGCAGAGCAGGCGCTTCAGGCTGCCGGTTACATGACACGCCAGACGGATGTACTCGGTGTTGAAGTCGTCGATCAGCCGGGCAACTTAAATTCCCTTCTGAAAACACTGCTTGAGACAAATATCAGCATCGACTATATCTATCTCTCCTTCAACCGCGAGTCCGGCTGCCCGATCATGGTGTTCCATGTACCGGATGTATACGAGACAGAAGCAAGCTTAAAGAGCAAAGGATATACCGTTCTTTAAAACTTTTGCACTATCCTTTTACGGTCTGATCATACCAGTTTCCGATCCGTTATGCTATAACCATTCTGACTTTCCGCTGTTGTTTCTTTGACTCTTGCAGCACAGTTAGAGCGTGTTTGAAAAAGACATCTGGCGAAGTGATTTTTCACCCCTGCAGATGTCTTTTTTCTATATCATCTATTCTTTTTCTTCATCCTCAAACAGGTGATCCCGCGTAATGTTTTTTGCCCACAGTCCGCTCTTATACCGTTTCAGAACCCACGGCCATTTTACAAACTCGTCTGTACACAGCAGGAAATAAACCACAAGGACAGGAAGCTTGAAGACAAACGCTGCAATAAATCCAAGCGGCACCGCGTAGCACCACATATCAATCGTATCGCAGACCAGTCCGAACTTTGTGTCACCTCCGGCACGGAATACTCCGGCAATCAGCGTTGTGTTGACGGCAGTCCCCATAATATAATAGGTGTTAATCAGCAGCATATATTTCAGATAATGCATCGCGGTCTCATTTAAAGAAGCAAACTTCAGTACAAACGGCGTGATACCCAGTACAACCAGTCCGCCCACAGCTCCGGTAACAACCGTCAGCTTCAGCAGTTTCGATGCATATTCCTTCGCCTTTTCCAGATTTCCTTCTCCCATAACATTTCCAAGCAGAATACCGCCTGCACTTGCCACACCAAAGCACAGCACGGTTCCGATATTTCTTACAACGACAACGAGCGAGTTTGCCGCTACCGCATCGCTTCCCAGATGGCCCAGGATCACAGAATACATCGAAAATGCAACGCCCCAGGAAAGATCATTCCAAGCGCCGGAAGTGACAGCTTCACAAAATCGGAAAGCAGCAGCTTGTTGCGGATGAACATGTACCGCAGATCGAGCTTGATATCCTTACTCATAATCGATACAATCACGCAGCCGATCAGTTCAATGACACGCGACATCGCCGTTGCGATTGCAACGCCGGTTGCTCCAAGCTTCGGAAATCCGAAGAGACCAAAAATGAAGCATGCGTTGAAAAATACGTTCAGTGCGAATGCCATCATATTCATCGCCATGCTGATCGTCACACGGCCGAGGCTTCGAAGCACCGCAAGATAGATCTCCGTAATGCCCCAGCACAGGTAGGTCACACCCATGACGCGCAGATACGAAGCACCGATCCGGATCAGTTCCGCATTATCTGTAAACAGACGCATCATCATCTGTGGCATGGTAAAAGCAATTCCTGCCACAACGACGGAGATGATGACGGAGAATCGAAGTGCGATTCCCTCGACAGTCTGAATTGCTCGCATATTGCCTTTTCCAAAGTACTGGGCACACAGAAGTGTTGCTCCTGTTCCCAGTCCGTAATAAACCATAAATAATACATTTGCATAGTTGGATGCCAGGGATACCGCGGAAATAGCGGACTGTCCCACGTAGTTCAGCATCACGACATCGGCAGAGTTGACTGCCGCGCTTAAAAGATTCTGAATCACAATCGGCAGAACCAGCTTAAAAATCTGGCTGTAAAAGCCCTGCTCTTTTGTTGTTGCCCTCATGTTTCTTCTCCATTTCTCTTCTTTATTTGTCTTCTTTCTTTTCCTGTTTTGCCTTCACATACGGGTATCGGACCTGCGTGTAAACAAACATCACCAGAATATAGATGCCGCATGCGATCGCCGCGGGAACCGTAAGATCCGACAGATTGACATACGAGGTTCCGATCATCAGAATGCCGATGAAAAACAGCAGAATGTGAAGTGTCCGCTTTTTCATACAAAACGCAGATTTCTGATACTCTTCCGGGAAGATATCCGGCAGACGCCAGCAGGCCAGGAGTACCATAAATTCCGTCACCATATCGGTTCCGACACCCATGTTTGAAATCAATGTCAGATCCATTCCCGTAAGAATCGGAATAGCGCCCATCAGGAAAAAGACCATCAGAAGGATCACCGGAACACCGTTTTTATTCTCCTCCGCGGTTTTTTCCGGCAGCCAGCCCTGTTTTGCGGCAGCCTGCAGTCCTCTTGTCACCCAGCTCAAGGTTCCGTTCAGGGTGGTAAGCAGCGCAAATACGGCACCACCGAACACGAAAAACAGGTACATCCAGGTTGGAAAAATCTCCTGTGCGACAAGCGTCAGATTCTGAAATGCAACCGTTTCGACCGGAAGCACGCCGCCTGCCACGATACCGATCAGCACATAGAATACAGCAACGATACTCGTGGAAAGCACGATAACCTTTGGAATCGTGCGGGACGGCTCCACAATATCGTCTCCGTTCTCCGCAACGAATTTTGCGCCTCCGCACGCAAAACTCAAAAGTGCCACGCCTGTGAAAAAGTTCTTCGGACCGTTCGGCATCAGGTTGGATACCGTCGGTGTCAGGGCATCCCAGCTTACTTTGGGCAACCCGAATACAATAAATAAGAACAGGCTTAAAAGCAGCAGCACAACCATGCCCTTTTGCACCAGTGCGCTCGATTTCAGTCCGATGAGATTGACAGCGGTACAGATTACAAGTGCTGCCATTGCGACAGCCGACTCGCCAAACTGCGGAAAAATCGAGCAGAAATAGCTTGCAAAGCCTTTCGCGTACGTTGCGATCAGAACCTGGCTTAAGACAAACATCGCAATGTACATAAAGCCGGCTTTTTCACCCATCAATCGTCGGATGTAAGTAAAGCCGGCGCCTGATGACGGGATTGCGGACGTCAGGATGATGAACGGTACACAGGTGATAATGGCAAGCACGGCACCTAAAATAAACGCTGCGGCAATGCCGTGTCCTGTCAGACCGATGACGATTCCTGTCAATACCATGATGCCTGAACCGATGATCTGTCCGATCGCAAGTCCCATACAGTCGGAAATATTCAATTTTTTATGACCTTCCCCCATACATTTTCCTCCCTTTTTCTCCCAATGTACTCTCTTTCTGTTGGCGGATCCCAACAGAAACGCATAACATCCTATTTTTTTATTCTACCGAAATCTCATCGTTTGTCAATTTGCAAAATGCGCAAGGTTTAACGCTTTACCTGTACAGAATAGACAATATTATAATTGAACTTGTTTCGCTTTAATTTTGAACTTTTCAACATTTTTACAATTTTCAGTTTTTCTATTGAACTTTTTTCTTGTCCATGCTACAATAAGCACAGTTTTGAACTTTTTTTTATTTTGTATTCTATCTTAAGGAGATTTTCTATGACAAATGAAACCTTTTCCGACCGTCTGAAACTGGCCATGCAGGCGAAACAGTTCAAGCAGGTCGATTTGATCCGAGCGGCCCAGCGGCGCGGTGTGAAGCTTGGAAAAAGCCATGTCAGCCAGTATGTCAGCGGAAAAACGGTTCCGCGCTCCGACATTCTTCACTTTCTGGCCGATGTGCTCCAGGTCGATCCCGACTGGCTGCTTGCAAAAGATTCCACAGTAAACTATACGGCAGATACGGTTTCTGATTCGACAGAATCTTGTTCTGATCCATCTGCTGCTTCTCTTTCCCAGAAAAAAACAGGAGGTTCCCCTATGCGAGAATTTAAAAAATCATCAAAACTCGACAATGTCTTATATGATGTCCGCGGACCTGTCGTAGAAGAAGCCAACCGCATGGAAGCGTGCGGCACGCAGGTTCTGAAGCTGAACATTGGAAATCCGGCTCCTTTTGGTTTCCGTACCCCGGATGAGGTCATCTACGACATGAGTCATCAGCTTACCGACTGTGAAGGCTACTCTCCTTCCCAGGGACTTTTCTCCGCAAGAAAAGCAATCATGCAATACGCACAGTTAAAGAAACTGCCAAATGTTTCTATTGATGATATTTATACAGGAAACGGCGTCAGTGAGCTGATCAACCTCTGTATGTCCGCTCTTCTGGATGACGGGGATGAAATCCTCATCCCATCCCCGGATTACCCTCTCTGGACTGCCTGCGCAACGCTGGCCGGCGGAAAAGCCGTCCACTACATCTGCGACGAACAGTCCGAATGGTATCCGGACATCGATGATATGCGAAAGAAGATCACCGACCGCACAAAAGCGATTGTTATCATCAATCCGAATAACCCGACCGGTGCACTCTATCCGAAAGAGGTACTGCAGCAGATTGTCGAGCTTGCCAGAGAACATCAGCTGATCATCTTTCCGATGAAATTTATGACCGGCTCGTCATGGACGGTCTCGAGCATGTTTCTATTGCATCCCTCGCACCGGATCTGTTCTGTGTCACCTTCAGTGGTCTTTCCAAATCGCACATGATCGCAGGCTTCCGTATCGGCTGGATGATCTTAAGTGGAAATAAAGCTATCGCAAAGGACTATATTGAAGGGCTCAAAATGCTCTCCAACATGCGTCTCTGCTCCAATGTTCCGGCACAGTCCGTTGTCCAGACCGCTCTTGGCGGCCACCAGAGTGTCAACGACTACATCGTTCCGGGCGGACGGATTTACGAGCAGCGCGAATACGTTTACAAGGCATTCTGCGATATTCCGGGTATCACCGCAGTCAAACCAAAAGCTGCGTTCTATATGTTCCCGAAAATTGACACGAAAAAGTTCAATATCACAAACGACGAAAAATTTGCTCTCGATCTGCTGCGCGACAAAAAACTTCTGATCGTCCACGGCGGCGGCTTCAACTGGGGACAGCCGGATCACTTCCGCGTTGTTTACCTGCCGCGAATTGAAGTTTTAAAGGATGCGGTTGAAAAGATCACCGACTTCCTCTCTTATTATCATCAGTAAAATTCTGATCACTTTTTTCACAGAGCTCCACCGGAAATACCACCTTTTTTTCCGGCGGAGCTTTTTTCCTTTACCGGATTCTTTCCTGCTGCATTACACTTCACCGGTACCCGGCAAACAACAGGTAACTTTTCGTTACTGTTCACTCAGCAGTGAAACACTTGCTGTTTCGCTGCGTAAGAAAGTGATTCAGGCGTGAGCAGCCCTCCTTTGCGAAGCAAAACTTAAATGAGGCTGCGAATGTTACGGTTCGCTGGGAACCAGTGAACTGTAACAACTTTTCTGTTCCACGGCTTAATTTCGATTGCGGCTCCTGTTCCTTTATGTTATAATTCTTTCAAATCAAGTCACAACCTTTCTTTTGAGTTCTGTTCTCGCTGTATCGCTTCTTGGCGGATGCCGCGCCTCCGACAAACCCGTTACGCTGACCGTATGGACGTATTACAACGGAGATCAGTTAGCTTCCTTTGAACGTCTTGTTGAGGAATTCAATACAACGATCGAAAAAAAAGAGCATATTACGGTCGAAGCCTCCAGTCAGGGCAGCATCAATGACCTGGAAAAAAATGTTCTCGATGCCGCCAAAGGAAGGGTTGGTGCCCTTGCCATGCCAAATATTTTTTCCGCCTACGCCGATACCGCCTATACGCTTGAGCAGATGGGACAGGTCGTTGATCTTTCCCCTTATCTTACAGAGAAAGAAAAGGCTGCCTATCTTCCCAATTACCTGGAAGAAGGTGACTTTTCCGATGACGGCAGTATCCACATTATTCTGACAACCTCCACAAAATTCCTGCGTATCATGGAAATGGCAAGTATTGAACTGGGTGGCTATGAGATGCGTTTTGATCTCAACACGGTCTATGTCACAAAGAACTTTTTTCCCCTGCTCAACCTTCCATCTGAAGATGTCTCCGGGCTTTCCACCCGGTATTTCCAGCAGATGCTGCGTGAATTTGACCAGACACATTCTCATACCGTATGGGTCGGGCATTCTAAGGTGTATGAAATTTCATTTTCTGACGGAACAATCCGCTACATCCGTATGGAGACCTCCCGCGAGGGCTATGCGCAGATCGGACTTGTCGAAGATTTTACCTCCGTTATGCTGGAACGGCAGCGCATAGAGCACGAGCGTGATTACGATGCATTGACCGGTCTCTACAATCGACGCGCGTTTCAGCGGGAAAGTGAAGCTCTTTTTGAGCATTCGGAAGTTCTCGGTCACGCTGCCCTTCTGATGATCGACCTTGACAATCTAAAACGCACCAACGACACCTTCGGCCACGACTGGGGCGATGCCTATATCCGGCAGGCAGGACAGTGTTTTATCTCCTCTGTGCCGGCTAAAACGCTCTGTGCCCGTATTTCCGGCGATGAATTTAATCTTCTGTTCTACGGCTACCAATCGCAGGAAGAAATTCGAGCACTTCTGCAGAATCTTTCCCTTGCGGTTTCAAATACAGCCCTGGAGCTGCCAAGTGGTCGTAAACTGCCCCTTCGCCTTTCCGGCGGAGTTTCCTGGTATCCGGAAAACAGTACAGATCTGTCTACGCTGAAAAAATATGCGGATTTCGCAATGTACCAGGTAAAGAAAGCAGAAAAAGGTACATTACCGAATTCGATCTGGAGCTTTTTACAAAAAACGCAAAGGAAACCGAGATGCGCCGCCTGTTCCATAAAATGTTGAATGAAGAGCTGTTTACGTATTACTTCCAGCCAATTGTTTCCGCTGCGGACGGCAGTATCTACGCCTACGAGGCGCTGATGCGCGGAAATCTCCCGGCACTTACTCGTCCGGATCAGATCCTGCAGCTGGCTCACGAGGAAGAGTGCCTGCATGAAATAGAACGTCTGACTATGTTTCTCTCTGCAAAATCCTATGCCACATTCCTCTCCACCCATCAGATACGCGGTGATGAGCTTCTCTTTGTCAATTCGATTGCAAGCCAATACATGAATCACGATGAGTCAGTGGCTTACGTCGAACAATACAGCTTTCTTCAGGATCGGATTGTCATCGAGATCACAGAGGAGGATTCACAGGATCTTACAGCTCTGTTGAAAAAACGTGAGATGCCGGGATTTTCCGGTGTATTTGCCCTGGATGACTACGGCAGCGGCTACAGCAATGAAAAAACGCTTCTGGAGCTTGCACCGGCGTATATCAAGCTGGATCTTTCCATCATCCGCGATATCGACTCCGATCCGGACAAGCAGCAGATCGTAGAAAATATTGTTTCCTATGCACATCAAAGAGGCATGAAAATCATTGCCGAGGGTCTGGAAACTCCAGCTGAACTTTTGAAGGTACTGGAACTGGATGTTGATCTCCTGCAGGGCTATTTTCTTGCAAAACCGTCCGCTGTTCCGAAACCTGTCAGTGCAGAATCCGTTGCTGTCATAGAACACTTCCGGAAGCATCTTGCGTAATTCCACCTCTTCCTGCAGCATCCTTTCAAATGACAGAATTTATGGCTGATCTGCTGTTTTGAAACATGCACCGGTCAGAGACCCATAGCGTATTTGAAAAGTCATCCCTTAAAACGCCCATAGCAAAACCCTGCAAAAGCAGGGTTTTGTTTACACTCGAAGGGTTCGGTCTGGCAGGATCCTTTTTTATACTTTTTTCATATTTTTCTCCTGTTCATTCCTCCGCTTCTGTGCTATGATACCTTACAGCAATGACAAATCATCCATTGAAAGGAGTTTTTCTATGTGTACAGCAGCAACCTATCAAACACGCGACTTTTATATGGGCCGCACACTCGATTATGAATTTTCCTATGGCGACCAGATCACCGTTACACCTCGCAATTACCCGTTTTCCTTTCTTCATATGCCGTCCCTTTCCCATCACTATGCAATGATCGGCATGGCGTGTGTGATGATGATTACCCGCTCTATTATGAGGCGTTCAATGAAAAAGGGCTTGGTATCGCCGGCCTTAATTTTGTAGGAAATGCCGTTTATTTCGATCCGAAACCGGAGAAAGACAATATCGCGCAGTTCGAGCTGATCCCGTGGATTCTCGGTACATGTGCTTCGCTTGCGGAAGCAAAAGAATCCCTCTCCCGTATCAATCTCATCAGCACACCTTTTAAAAAGAATCTTCCGCTCGCACAGCTTCACTGGATCATCGCAGATGCATCGGGTGCCATCACCGTGGAATCCACGGCGGACGGTCTGCATGTCTACGACAATCCGGTCGGCGTTCTGACAAACAATCCGCCGTTTCCAATGCAGATGTTCTCACTGAACAATTACCTGCATCTGTCACCGAAACAGCCGGCCAACACATTTTCCAACCAGCTCGATCTTTCTACGTACAGCCGTGGCATGGGCGGTCTTGGACTGCCGGGCGACCTCTCTTCTGCTTCCCGCTTTGCACGCGTGGCGTTTGTAAAGCAGAACTCGATCTCGGGAAACAGCGAAACGGAAAGTGTCAGCCAGTTTTTCCATATTTTAAATTCTGTTGACCAGCAGAGAGGATGCTGTGAGGTGGCGGACGGAAAGTATGAGATCACGCTCTATACTTCCTGCTGCAATGCGACGCAGGGAATTTACTATTATACGACGTATGACAATCATCAGATTTCTGCGGTTGATATGCACCGCGAGAATCTCGATGGCGAAACGCTTCGCTGCTTTGCGCCAGTGACGGGCGAGCAGATCCATATGCAGAATTAGAAAAATCCGGTACAGAAATCTTTGAGGACCCCTCAAAAAAGATTCTGTATCGGATTTTTCTACATCTCATCACATATTGTAAAACAGACGTCGCACCGGCTTCTGGTGCGGCATTTTTCAAAATACAGCTCCTCGAGCGGAATCCATTTCTTCTGAAATTCCACCGCCTTTTCACTCCCGTTCCGCTTTTCAATTCTCTGGATCTGCTCGACCGGATCGATCGTGAGGAAGACCTTCAGATCGTAGTATGCTTCCAGCCGTTCATGGCAGGAGTACGTTCCCTCCACGATATTGACGCGGCACGGCGCGATTTCTGCTGTCTCAAGGAAGCTCCATTTCGGCGGATAATAGGGGCGGTAGAACACCGTTTCGCCCTTTTTGAGCGGCACAAGGACTTCCTGTTCGAACCGCTTGTAATCGACATTTCCGCCCGGCTCCTCGTACCGTTCTTTCGTCCGCTGCCATTTTGCGTGGCTGTAAGCATCCGGCGACGAGTCCGTAGGTGCCCATCTCAAATGCCATGGCAATTGCATTAGGATAGAGCACCGGGATGTGCATCGGCAGGAGCATTTTTCCAACTGCCGGGATCTGGCCGATGAAGAACGGCAGGATCAGGCCGATCGCAAAGAGCATGCCGGAAAGGGTTACTTTTTTACTTTTTCCATCTTGAAATTCCTCCCTTATGTTTCCTTCTGGAATCAGTGTATCATTCAAGTACATTTTAAAGTCAAGACCTTTTCTGCATTTTTTCTCTATTTTTCCCACTATTTTAGTATATTTTGTATTTCCGTGCTTCTCGGTGTCTGACTGCACTTCTGTAGGAACTTTTTCTGTCGTTTTCCATGGTTTTGTGGTACACTTTTGGATATTGGGAAATGCAGTCATTTTCTGCAGTTCCCTGACTATTTTTCGAAAGGATTTTATCATCATGCAGTTTTATCTCGCCCCGATGGAAGGGCTGACCGGTATGTGTACCGGAATGCTTACCACAAATATTTTCCGGCGGCGGACCGTTATTTCACGCCGTTTATTACAAATAAAAAAATGAGTCCCCGCGAACGGAACGATATTCTCCCGGAGCACAACGAAGGGATGACGGTGATTCCGCAGATTCTCACTAATCAGGCGGAGGATTTTCTGTCCCTGACAAAGGAGCTGAGGGAGTACGGTTACGATACCGTCAATCTGAACCTCGGATGCCCGTCCGGCACGGTTGTCGCCAAGCGGCGCGGCTCCGGGCTGCTCGCGTGGCCGAATACGCTCGACGCGTTTCTCGATGAGATTTTTTCGTCGTGTGACTGCCGCATCTCGATCAAAACGCGGCTTGGCACAACGGATACCGACGAGTGGGAGGATCTGCTTACGGTTTACGACAAATATCCGCTCGAGGAACTGATCATTCATCCGCGGATTCAGAAGGATTTTTACAAATACACACCGCGCATGGAATGCTACCGGACAGCGTATGAGACGAGCCACTGCTCGCTCTGCTACAACGGTGACATTTTCTCACCCGATGATTTTCAGAATCTCTGCCGTGAGTTTCCGGACACGGAGAAGGTGATGCTCGGACGCGGGGTACTGCAGAATCCGTGGCTGATTGGGATGCTGCGCAGTGCAGATCCGGCAGGCGGCGAAGCTCTGCTCCCGATAAAGAGCTGCTGCACGCGTTCTGTGAGGATCTCTGCGCCGGTTATGCGCGTGTGATTTCCGGGGATAAAAATGTGCTGTTCAAATTAAAAGCACTGTGGATTTATCTTGGAATGTCGTTTACCAATCCGCAGAAATATCTGAAAAAGATCAAAAAGGCGAACCGGCTTGCCGAGTATGAAGAGGCGGTCGACGCACTGTTCCGGGAACAGGAGCTGATTCTTTAATTTCGAAGTCCATTAGTATCTTTTGGAAACCATGTCACTTTCAGGTACGCACTTGTCTTTTCTGCAAAATCCGATACGATAGAAACAGGCTACAACGACTTATTTCTATTTTGTTTTTGGGAGGATTTTTACCATGATCGATTTACACCAGGAAGACGAAAAGCTTTTTGCTCTTGTCGGCGCATGCCAGCGTGATGTCCTTCTTCGTTCCTCCCCACTCGAGAAACTCCTCTAACTTTTTCACACTATTTCCTCCTTGTATACCTATAGGGGTATTGGTTGTCAAGAGGAGTTTTTCAAAATCAGAAAAACAAAAAGAACTTCCGACGAAGCATCTTTTTTCTGCTCCTGCCGGAAGTTCTCTTTTCATCTTATCTTCTTATTTTTATTTCATATTTGCAAACCGCTTCACAGCCTTCGTAAACTGTGCAATCGTCTGATCCGCATCTCCGTGCTCGATGCCGTCGCGCACGCAGTGCTGGATATGGCCCTCGAGGACAACTTGTCCTACTTTATGAAGTGCCGATTTTGCCGCATTGATCTGCGCCAGGATATCCTCGCACGGCACATCCTCATCCACCCATACGGTCGATCGCCTGCACTTGACCGATGATCTTTTTCAGACGGCGGTGAAGATTATCTGCATCCATACACTGTTTCATTTTGCATCCTCCTTGTTTCAAATCCGTCATCGCATCGGCAGCGTTACAAAGTGCAGTGGTCTTCCTCTTCTGCTTCCTCTGCAATCAGATTCCGGATATTCTGCATACGGTTATCCAGCTCCGCGCTCTGTCTTGCGCAGTCGTAGAGTTCATCCTGCAGATATTTGACATGATTTTCGGGAATATTTTTCTTGTAGCGCATCTTGTGCTCCAGACTCGCCCAGAAATCCATCGCGATCGTACGGAACTGTACTTCCACGTAGACCAGTTTCTTTGTATCCTGTAAAAAGATCGGCACCTGAACGATCAGATGAAGACTGCGGTAGCCGCTCTCCTTCGGATGCTGAATATAGTCCTTCCGCTCAATCAGCGTAATGTCATCCTGTTTCAGAAAACTGTCTGCCAGCTTATAAATATCGTTTGGAAAAGAACAGATCACGCGCACACCGGCGATATCGCGGATATTTTTCTCGATAGACTCCAGTGTGACCGGGATGTCTTTCACGCGGATTTTCCGCATAATGCTCTCATACGATTTGACCTTGTTTTGATTCCTTCGATCGGGTTCTGGTCATAGGAAAGCGAGTATTCCTGATTCAGCACCCGGAACTTTGTCTCGATTTCCATAATGGCGCACTGATAATACGACATCAGAAGATCGAACGGCTTTTTGTTCTTCTGCATCATCTCAATAAACTCATCCGATAAAAGATTCTGCTTTACAAATTCATCCCGTTTTGTCCCAATCAGGTTTTTTCCCTGTTTTTTTATTTCCTCCAGTACTTCGAGGTTTTTCATCATCCGTTTTTTCGTCCTCCCAAAACTGCGTTCTCTGTCCTTTATGCTATCATTTTAGGCCTGTAAAGTCAAATTTTTTCTTCTTTTACTCTACCTTCAGCATCCGGTAGCCAACCCCGATATGCGTCTGGATATACTGCGTCTGCTCTCCGTTCTTTTCCAGCTTTTTCCGAAGCGTCGCCATGAAAACACGGAGGGAAGCGATATCATTCTCCCAGCTGCTTCCCCAGATTTTCTGTGTGATAAACGTATGCGTCAGCACCTTCCCTGCATTCTGCGACAGCAGGCAGAGCAGCTTGTATTCGATTGGGGTCAGATGAAGTTCCTCTCCGTCAAGATATGCGCACCCCGCTGCGTACTCGATCCGCAGTGCGCCATTTTCAAAGACAGCCGACTGGACTCCATTTTCTGCCTGCATCTGGGACAGACGGCGCTGTGTGACTCGAAGGCGGGCCAGCAGTTCCTCCACAGAAAACGGTTTCGTCAGATAATCATCCGCTCCTGCGTCCAATGCCTCGATTTTATCGCTGTCCTCACTTCTTGCACTGATTACGATAATCGGCATATTCGACCAGCTTCGAATCTTTTCAATCACCTCTACGCCATCAATATCCGGCAGGCCAAGGTCGAGCAGAACAATGTCGGGATTATGTGTGGATGCCTCCATAATGGCACCCGCACCGTTCTTTGCAGAAATATACTTATAATCGTGTGTTTTTAACGTCGTAGTAATCAGGTTGTGAACCGGCGTATCATCTTCCACAACCAGAATTAATGTCTTATTCATTCAAATTCACCTCACTGAGCGGCAGGGTAAACCGAAAGCAGCAGCCCTGTGGATCGCAGTCATAAAGTGCTATCTCCCCGCCGTGCGCATTTACAATCGAACGGCAGAGTGCCAGTCCAAGGCCAAGGCTTCTGCGGCTGTCGCTTACTTTATTTTTCCCGGAATAGAACATCTCAAACACATGCTCTCTGGACTCTTTTGGAATCCCGGGGCCGTTGTCCTCCACCGCGATCCAGATATTTTTCTCCTCTTTTCTGGCTGTCGAGAACCCACTGAATGATTTCCTGTTCCCTTGGGTCAAAGATTTTTTCCGTCTTTCCTCCTGTCTGCGCGCTGTAAAGTGTTCCGCGGACAATTCTGCTCTCCTGTGCCCCTGCCGGTGCGGCCGTCAGATCCCTTCCCAGCAGTTTTACAAGCTTTGTCGCTGTAATATCAAAAATCTCCGACGCATCCTCTGCCTTCTGCAGAAGCTGGCTGGTATTGAAAAGAAGGTTCTGTCAGGAAGTAGTTAAACAGCACTACACTGATCACAGAACTGATTACGCTGCAGGTATAACCGCTGGTCAGAATGGACGTCATCATAACGCCGACCAGATATATGGTAATGATATTGGAATCCGGAATGATATGGATTTCCAAATCCGGCACCAGATCGGTCAGCCGTTCGGTCCATCCCCTTCTCTTTCGAAAAAATCCCTGATCCATCATGCTTTTCCAATGACAATCCGCGTTACTTCGGAAATTCTCGCATATTCTGCAATCTGCAGGGCAATGTCCTCGCTGTGCGTCGTTACAATCTCCGCCCCGCTCTGTCCTGCCAGGCGGATATGCTTCTGCAGCCTTGCCTGATCCTCCGGCGTTTTCTCTGCCGGTTCCGCGGTCTGCACATACAGTGCTGTAAAATTAGCACCAAATGCCCGGGCCATCTGTGCCGCAGTCCGGATAAACACTCAAAAAGGACACCTTTTATTGTATAATTATGTTACCCCACAAACATACGAAAGAAGGTGTCCTTAATGAAAAATTAGCATTGAAGAAACTGCTAACTTATATGAAAAGTGTATACAAAATTCCACAAAAAATCAAGGGTTTATCCGATGAAAGAAAAAGAAAATCCATCCCGTTGTTTAATATCGTTATGCCAGTGCTGATTTTCCTGATGCTTCAGTATGAAAGTTTTCACACCATTTTTTCAGCGCCGGAAAGCATGGAGAAACGACTGAAAAACTGTATCCGTGGAAAAATCCCAAAAAGTTGATGCAGTCAGGGATCTTCTTTCCCGGATTGATCCAAAAGAAATCGAGAAAATTCACGCGCAGACGATTGATGTTCTGAAACGCAACCGCGTATTTCGGGAAGGAACCATAGGCGGATATGTTGCGGCAGGTATTGATGGGGTGGAATTATTCAGCAGTACAAAAAAGTCCTGTCCAGACTGCCTGAGCCGGAAGAACGGGACGGGGAAGACAGAATACTTTCATCGAAGTGTGGTATGTATGACGGTAGGAAAATCGCCGCATGTGATCTTTGGGCAGGAAATGCTGAAACCCAGAGATGGTTCAGAAAAAGATGAAGGGGAACTGACAGGAGCGAAAAGGCTCATCCGGCATTTAAAGAAAAGGCATGGTCATTTCGCAGATGTGATTGTGGCAGATGCACTGTACCTGAATGCCCCGTTTATCAATACTTTGAAGGAATGCGGTTTAGAAACGGTAATCCGTCTGAAAGATGAAAGAAGGCTTCTGTTTCAGGATGCGGAAAGCATGTTTCAGCGGGACGAGGGGAGAAAAAGGAGCTTCAGGAAGGGAAAAAAGAGTATTGAAGTCTGGGATCTTTCCGGATTTGAGATAGACCTTACCTGGACGATATCTTAAGCGGACTGAAATACGAGGACGGCCACTACGATCTCGTGAGTCTTTCCGACAAGGATTATCAGAAAAACTGGATGTCCAGATTGCCTACTGGGATAAACTGAAAAATGAAATTCAGAAGGTCAGATCCGGAGAAAACGGAACGGCGGATCTGGTAGACATGAGCGAGACGTATTTCCAGATGGCAGATGAAACGGTTGCCGCAGTCAAAGTTTCCCGTGCCAACCGCCAGCTGGAACAGAAAGCCTACATCGACCTTCACACGGGACTGCCGAACAAGAGCAAGTGCGAAGAGCTGTTCCACAATGTGGAATTCATCAAAACTCCTACCGCCTGTATCGTCTTTGACATGAACAACCTGAAACGCGTCAACGACAGCCTCGGCCACTCCATCGGCGACCAGCTGATTCTGAACTTTGCCCGGCTGCTGCGAAACTCGATTCCCGCGAAGCATTTCGTAGGAAGATACAGCGGCGATGAATTTATGGCGGTCATCTATGATGCAACCCGCGAAAGCATCACAGAAATCCTCACAGAGCTTCAGAACGAAGTCGAACAGTTCAACGGCTACGGAACCAGTTCCGCATCAGCTATTCCCACGGCTGGGCACTTTCCACCGATTACAACGAATGTACGCTCCGCACGCTGTTTGACAAAGAAGATAAATATATGTATGAAAACAAGCAGCAGAGCAAGCAGGGACGCCAGGACTAAAGAAACGCCGGAACCGGAAATATCTTATCGCCGGTTCTGGCGTTTTTTCTTGCTGTTTCTCTTTTATTTTTTTGCAAACGCTTCTATCTGCGCATATCCCGCTGAAAAATCAATGGGTTCCTCCCGCAGCTTCTTTCTGACCGCATCGCGTCCTTCCTGATCTGCCAGCACTTTCTGGATTTTATCGGCAAACTGCATCACATCCAGCGGACAGAGATATCCGTTTTCCCCATCACGGATCTGCTCGCGCATGGACGGAATATCGGAAGCGATGATGACCTTCTGCAGGCTTCTCGCCTCTACAATCGTAATCGGATAGCCTTCGTGACGGGACGGCTGGAGATACAGGTCGCAGGATTTTACGTACGGCGCAGGATTTTCGCGCATTCCGAGAAAAATAATTTCCTGCTCCACCTGATATTCCTTTGCCATGGTCCGCAGCTTGTTCAGATCTCTTCCATCACCGATGATGAACCATTTGAAGCAAAGTCCCCTTTTTTTCAGCTCCGCCGTAATCTGCACCGCAATATCATATCCTTTTTCTTCCGAAGCTCTTCCCACCGTCAGAAATTTCAGCTCTCCTGTGTACTGCGGATCGCTAAGCGGCTCCTCACTCCGTCTCTGCACCTGTTTGATGTCAATGAAATTCAGCAGAACCTCTGTCCGGTCCGCGAGTTCCGGAAAACGGGCAATGACCTGTTTCCGGACAGGCTCGGAAACGCAGTAAATTTTATCATACTCCGGAATAAAGTCCCTGGTCCGGAACAGCCACCAGAGATTTTCTCCGTGGAACCAGACCGCTTTTTTCCGCGCATTCGTCTTTCTGGCTCCGAATGCGGTTGTGAACGCACCGAATCCGAAAAAGTCGAAAACAAGATCGTATTGTTTTGTTTCCGGCTCCACACACTCCAGAATCCGTTCATACAGTTTTCCATACCGTTTCTTTCCATACACGACGCGCATCAGAAATACGCCCATTCCTCTGGCATAGAAAGACCGTTCTGCCGGTGTCTCCCGTTTTCCCACAATCCGTTCCAAAGCCGGATGCGGCTTTTTGTCCCAGATCATCTGGCGCACTTCCACCTCCTTCGGAATCCGCTCCAGCAGAACGCCTCTTTTTTCGACCAGAAGAAGCGTTACATCTTCTTTTTTCTCCACCAGTTTCTGCAGCAGCGCTGCCATGGCAACTTCCGTTCCGCCCATGTCCATGGTACGTCCCAGCACCAGTATTTTACTCATTGCTTACCTCTCATCTGCTTTTTTCTCTGTTCTAACGCCAGTAGGCATCTCCCACATGCGCAGGATGACGCTGATCCTCCGGCGGAAGCTGATGGTAATCGCCGTACAGGGTGTGAAGATACGTCTCGTATCCCGCCGGGGCATTGATCAGATGGCCTTCAAACGGAAGGCGCACGATCTCTTCGATCGCTGTTTTGGGAATCGCGTCCGACTTGCGGTAACCGCCGCACTGGCAGGCCACCCACTTTGAGTCCTCCGCGCGGTACTTTCTGCACTCTTTTTCCATCTCGCGCAGAATCCGCTCTTTTCCATAGCATTCCGGATCGCCCATTTGCACCATTTTGCGAAGCTTCCTTTGTTTCCTTTTAAGGTCTGGCGGTAGGTGCGGAATGCATTCATCCGCTGGCTTTCCAGAAACAGCAGCTTTTTCCAGTGACGGTCGTACTCCGGTGTATCTTTTTCCGGCAGTCCGTCAAACGGGAAAATGTCGACGAAAAGACCGGTATCCACAGCTCCTGCCACGTGCTCCACAAGACTCGTTCCGGTGTGTACCAGCTTTCCGTATGCCAGTGTGAAACCCTTTGTATTATGAAAATTCATGACGCGGTACGGTGTATCCGTTTCGCTGTTTACAATCTGTTCCAGTTTTTCATAATCCGCTCTCGGCATCCAGACATCCACATCATCATCCCACGGAATGAACCCCTGATGCCGGATCAGCCCGAGCAGAGTTCCATCTGCTGCAAAATAGATCAGGTGATGTTTCCGGCAGACTTCATCCAGATACAGTAATATTCCAAGCGCAATCTCCTGTTTTTCTTTTAATTCTGTAATTTTACGCATAACGGCATTGCCTTTCTGTTTTGTTTTTCCCATCCATTATAAACACTCTGCCGGATTTTTTCAATTTAAAGTTCCTGCCGCTCCGGCGCCCGTCTGAAGATTCCACACTGTTTTTATCAGTACCTTCATATCCACCAGTTTTACTATGTGTGCGTTCATGCCCGCATTGAAGGCATTCTGCACATCTTCTGAAAATGCGTTGGCTGTCATCGCAAGAATCGGGATTTTCTTTGCCAGCGGGTGGCTGCTGTTCCGGAATTTCGTCACAAAGAGAACCGATGCCAGGATCAGAAGCAGAATTACTGCCAGAATCCTCAGCTCCTCGACAGCGGTATCCTCGAACATCTTCGTTCCGTTGCGTCCACCACATACGTCGTGCTCTGGTTGCTGAATGCACTGCTTCTGAAATACGGTGCCATCTCCTCCATCGAACGGATCAGAATAAAGTGTGTGATGATACTGCCGTCGACCACCAGCTGGCTCTGCAGTTTTCTGGCAAATACCATCTGGTTTTCATTGGTGATCCAGTCCGATGTCAGAAAGCTTTTGATATCCGCATCCTGCAGATCTTTAGATCTGTACCACACGCCCTGCAGACCCTCATCGGAATAATAGTATCCTTCCTGGTTCACGGCAATAAACTGGAGGTTTTCATGCGTGGAGCTTAATTCTTCCTCACGTTTTTTCAGAAATTCACACAACCGGCGTTTTACTTGATTGCAATCAGATTCGGGTTCTTTGGGCTTCATCAACATCCGCAAACTGCATATTGCAAATATGCTGTTTTTATTTTTCTTTCATATAATCCATACAATTTCTCGCATTCCATGCATATCCATCCTGCTTCGCCTGTATATAGCGGATATTTTCGTTCCTTACAATATTCTGTTTCATAATTTCCTACTAATTCCACAAGGTTATTGATATCCCTCATCTGCGCAGCAGCCATTCCTGTCATTGCCCACAAAAAGCCAGTTCTTTTTTTATTCAGTTTCTGCCACTGAAACCTTTCCGTAAACTGATCATATAATACCTTTTGCTTTTTCTTCTCTTTTACCGGAAATTCATAAATCAGCGGATAAATCTGAGCAACACCATCCGGATAAAATTCTGTCTGATGATACCGATCACTGTTTCCGATAATTCTCCATCTTTGATCCGCATCATCCCAGAATATCTTTTCTATCTGTTTCTGTATCTTTTTACGAATTTCACTGATCGCCTGCGTATCTTCCAGTCCTGCAAGTTCCAATTCGTACAGGCCTTTCCATACTTCCAGATTATCCATCAGATAAACTGTTGTATTTTCTTCTGAGACCTGTGTAATTCCATCCTGCATCAGGCTTTGAATCTTTTTTAATGCAAGGCTGATTCCATTTTTCCAGGATTCCGGCAGGTCTGTACTTTCTGTCTTTTCCAGATATTTTCCCATAAGAAAAAGGTACATACCAAGATATCCGTCTTCGGAATCAGCCTTTTCTTTATAAATAAGTTCCCCACCCTCTTTCCTGTAGATTCCCATTTTTCCATCTGTTTCCAGCAAAACCCCAGTATGCCAGTCCAGATACCTGCCAACAGCTTTTTGCTCTGTTTCAGTCATGGGGCAATTCTTTGTTTCTGCCAGAAGCCCCAGTGCAGCCATACATGCAAAGTATGGATTAACATCTCCGGCTTTACTTCCATTCATATAGATTTCGCCTTCAGGGCCCTGATTCTCAGGATCCACTTTTTTTCTCTGGTCAGGACGGTTTCCAGCCATTCCTGCCGGACAGATATTTCTTTTCTCAGGTTCTGATAATAAGCAAACATAAACACAATGCACACAGTTATGCAAAATATAATAAGTCCCATCACGTTCTTTCGATGTTTCACTTTTCTTTTGCATTGGCTCTGTTTATGCTTATGCATCTATATCCTCCAGGATTTTTCTGATTTTGATACTTGCAGTCCCATCACCATAAGGGTTTCTAGCCTCACTCATTTTTCTGTATGTCTCCGGCTCTGTAAGAAGCCGCCTGCATTCTCTGTAAATATCCTCCATCTTCGTGCCTACAAGCTTTAAGGTTCCTGCTTCCACACCTTCCGGACGCTCTGTTGTATCCCGTATGACCAGTACTGGTTTTCCCAGTGCAGGAGCTTCTTCCTGAATTCCGCCGCTGTCTGTCATGATCAGATAACTGGCTTTCATCAGGTTATGGAATTCCACCACATCCAGTGGTTCGATCAGGTGTATTCTCTCGCATCCACCAAATTCCTCATCTGCGATCTTCCTGACCTGCGGATTCAAATGTACAGGATAAATAACCTTCACATCCTGTAAATTCTTCCACGATCCTGCGTTATAGCCCGAAACCATA
>ENA-OQCP01000386-OQCP01000386.1-human-gut-metagenome-genome-assembly--contig:-NODE-386-length-20091-cov-1.780355_pt1 | contig 20091 bp, 24 predicted proteins | sample MGYA00242760_ERZ504583 | MGnify/ENA primary metagenome ERZ504583 (study PRJEB26092, sample SAMD00036308) | human gut metagenome | host: Homo sapiens | study: EMG produced TPA metagenomics assembly of...
TTCCACCTTATCTCTGGTTTCGCGGTTCATCAGTTCTTCCAGGATCGGCTCTGCCTTGGAGATCGGAATGGCATATCCCATGCCTTCCACCTGACTGTCTGCATACTTGGCCGCATTGATACCGATCACTTCACCGTTCATGTTCAGAAGTGCACCGCCACTATTTCCGGGATTGATTGCTGCATCAGTCTGGATCAGTCCGCTGGCTTCTCCGTCCTCTGTACTAATGCTTCTGTTAAGGGCACTTATCCATCCGGAGGTAACTGACTGTCCATAGCCCAGTGCATTGCCAATGGCAACCACCTGCTCACCAACTACAAGATCGTCCGAGCTTCCCATCTGTGCGATCTTGATCTCATCCATGGTCTCATCCGGAATATCGGATTTCTCCACTGCCACTACTGCCAGGTCATTCTCTTCATCGGTGCCTTTGATCTTGGCGGAAACTGCGTTATCCACGTCCACATCTCCATCGGAACCGAATCCGGTGCTGCCACTGCTTGCCATGGCCTGGGTTTCTTCTTCCGCTCCTACTACATCGCTGCCTGCAAAGCACACAGTAAGTGTAGTCGCTCCAGATACCACATGGTTGTTAGTCGCAATGAGAAGCTCGCTGTCATTTTCTCCTACAATAATACCGGAACCACTTCCTGCACTCTGATACTGCCTCGTTCCATATCCGAAAAAGCTTGGGATTTCCTGCACACTGACAGATGTAATGGCAACGATAGAAGACATGGTTGCCTGGCTACACCGGCCACTGTACCACTCTCTGCCACAATATCCTTCACAGTAGAATCCGCAGAGCTACTGTCAGTACTGTCCTCTGTCCCGGTAACTGTTTCTGTCTTTCCGATCGTTGTACTGCTGTCATTTCCTCTGTATTTATCTGCTGCAATATTCACACCCTGAAAAACTACTCCGGCTACCAGCCCAAAGATCACAGCCAGTGCCACCGCAGTGGCTGCTTTCTTTCCAAAGCTGTTGCTTCCTGAAAAATCCCTCTTTTTCCGCGGCTTTTTGGGCGGTATATTTCCACCGGCATAATTACCGGCCTGAGGCTGATGCACCTCATAATGTCCGTATTTTGGTTTCTCCTGCGAAGTGCCTTCACTCTGTCCGGCACCTGCATAACTGTCCTGTCCGCTCTCCTGCATCCTGCGTCCCTCAGAATAAGGATGCGTCAGCGGTTTCTGTTCTGCCGAAGCATTCTTATCCTCATCCGGCAAGTCTGTCCCCCATTTATTCTCTTCACTCATGCCTCTGGTGCTCCCTTCTATGTTATCTGATGCATGTATCTGTTACTGCTCACTCCGTTCTCAGTAACATTTATTTCTCTTATAAAAGACAGTTTAACAGGGAATTGTGTTTAAACTGTGATATCTCTTTTAAAAAACCGTGACCTGCTCTTATTTGTTCTTTTTCCAGTATTGCGGATTCATGGTGCAGAAGCGGATCATTTTTTCAGGGAGCTTTTTGTATCGTTTTCCGAGAAAATATCCGGCGTATTTGGAGACACTTTGCAAAAACAGTCCGGGGATCAGCATATGTGGCCTGTTTTCAGAAGATATGCCATGCTTTTTTTTACCAGCCGGATGCCCTCACCTTCGGAAGGCACTCCTTCAAAAACCTCCGGATGCTCCGCCTGGGAAACTCCCAGATCAAAATTCCTGTGGAACTGCTGCATACAGGTGTAATTGTGAGAATGATATACACGCGCTTCTGATACATAGGCAACTCCATAGCCTTTTTTTACCATCCAGCCTGCATAGATCATATCTTCATTAAAAATAGCATGCTCCGGAAATCCACCAATCTCATCATAGATCCTGTGATCATAAGCAGCACAGACGTTGGAGCAGAAATATGTTTTGATCCCGTAGGTCTGTACATCTTTTTCCGTTTTCAGACAGGACTGTTCCGGATAATTAAAGGAACGGGTATATTTTTCCAGAAATCTGCAGTCCTTTTTTGGAAGCTGACGCGCATAAGCGGCTCCTGCCTGTGGATTCTCTGCAAGAGCTCCTACCAGTGCTCCGATCAGTTCCCTGTCTGCCGGCATTGCATCCTGTGTCATAAATACAAGGATCTCCGCATCCGAAAGCTCTGCCGCCTGCCTTCTGGTACCGCCATGGTCAAATTCTTCTTTTGTAAGATGCCGGACTTCCACAAGCGGATATTCCTGTTCCCAGGTCTCTTTCCAGAATTTCTTTTCTGTATTCATGACAAGGATCTTATTGATAGGATATTTCTGTGCGCTGAGTCTTTCCAGCAGTTTTTCAAATTCTTCTCCCGGACGGTATGCCGGGATGATCACGTCTGTTTTTAATGTTTTCATATTTGTCTCCTGTCCAGAAAGGACCACCCGTTACTGGATGGTCCCTTCTGCTGGTTGCTCATTTTGATGTTTTATTCATTCTCCGAATAATCTTCTCCGTCGGTATAATCGTTATAATCCGTATCGGAATCGCCTCCGGAATAGTCCGTATCTGTGCTGTAATCGTCTCCGGAATAATCCGTATCTGTGCTGTAATCGTCTCCGGAGTAATCCGAATCATAATCTGTGTCTGTGCTGTAATCAGCATCATCACTTGTGTCCGTACTGCTGTAATCTGTGGATGTATCTCCCTGCCACGTATACGAATCATCCGTTGCGTCATTCGGTGTATCTGTCACCGCAGGTGCAGTGTCCTGCACGTCGCCTCCGCCTGCGATATTTGTAATCTGGGCACTTCTGTTGAGTACATCCTGCGTCGGAGTGTAACTGGTGTCTCCATACAGAAACTGATGCATCTTCAGAACATTGGATTCCAGTGTGGTAGGTACGATAACGCTGCCCTTTACCTGGCAAATTTATAATCGTTGGGGAAGCCTGTAGTTTCATCAATACTGTAGCCGATCATAGCCGGGATCATCTTCAGGATCTCTGTTTTGGAAACAGAAGTTTTTACCATCGGGAATACCTGATCCATAATATCAAAGATAGTGGAAAGTCCTGCCTTTTTCGCCTTATCTACGATCATCTGGATCACTCGTCTCTGTCTCTCGGTACGTCCCATATCAAGACTTGCAGTATAACGGATACGGCAGTAGGAGGTAGCCTGTACACCATTAAGATGATAGGTATCTACGATTGCTTCCTCATCCTCCGGCTTCGGATCCGGCAGTTCGATCGGTGTGTAGCTCTTTCCGGTTTCCTCTGATGTCTCCACACAGTAATTGTTCATATGAACGATCTCCGCATAGGAAAGAGGGATGTCCAATCCTCCGAGACAGTCTACCACAGTTACCAGCGCATTAAAATCAATGGCAACATAATCTGTGATATTCAGATCCAGATTCGTATTCAGCATGGAAACCGCGTTGGTCGGTCCGCCAAATGCATATGCCGAATTGGCTTTGGAATAGGTATCATCCTTTACATTGAGAAGGGTATCTCTATAGACAGACACAAGTTTGACTGCCTTCGTATCATTGTTGATACTCGCAATGATGATGGTATCACTGTTCTCTGTATTCAGCTTCTCATTCTTGCTTCTGTGGTCCAGTCCGAACAGTGCATAGGTGGTATATCCCGTCATCTGCGGTGCCTGATCATTAGTTACAATATCCTGGTCTGCAAGATCTGTTTCCTGGATGTCGATCTTATCCAGTTTGGCTGAGATCTGACATAAACGAACAGACCTCCGATAAACAGGAGCAGTACGACGATCTCCAGGATAAATAAAATCTTCTTGCTTTTTTTCCGAGGTTTTGACATCTTTTCCTTTTCCCCTTTTTAGTATGCGTTCTTATTAATAAATCCTTTGAATATGGTAAGAAACATGATCTTTATATCAAATCCCACAGACCAGTTTTCGATATAATACAGATCACACTCTATCCTTTTTCTGATAGAAGTATCTCCACGATAGCCATTTACCTGCGCCCACCCGGTAAGACCCGGCCGCACCTGATGCTTGACCATATAACGTGGTATCTCCTCCCTAAACTTTTCTACAAAAAACGGCCGCTCCGGTCTTGGTCCCACAAGACTCATCTCACCCTTCAGAATGTTAAAAAGCTGTGGAAGCTCATCCAGACTGGTATGACGCATAAATTTACCGATTCCGGTAACTCTTGGATCGTTCTTTACTGTCCACGCCTTTTTTTTCTTCTGATTCTTTCTGGATCTCCATGGACCGGAATTTATACATCCGGAAAGTCTGATTGTGAAGCCCGACACGTTCCTGCTTATAGATCAGCGGTCCCGGCGAAGTCAGCTTGATCAGCATACACAACACCAGCATCACCGGTGAGGACACAATGATCGCAACGATCGCGCCTGCAATATCCATAGATCTCTTGATCAGTGCATTAAACGTGTTGCTCAGGGGCACATACCGGATATTGATCACCGGAAGCCCGAGAATATCTTCTGTATATGGTTTGGTCGGAATAATATTATTATAATCCGGAATAAATTTTGTGTGCACGCCGGATTTTTCACAGAGTGCAACGATCTCTTCCAGACGATAATACTCACTTAAGCCCAGGGTAATGGCTATCTCATCCAGACGACTGGATGGAAGGATGATCATCAGATTGGCGATTCGACCGATCACCTTAACGCCCTTATAAGTAGTGCCTGCCGGCACATTGTCATCCAGTATGCCCCTGATCACGTATCCCCATTGCGGATTCTGCAGGATCCTGTCTACATATTCCTCGGCAGCACGGCTGTATCCTACCAGCAGCACCTGTTTCTGGTTCATTCCTTTTTTGCGCATATCCCGGAGAATGTAAAATATGACCATACGCACAAACCATTCCAGGACGATATTGATCACACAGAAAGAAACCAGAGTAAGACGGGAATAGTCCAGCTCTTTAAAATTGTAAAGTGCAAACATGATGATAAGGAGCCCTAACGCATTTGCCTTCACAATTCCGGCAAGTACGAGACGACGCCCCTGCATTCGCATCGGTGTATAAAGATCAAAGGCCTGATAAAGAAGTAAATATCCCGGAATAATGAATATCAGCATAAACATATATTCCTGGACGGTCTTGGACTGGACCGCCGAATGTTCAAAAATTCCCTGAAAACGGATCAACCAGGCCAGGGCATAGGAGGCCGCGATCACAAATACATCGATCAGCATATGGAGACGACTGAAATTTTTCTGGTTGTCTTTAATCAATTTCCGCCACCTCATTTAAGTTCATTGCTTTTATCTTATAATAGATGAAACTCAAAAGCAATAAAATCTTCCCTCCGAAATATAAAAATTCTGTGAAAATATGATGTCTTAACCGGCAAAACGCCTAAAAATGTTGATCCAGAGTTCAAACTGGAGCTGTATATAAACGCGGAAGATTCCTCATGGAAAATCTGACTTTTTTGTTTTTGCGGCTGATCTGAAAGCCGTTTTTGATGCCTGCAAGGTACTCACGTCCGAATCCCTTGGACGCAAAAAACAGGATCTTCGCACCGAATCCCACCAGAAAAACGGAAGGTTCAGCACGATCTGGAGAAACGGCATATTCTTATAGATAAGATAAATATTGTTTCTGGAAGAATACCGGATCTTAAACTGATTATATCTGGAGCGCTGGTGCCGCTTCCTACATGATAAACCTTCGCTTTTGGAGCATACCAGTTCTGATAACCGCAGATCCTGCACGATAGCCGATATCCAGATCCTCCAGATAAGCAAAATGCTCCTCATCAAAATCTCCGATCCTGTCAATAAATTTCTTACGGTAGATCGCAGCTCCCGCACAGGTGGAAAAAATCTTCTGCTCTCGGTCATAATGGCGGATATCCTTGCCTTTTCCCCTGGCAAAAGCCCAAGCCAAGGGCACAGTAATAATTTCCGGCATCATCCATCTTGTCCCTGTCATGAAGCTGGATCATCTTTGCCTGACAGGAAAATGCCTTCTTATGTCTGCGCAGGGCAGCAACCATCTCCTCCAGGAAATCCGGTTCCGCTTCCGTATCATTGTTCAGAAGCAGCACATATGGGGAACGTGCCGCACGGATCCCTTCATTGACGCTCTGCTGAAGCCGTAATTCTCCGGAAGCTGTATCATGTGTACCCATGGATATTCCGCCGAAACAAACGCACAGCTGCCATCAGTGGAACCATTATCCACTAGTATAACCTCAAAATTACGGATAGTCTGTCTTTCAAGACTGGAAAGAACACCATCCAGATATGCCATTCCGTTAAGTTTGGTATGACTACTGATACTTCCTGCATTGCTTTATCCCTTCTTCTTTCCCATTCCCGGAAGGGGCTTCAGGGAATAATTCCATTTGGTTAAAGAAAGATTTTTGTTATAGTATGGATCTCCTTTTTTCAGGATATCCAGCCAGTGACAGCGCATGTATTCGATCTCCGTCTGGAAACGGCGGACCTTTTCCTCGCTGTCCTCAGTGCCTCTTGACTTGGATTCGTAATGATAGAGCTTCACATACGGATCATAGACGATCAGATGGCCGTGGCTTCGCACCTTCAGACAGAGATCCACATCATTAAACGCAACTGCAAGCTCTTCCGTAAAGCCTCCTGCCTCCAGAAAAACTTCCTTCTTCATCATCATACATGCTGCAGTCACACAGCTCATATCCTGCAGAAGAGAAGCCTTATGGAGATATCCGGTACGCTCTGCCGGCATATTCACAAACATGTTCCCGGCAATTCCGCCCATTCCCACCACGCAGCCTGCATGCTGAATGGTGTTATCCGGATAGATCAGCTTGACGCCAACTGCACCTGTTTCCTTACGCTGCACACGCTCAGCATCTCTGACATCCAGTCGGATCGATGACCTTAACGTCATTATTCAGAAAAAGCAGGTAATCTCCCTTGGCATGGCGCACCCCGAAATTGTTGATGGCAGAATAGTTGAAGCCTTTTTTCCAGCGGATCAGATGGACCCTGGGATCCTCCGAAAGCTTTCTGTAATACCGGAAGATCTCTTCGGAGCTGCTGTTATTCTCCACAATGATGATCTCGTAATTTTTGTAGGCAGTTTTTTCAAAAATGGATTCCACGCAGGCCTGAAGCGTTTCTTTCTCCTCACGGTTTGGAATGATAACAGAAACCAGAGGTTCTCCCTGCACCGGATACTTCACACGGTAAAATCCGAAATCCGGAGTATGCTCCACGGTTCCCGGAGTTCCGGTCCGTTTGAGATTCCCCTCAATGGCACGTCTGCCGGCTTCAAAAGCATACATCTTGCTTGCCGGATTATCTGCTGTGGAGGATTTATGGGTCCTCCAGTGATAAAGGATCTCAGGTACATGGACCACTTCCCTTGCCTGCTCCACACAGCGGAAAATGAAATCATAATCCTGGGCGCCGTCAAATTCCCGGCGGAATCCGCCACTGTCTGCACTACGGAACGTCTTACCACCAGAAAATGGCAGATATAATTATTGGATCTTAAAAGATCCAGGTTAAAGTCCGGTTTCAGATGGGGCTGAAAATGTTCAGAAAGATCTGTCGTGACCTTATCCTCATCTGTATAGATCACATCCGCCTCCGGATGCTCCTCCAGTGCCGCCGCGATCTCATACAATGCATTAGGTGCCAGCAGATCATCATGATCCAGAAGTGCGATAAAATCACCCTCTGCCATGGCAAAAGCTGCGTTTGTATTTTCTGCAATGCCAAGATTCTCTTTCAGATCCTGATAGCGGATCCTCCTGTCCATCTCTGCATAGGATCTCAGCACAGTCTGCATGTCCGGATCCTCCGGGCTTCCGTTTGCCAGACACAGCTCCCAGTTCTCATATGTCTGTGCAAGGAGAGAGTCCAGCATCTGTCTTAAAAAACGCTCCGGTGTCAGATATGCAGGTACCACAATGCTGATCAGCGGCCCATCCGGAAATTTGCGTTTCCGCTGCTTCTCCAGTGTTTCCTCGTCAGGTCTGTATGCCTCATACCATGGTCCGTAAGGAACCTCTTCCGGTTCAAAACGTTCATGAAGCCGGATCCAGAACTCTTTCAGGCCATAATGCTTCAGGTATCTTAAGCCCTTCTGTACTGTATAGGGGGAAAGCTTCTTTATAAGTCTGTCCCATTGGATCTTTCCTGTAGAATCATCTTTACTCATATATTATCTCCGTATTACTCAGTTTGATGAACATATTTTACCATTCCATCATTTTTTTGCAAGGAAGAGAGGAAATGTGTTATACTGAGCTTACGTATGTATTGCTTACATAAGAATTATTTTTTATACAGGAGTACCATTTATCATGAAAAATCAAGAATAACCACAGCGCTTCTGGCTATTGGGATCTCCGCTTCCATGGTGTTCCAGACTCCAGTTTTCGCCACAGAAGAAACCGCTGTTGCTGTATCCTCCGGTATTACCACTAATGGGATCAGCGGATGGCCTCAGGGGCCTGAGATCACTTCCGCATCTGCCGTGATCATGGAAGATACTTCCGATACGATCCTCTATGCCAAGGATATGGACACCACGCTTTCTCCGGCCGCGCAGTTAAGATCATGACCTGTCTTCTGGCACTGGAGAACAGCCAGCTTGACGATCAGGTTACCATGACAAAAACCGGTGTATCCGGTGTTACAGACGGAGGCGCTCATATTTCCTCACAGCTCGGAGAGGTATTTACCATGGAGCAGTGCCTTTACGCTCTGATGCTGGCCTCTGCCAATGACATTGCCCTCCAGGTTGCAGAACAGATCGGTGGATCTGTAGATGCCTTTGTCCAGAAAATGAACGACCGTGCCAAGGAGCTAGGATGTACCAATACGGTATTCACCAATCCTACCGGTCTCCCGGATGACAACCAGCATACCACAGCACATGATCTGGCTCTGATCATGCAGGCGGCTATCCGTAATGACAGCTTCCGCACCATCTCCGGAGCCACCTCCTATACGATCCCGGCTACCAATGTTTCCGGCGGTACCCGTAACCTGACAAGTTCTTTTACCATGACAGATCCTGCATCCGCTTCCTATTATGAAGGATGTATCGGCGGTCGTGAAAGTACCACCACAGCTTCCGGAAGCGTTCTTGTCACAGCTGCACAGAGAAATGGTACTACTCTGATCGCAGTCGTCATGAACGGAGCTACCGGTCAGACAGCCAACGAAGCGATCTCACTTCTGGATTACGGTTTTTCCAATTTCCAGCTTCTGGATCTCAGCGAGGATGATTTTCACATCCTGTCCGGCGGCACTGTAATGGTTCCATCCGGTGCGACCGCAGACGACCTGACTACGGAAGATACGGAATCTGATGGTCAGATCTTACGCACCTATTCCTTTGGCGGAACTCAGGTGGGAACTGCAGTTGTCGAGGATCCCTCCCAGGAAAGCTCTTCCAATGTACTGGAAAATGATGAAAACATGGATTCTGCAAAAGCTTATTCCGAATCCAGATCCCAGATCCCGTATTTTGCCATTGGCGGTGTGGGCATCCTGCTCCTTATCCTTCTGCTGTGGCGCATGATCCGGATCATCCGTTCCTGATCTTGGTTCCCAGGCAAATATATTCAGAATCAAAAAATCCCTCCTATGTACGGTCATATCCGGATACATAGAAGGGATTTTTTCTGCCATCTCACCATCTGGGTGTCAGCCATAAAACGGAACTACCAGGAAGATATAGCATAAAAACGGCGAAGCAGCCAAAAGTGCTGTCAGGACCCGGTATATCCACATTCTGATATTTTCCTTTTTTACAAAACGCTCAAGCAGACGATTCCAGCCGGCTGTCACAAAATACATGGCCGGATACAGTGCCGGCATGATATAACGTCCCTGTGCCTGGTTGTCACTATAATATACATAATACATAAACAGACCCACAGGGATCAGGATCAGAAGGATCAGCAGCAGATGAAAGATCCCTTTTCTGTCCCATTTATCGTACACGGTTATTGTTTTTATCTTCAGCTTTTCACTTCCTGCTGCTTTTCGTTCTTTTACCACAGTACGTTTCTTCGGATAAAACATTCCCAACATGGTTAAAATACCGATCCCACCCATTCCAAAGAACAGGAAATATGCCTTGCTCACACTATAAGGCATATAGATCTGCATCAGGCCAAAGGTTCCTATAAAACTTACCAGCACTGTCAACAGCCAGTTATGCTGCCAGCCCGGATCCTGATACAGAAGGATATCCTTCCATGACCAGTTCAGCTTCTCCGGTGTGGGGTATCTGGACGGCCTGTAATCAACAGCCGCATATTTTTCCGCACACTGTGCACAGGCTTTTCTTCCGATAAGATCTCCGTCATAGAGAACGGCATTTCGTATAAACCACCAGCCGCATAAAGCAAGGGTTACTGCCGCGATCACGATCCCTCTCCGGAACAGAAACGCAACTCTCTGTTTTACCGGCTCTTCCCTGCACAGAAGGACTGTCAGGCAGAAAAACAGGAAGCTGCATAAGATCCATCCGTAGGTATTATAGTAGGACAGTGCACAGACTGCCATTCCAACAGCCAGAAGGATCGAATTTCTGAAGCTCCAGTCTCCCGCTTCCAGATAACAGGACCAGGAATACAGGATCATCGCCATGGATAAAAGCGCCAGGGAATCCGTGTTTACATAAGTTCCCAGAAACAATGCCTGCGGCATAAAGCCTGCCAGTGCGGCAAACAGCCATCTTCCCTCTTTCGGAAAAAGCTTTCCGGATGCTTTCACCACAAAATATACCGCTCCAGTCACAAAGAGCACATCTGCCATCCTCGCCGCATGGAGTAATCCGTCTGCAGATGCATGGAACAGACCTGCGATCCCCATAAATACAGCAGATACCATATAGGAAAGGATCGGATAATAGGCATAGGAAATCCCCCATGTCGCATCACGGATGGTTGGCTCATCTCCAAGAGGCAGCTTTCCCGGATGCTCATGAAGATACTGTGCCACCATGTAGCGCATTTTTTCATCGGGGCCTGCCCCCAGGGGCTGCATAAACGCCCATGCAGTCAGGAGCAGAAATGCTGCCAGGACAAGAACCCCTGCCTGAACTCTCTCATCCTTCCAGATTTTTTCTTTTCCAAAATATAACCTCCTATATCCGCTTCAGAGAAAAATCCTGGCTCTCCAGTGTAAGATTCGGATTATAGTAAGGATCTCCGTCACGGAGGATCTCCGGCCAGTGCTTCTCAAAGGAAGCGATCTCGCGGTTAAATCTTGCCACCTTCTCCGGTGTATCCTCAAGACCTCTGGATTTGGATTCATAGTGATAAAGCTCCGCATAAGGATTGTATACAACCAGATATCCGGCTTTTCCCAGACGGAGGCAGAAATCTATGTCATTAAAGGCAACCTGAAATTCCTCACTTAATCCGTGAACCTTATCAAAGGCCTCACGCTTCACCATCATGCAGGCTGCGGTTACCGCGCTGTAATCCTGGGCACAGATGATCCTGTGGCAGTATCCGGTAGCGTCTCTCTTCTGCTGCACAAAGCAGTGTCCCGCAATGCCGCCGAAGCCAACGACTACTCCTGCATGCTGCACGGTATCATCCTCATAATAGAGCCGCGCTCCTACAGCTCCCACATCCGGTCTCATACAGTATCCCAAAAGCTGCTCCAGACAGTCCGCTGATGATCTCCGTATCATTGTTGAGAAGAAGCAGATAGTCACCCTTAGCATGAGCAGCTCCGAAATTATTGATGGCAGAATAGTTGAAAATACCATCCCAGTACACCACATGGGCTTTCGGATTGGATGCTTCTAGCTCTTTATAGTAAGCAAAGGTCTCATCCTCCGTACTGTTGTTCTCCACGATCACATACTCATAATTGCGGTAAGTTGCCTTTTCTTCGATGGAATCAATACATCTCTTCAGATCATCGATGTGATCCTTGTTTGGGATGATGATGGAGATCAGCGGTTTTTCCTCCCAGAGGAATTTTGTACGGTAAAGTCCAAGATATTCACCTTTTTCGATTTCCACCGGAACTCCGAGCCTGTCATAATGAGCCTTGATGGCACGTGCTCCTGCATCAAAGGCATACATTTTGCTTTCCGGATTCTCTGCTGTGGAATCCTCATGGCATCTCCAGTGATAAAGGATCCTGGGGATATGATGGATCTGCTCTCTTCCCGCAGCTTCCACACAGCGGAACACAAAATCATAATCCTGTGCACCGTCAAATTCCTTTTTTAGCATTCCGATCTGATCCACGATTTCTTTTTTTACGACAAAAAGATGACAGATGTAGTTTACTGTACACAAAAGATCAATATTGAAGTCCGGTTTGAAATGCGGCTGAAAGAATTTGTGCCCGTCCATGGACATCTTATCTTCATCGGAATACAGAACCTTAAGCTCCGGATCCTCATTCAGCGCTTTCACACACCGGAACAAGGCGTCCGGCGTCAGCTCATCATCATGATCTGCAAACACGATAAAATCTCCTGTTGCCGCTTTCATGGCCGCATTGGTATTCTCTGCGATCTGAAGTGCCTGGTCGTTGCGGATCACACGGATCCTGTCATCACTTTTTTCCAGCCTGTTCAGATAATCGGTAAGAGGAGAATCTGCTCCGCTTCCGTCGGAAAGACAGAGTTCCCAGTTCCCGTAGGTCTGGGCTTCTATGGAATCTACCAGCTGCTGGAGATATTTTTCCGGTGTTTTGTAAAGCGGGATCACAATTACTGAATTTTGGATTCCTGGAAAATTTCATTTTTCTTTCTTCTGCAAGCTCTGCCTTGTCCGGCAGATGCTTCACGATCCATTTGGAATAATCCACCGGACGGTTTTTACGGTCCAGCACCTTTCCAAATACCTTTCCGGTAAGGGCTGCTGCCCCGTGAAGCTTCATGTAACGGCTTCCCTTACGGAAATATACCGCAGCTTTCTCCGCAAGGCGCTTCTGTGGCTGCAGATGTACCAGACGAAGCGTCCGCACATTGCCTGCCTCAAATACAATGTAGAATTCCTTCACACTGTCATAATGGAATTCAAAGAAAAAACCGCTCTTCTCATCGATCTCTGTTTCCTGGTACTGATTCTGCACATCCACACGTTTCAGTCTGGTGATCTCGCAGGGGATTTCATTCCGGCTGCGATCCTCCAAGCGTATGGTCAGGGGGCTGTTAAAGGCTGCCCACCCACGGACACGGCAGATTTTTCCCCAGCTTCCACCTCGATGCTCTCGATAAAGTACTGCGGTTTTCCCTGTTTCCTGTAAAGCTGTGCTGCCGAAACAGAAAACCACCGGATACGTTTTTCACCCTTTACCGCATAAACAACAAGCTTCTTTTTGCCCTCCAGATCCGGCAGCAGATTTCCATCTGCACACGTTCTCCGTTTACCAGATCCAGATCCTTAAAGCGCTCCAGGGCGCTGACACGCTCCTGGGCACTGATGGCTGCCGGAAGCTTTTCCCCGTCAAGAACGGCTTCCGGCTTATGATCCTTCGGCCAGGTTCCCTGAAGGTGATACAGAGAACTGTCCTTCAGGTCAAACCTGTCCTTTTCTACTTCGTATAGCTCTCGCTGCATAACAATTCCTCCATTGCATCCTTTCCGGTATTTACTGTAAGGTAATGCTCCATAACCTTCTGATGTGCGGCCTCACCCATGGCTTTTCTGGCCTTCTCATCAGTAACCAGAGTTTCCAGGGCATTGACCCACTCTTCTTTTGTGGTGCACATCCAGCCATCTTTTCCGTTTTCGACCACGTATTCCATCTCACAGTTACGGCTCATGACACTCGGAACCTTTACAAGGGCAGCCTCTGTCCACTTATTCTCGGATTTACACCAGTGGAACAGGCTGTTCTCCAGCGGCATCAGATTGATATCAAGCCCTGCGATCACGGCAGGCAGCTGTCTCCAGTCCATAAACGGAAGCTTCTCGATGCGGTTCTGCACCGGCTCCATTCCGGATTCATCCAGCACACCCACCAGCTTCAGGTAAACCTCCGGGTGGCGCTCCATCACCTCCAGAAGTGCTGCCTCCACCTGGGCAAAATCCTGATCATGCGTTTTGGAACCACTTAAATATCCGATATAGATCCGGTCTTTAGCCTTGTCTGTCTGCTCCACAGCCTCGTGAGACAGGATCTCCATCTCCATACTCATACAGTTGCGGTTGATCACCACCGGTTTTTCCGGAAATTCTTCCCGGATCTCTCCTGCCAGTGTCTCCGTAGATGTAAAATATCCGTCGCAGAATCCCATACATCCGCGGATACGGTCTGTAGTTGTGCGGAAGTCACTGTACTCGCTTCCCTTCAGGAAATGCAGCCCGGAAATTTTTTCGTAATTAAATACTAGGTCATCCACATCATAGTAAACAGGGATTCCGGCTGCTTTCGCCCGGTTGGCAAGCAGTTCTGCTTCCATCAGCTTGCTGCAACGGTACATCACGATCGCTGTATATTCCTCGATCTTTTCCTGCTCTGCCTGATCTATCTGGATAAACTTCGATGCATAGCCTTTAAGGATCAGCTGCTCCCGGAAATGCTCCACACGATATCTGGAGGCAAAGGAAATCTCCTCTCCTACGAAAAGAAGCCTGCGTTTTTCCACAGGGAGCTCACTTTCGCCGAGAGTTTTCCACAGAGAAATCATCTCTTCCACAATATTCTCCGGCTTCTCATCTTTCAGGACAAGGCCCTTGGCATTAGCGTTTCACACGTTCTACAGGTGCACTACCGGAAGTACCGCTACCGGAAATCCCATGGAAATGATCTCCGAGGTTGTATAGGAGAAGGTCTCCGGCCATACGGACGGGATCAGGAACATATCAATATCCTGCTCCAGGGTAAGTCTCGGGATCTCCTCTCTTGTATATCTTCCTGTCTGGGAAAATACCGGACTTTCGATCTCTTCGTCGGAAGTACCGATCAGTCTCAGACGGATATTCAGTTCATTCTCTTCGATATATCCTGCAAGCGCCTTCACAACCTCCAGGCCTTTTTGTAGCAGAGTACGCCGATAAGACCAATGTTAAAGGTCTCTGTGGTTTTTTTATTTTTTTCACTGCCGGAAGGTAATGGGGTGCATGCGGGATCACATGGAGATTGTATACATCCGGATAAGCACGCTTGAACAGCCTTGCCGTATCATCGGAAAATGCACGGATCTCATCACAGTTTGACAGAAATTCCCGGAATTTTGTACGCCAGAGCGTTCCGGTTCCGTATTCTGTGCAGGCATTGCTGCGGTTATCCGGAATACATTTATCGCAGACCTCACAGGATGGAACACCACAGTATTTTCCTTCTGCATCGATCAGATTCACTGCCGGGCAAAGGGCAAAGAAATCATGAAGAAGCATAAGGAGCTTCGCACCCTGCTCTCTCTTAAGACGCAGGATACGTTCCAGGGTTCCGTAAAGATTCTGATAGGTTACAAGCTCGTTGATCCAGATCTCATCCACACGCATCAGCTCACCAAGGGCAGTTTCCAGATCATTTGCAAAAAATTCCATCTCATACTGCTTATACTGATACGTAAAGTAAAAACGATTGCTTACGATATTATAGCGGATGGTCACAAAACGGTATCCTTCCCGCAGAGCCAGACGTCTTTTTTCCACAAGATAAGCCGTTGCACCGCCGCCAAGATCATGGTCAAAGGCCACAATGGTAGGCACATCCAGCTTCCTGTTGAGAAGCTTCATTTCCACGTAGAGTCTTACCGGACGAAGCGGGTCTCTTCTGCAGTAATCCGCAGTATCCTTGTTGTAATCCGGATGCTTGCGGAGCAGCGCCTCACTGTGCTCTTTCAGAAGTCTCTGCTTTTCCTCAGACGGGAAGCTTCCACCATGCTTGTGATATACAAACAGGTTATCCACATGCACGTTCTCATAGCCTGCAGCTATGGCACGCTGGCACCAGTCATTCTCCTCACCGTAGCCTTTTCCGAAATTCTCCTCATCCAGAAGGCCAACCTCCTGGATCGCTTTCAGGTTCATACCCATACAGAAGCCCACACCGGTAGCATAGCCGGATACTGCGGACGGATCATGCGGAATTCATCATCGATCTCCCACAGCGGCATTCCCTCAAACAGTTTGTTATCCCGGCAGAAATCCGGGAAGCTGCAGATGGTTCCGCAGGTGGTAAACGGTGTAGTGGTTGCAATGTTTTCCTTTGCAAAGATCGGAAGCATCAGGCGCTCCAGCCACTCTTCCGGAACCTCCACATCTGTATTTACAAGAGCCACATGATTTTCCGCCATCTTTAATCCACGGTTTACAGACGGAAGAAAGCCCATATTGGTCTCATTATTCAGAAGTACCACATTGTCATGCTCTGCGGCATATTTTTCCAGATAGTTTCCTACCTCAGAATCCGGACTCTTGTCATTTACGAGGATCAGACGATATGGAACCTTTGTCTTTTCAATTCCGGAAAACAGGGCATCAAAATACTCCAGTCCGTTGTAAACCGGCACGATCACATCCACCTTCTGCTGATAGACTGCCTGTGGATATGCCTTTCTCGCACTGCGTACATGACGCTGTTTGAAATGGCGGAGATTTCCGATACTCTTCGGATCTTCGATCGCGTATACCAGAAGCTCTTTCTGATCCCTGGTTCCCCGGGATCTTTCCGATAAGGAATCTTCCGGTATCCGCTGCGGTTCCGTATTCCAGGAAAACAGAAGTCTCTGCCGGCGCAAGAACCGTTGCCAGGAAAGAAAATCCGGCACTTTCCGCATCCGGATTTCCAATGGCATTAGCCACATCCGTACGGTAGATCGTAGTACAGGAAGCCTCCTGAAGCTTCTGTGTTCCCTGATAAAATGCGATCCTTGGCTGTCCCATAGACGCAAACGTCGGATCAAAGGCCCAGCCAATGGCATTTAAGGTGCCATTCTCATAATGGAAGAAATCAACACTGCCCATACAGGTAGGAGTTGTCTCCACTCCCATCACTGCTGCCGGCTCTGTATGATAACGAAGAACCTTTTTGACCAGTTTCTTTACCCGCGCTTTTTTGCCTGGATGACGAAGGGCCTCTTCCTGCGCACGGGTTGCTTCCTCTGCTGCCTGCTTTGCGGCACGTTCAGCCTCTTTTCTGACACGCTCCTGTTCTCTGCGTACTTCCCGCTCTTTTTCAAAGGCCAGAAGCTTTTCCACATCCGGAAGCTCAAGCAGTCAAGTTTTCCCTCTATTACGATCCTGTCCACATTTTCCGGGTGTGTAACATCGATAAGATAAAAGCCATCGGTGGTAAAAAACGCAGTGGTACTGTTATCCACCTTCATATGGACACCCTGAGGCACAAGCTCCGCGCTGCATCCACAATCCAGACGCTCTATCCTCACTTTCAGGAAATGACCGTTTGCGGGATTCCAGCGGAGATTTCGTATTCCTTTGATACCGGAAAGCGCAAACTCTACCCGGAAACGGTTTCCGGAAAGTTTTCCCTCTGCATAAAGAGTATGCTCTTCACAGAATCCCTCACCAAGATCATAGTATATCTTGCTGTGCATCTGGTGCTTTTCTCTTTCTCTGTTCACCAGCTCTGTTACGGAAACCGGCACCTTTTTCTGTTCAAACGGGATCAGGGAACCACAGCCCACATACTCATAGACGAAATGCATGGTCCAATCCATAAATATCTCATAGTCTGTATAGCTGATGTCAAACTCCGCCATCATCTCATCCTCATGACATAACCGCGACAGCTCAGAAACATGTGTATACAGTTCATGGATCAGGCGCCACATGATAAAATTCACAGGCACAGGGAAATCAAACATCCACTCATAATCTATGATCTGGTTTTCCTTTTCTCCCATAAAGATGTTGCTGCAGATCAGGTCCACATTGGCCGGGCAGACACATTCGTAATCCTCTCTTCCCGGATGATCACCAAATACCTCGCGGAACTCTCCGGTCCTGTAATCCGCAGCCTGACGAGCCCCGAAAAATTCCTGATAGAATTTTTTAAGAAGGGCCTTGATCTCTTCAAGATCTTCTTTATAGGCAAGCTCTGCGATTTCCTTGATGAAGAGTTTTTCCAGTAAGGAGCGGATAAGAGATCTTTCCGTTTTCTGCCCTGCAGGAAGATTCTTGTATTTATCGGATCCGGTACTCTCTGTTCCGGTTTTTTCCAGTTTTTCCACAAATTCCTCAGCCTGGGGCACCATAGCCTCTTTTTCCGCACGGACCTCTCCGTTCTCCCGGACGATCCTGGTCAGAAGACGGAACTTTTCTTTTCGCTCCTGGTTCAGCTTCACATAAAGGATTTCCTCCGGGTTCCGGTTTTCGGTACGTCCTGCCTCCACAAGAAAAGAATTCACAAAGCTGTCCAGGATCTTCTCTTTTTCGAAGGCCTTTACGCCTTCACTTTCTGCAAAAAGATCTGCTGTCTTATCTGTGTATACAGGATAGCTTCTTCCGTAGGATTGGTATAAAGGCTCTCATCTGTAAAAATCTCTGTCGGAAATTTATAATCCGGATACGGGTAGTAAAAGCGCAGAAAAGGAAAGCCGCTGTTTTCCAGCAGCTCTCCCAGTTCATTCTTGGAAAAGGTGCGCACAGACTGATTTCCCGGATATCCATTGATCCCGAAAAAATGAAGATCTGTGTGATCCTCCGGTGCTCCGGCAAAGTACTTCAATCCCAGTCTGTTCTCAATGGCGATCAGAAGTCTTCCCTCCGGCTTCAGATAAGCGCCCATACGCTGAAGAAATGTCTCGTAAGGAGTTTTTCCCTCGGTAAAGCTCATGGCATACTCCAGCACACCGTTTACTACCACATAGTCGAATTTTTCCGGAAAAGTCATGTCATTCAGGTTTCCAACCATGATCGTCAGATTTTCCTTATCCCTGTTTCTCGCATAATTGATATCTGCCCGACGTTTGGAAAGCTCCACGGAAGTCACATGACCGGCCTTGCGGCAAAGCATTCCGGTAATGGCTCCGCATCCGGCTCCGATCTCCAGAACGGAATCTGCCTTTTTCAGAGGATACCAGCTTAAGATATTCTCCCGCAGCCCTGAAAATGGTAGACCATTGGAAAACTCACCTCTTCCTCCGGCAGGTCTTCAAAAGATTTGCCTTCCTGTGCCATTTTCAGAAGTGTTTCCTCGATATCCCCATCGGAATAATGATCCTTCGCCGTATAATAATCTAAATTCAACTCCGCCATAGTCGTTCCTCCACTTATTTCACAGATACTTTGGAAAACAGATCAAAATATCCCACTGCTTTCTTATCTGTGATCACGGTCAGGTTACACACATCGTAAAGACGATGAAATACGGTAAAATCGCCGTCTTTATATCCGGTGCAGCCCAGACACAGCATATATTCCCCTGCCTCCAGAGGCATCACCTGTTTGAAGGTGATCTCACGGACATCGCCTGCTTTCTGCGGTTTCAGAGGCGTATGTTCATACATGGTATTGGTTCCTGTGATCTCGGTGCCTTTCAGATCTTTCAGGGTAAATGCAAAGATCGGATCGCTGACATCTGCCTGGAACTTCACTTTCATCTGAACGGAAAATTCCTTGCCTTTTTCGATCACATTGGTGATCATACCTGTATCATCCCGGATGGCAAAATCCACGATCTCGCCAAGCTTACTGCCGTATTCCAGGACCTTGGGATTCAGGTTCAGGCTGTCCTTCATAGCTTTACCGCTTCCGGTATGTGCTTTCAGTGAAACGTCTGCTCCGGCTGCCTGGTTCTCCGTCACCTGTCCCTCTTCTGCATCGTCTGTGTTTTCTTCCAGATCTGCATCGTCATACTGATTGACCAGCACACGACGGTAAAGATTGACCATCTCCTTGGCACCACCCTCTGCAAGCTTCTCACCTTTGTTTAGAAGCACAACACGGTCACAGTATTTTCCGATGCTGCTCAGGTCATGGCTTACAAACAGAATGGTCTTCCCCATTTCCTTGAACTCTTCGAACTTCCGGTAACATTTTGCCTGGAAAAATACATCTCCTACGGAAAGAGCCTCATCAACGATCAGGATCTCCGGATCGATATTGATAGCTACCGCAAAAGCCAGACGCACGAACATACCACTGGAATATGTTTTTACCGGCTGATAGATAAAATCACCGATATCTGCAAAATCCAGAATAGACTGCAGCTTGGCATCGATCTCTTCCCTAGAAAAACCG
>ENA-OQCP01000387-OQCP01000387.1-human-gut-metagenome-genome-assembly--contig:-NODE-387-length-20090-cov-2.020237_pt1 | contig 20090 bp, 18 predicted proteins | sample MGYA00242760_ERZ504583 | MGnify/ENA primary metagenome ERZ504583 (study PRJEB26092, sample SAMD00036308) | human gut metagenome | host: Homo sapiens | study: EMG produced TPA metagenomics assembly of...
CAAAGGTTTTCTATGAAGTCAAAGCCCCACGACGGTCTACAAATACCTTACGATAAATCCATTTTCCGTTATCAGCATCACCCGGTGCATAAATTTTATATGGCCATAAGGCTTTCAATACAGAAGTTTCATTAGTATTATCATAACGCCATACTTCATCAGCTATTCTCCAACGTTTCAAGTCATAATAACGATGATCTTCATAAGCTAATTCCACCCGACGCTCATTCATAATACGATTCATATCCAACTCATCTACTGATAGTCTGAAAGATGTACCACCAGCACGTTCACGGATTTCATTAATCAGTTCCAATGCCAGGTTACGCGTATCTTTACCCTCATAAGAGACCTCTCCATTCTGAGACAAACAATAAGCTGCTTCTGCTGCATTCAATACTGCTTCACCAAAACGGAATATGATATAAGGAACCTTACTATTACCTTCTGCCTCAGAACCAGCAGTAATATCCACAAACTTACGCATCAAAAATCCAGTATGTGAATAATAACCTGTTGTAAAATGAGGTCCTTCTGCACCGGTGATACGCTGCCCCTCATAATAATTAGCATCAGTCAACAGATTCTCCATTCCATCAACATGCCTGAAACTATAGGTACCATTAGCATTCTTGATAGCTAAACCTGCCTGAAAGTCGAGTTCCGTATCACGGAAAGAAGAACCGGGAGTTAAGATAGAACCTGCCAAGCGAGGATCACGATCTGCAAAAATATCTTCTGGATTATCATAAACTTTATAATGGTAATTCGAGGTCAAAACCTCCATTCTTTCCGGTTCAGTTGGAGCTTCACCTTCATAAGGGTTAATCGGTTCAATATTTTGGTAGAAGTCGTTCATAAGCATCCACTTGATTCAGTGTCGGGTTCAATTCACAACCAGTTTTCAAGGCTGGAGCCATTTCTGCACATATTGTTTTAGTCGTATAGGTATTTTTGAAATTTACTCCATCATAATCACGACAAAAGATTACTTCCGGATTACCTTTACTCGTCTGAAACAGATTTGCATAGTTAGTGGCTAAATCACTGTCTACTTTATACAAAGAATACCCCAACTCTTTCAAAGCATTATAAGCGTTCAATACATTTTTGGAAATAGTCATTAGCACGTACCTTAGGAATTCCAGTCGCACCACTCGGTAGATTCAACCTTTTGTCACACTCTTATCATAATTATATGCTAAACTACCAGCATAAAGCATCGCACGACATTTCAAAGCCAAAGCAGCCCCCCGAGTAGCACGTGATTTCAAATCGGCATTCGCTACACTCAAATCATCAACTATGGCATCAACTTCAGCGGCAATATAGTCATAAACCTCAGCTTCCGTATTACGAGGACGAGCCAATTCTATCGTATTCTCTGTATAATCGAAGACCTCTTCAATAATAGGTACACCCCCCATACTAGTCAGCATACGGAAATATACCATAGCACGGAGAAAACGTGCTTCTGCTAAAAAATAGTTCTGTTGTTCTGTACTTATATTAGATACACTGTTTGTCAACTCACGTATATGGATGTTAATTTCCCGAATCAAGTTATAATCATAATATGCACGGTACCCCTGGTTCACATTATCCGCTTGGTTCCAATAGGAACTTCCCTGTGTACATTCATCCCAACGAGCAATATCCATCAATCCAGAACCATCTCCAGTTCCTCCAAATTCCTGAGGAAAATTCAATCTGGAATATAAATTGGCAATCACACTACTTATATTCTCAACTGAAGAATATACATCATTTGTATTCATTGCGGTAGAATCTTCTTGTGTCAGCCAATCTTCACACGAAGAACAAAAAAGTGCACATACCGTCAAAACTATATATAATTTCTTTTTCATATCAGAATTCTATTTAGAAAGTTAAATTCACACCAATTGTATATACTCTGTTTACTGGATAGTCAGCACCTTGCACCCCCGAAACTTCCGGATCTATACCGTAAGTCTTCATATTATCGAATGAGAACAAATTGCTTCCTTCAAAATAGAAGCGGCATTTCTGAATCAGGGCTTTTCTTGTCCAATTGACAGGTAAGTATACCCCACAACCAAATTACGCAAACGCAAGTATTTCACGTTTTTATTGTAGAATGTATTCGAATTGGTAGCAGCAAAAGTCTCATCACCTCTAAATGCAGGAAATGTACCAGGTACCCAAGGAGAAGTCGGATCAAGGATATCTTCATGATGCCACACATCCAACGTATTATATTTAAATCCATTAGCCACATAATTTACACCACTTCCCCAACGACTAAACCAGTTAGGACACCAAGTATTCATGAAACCACCGGCAAAATCAACAGCAAAGTCAACACCTTTCCAGTCACCACCCAAAGAAATTCCCATAGACATCAACGGTTGTTTATTCCCTTGACTTTCGTCATAAGGAAAGTCCATACCGGCATAACCTAACGGACGTCTGTCATGATCATTGATAATACCATCATTGTTAACATCCTTGTAAATCGGATCACCCGGCAATAATGTCGTATTATTCTTTCCATCAATATTTACCGGATAGTTGTCAATCTGCTCTTGATTCTGGAATATGCCAATCGTCTCATACATCCAAAGCCCAGCTTCACCACCATTTATCACACTAGCCCAACGATCTGTCTTTCCCCAGAAATAACGATCCATGGCATTATAGAACTTTTCTCCGTAAATCTTACCATTTTTGGCACGTGCTAAAGTCAAGTTCACACCAGCAAAATAATTAAAATCATTCACCTTGTCATTCCACTTCAAGCGACATCAAGCCCCACTGTCATATCTGTATTCAAATTCTGAGGTAATACACTTAAACCACTTTCTTCAGGAAAATAAATATCATCCGGAGTAGCAGCAATTCCTTCCCTCTTACGCTTGAACAAGTCAAATTCAATCCCCAAACGATTATTAAGAAAACCCAATTCAATACCAACATCGAAGATAGAAGCTGTCATCCAACTCAAAGTAGTGATAGGCACACCTTTTACTTTAGTTCCTATAATATTTTTATTGTCGCTTGAAGAAAAAGGATCTGAAGGGATATAAGCAGCACCCTGATTATAGTTATAACCAGACAAAAATGCAAAGTCCGGATATATACTGCCAAGGCCATCATCACCCATCTCACCATAAGAGATTCTCAACTTCACATTAGTCAACCACTCTGAAATACCCAATTCTTTAAAGAAACCCTCTTCCGACAAACGCCATGCTGCAGAAACAGAAGGGAAAAAGGCCCAACGTTTACCAGAAGGAAACTTCCAAGAACCATCATAACGACCTGCAAAATCAACAATATACCTTTGGTCATAATTATAACCAGCTCTAAATACAAAACTCGCTGTGGAATTCTGGAACCTCTTTTCTTCCACCTTATTGTTTTCACTGGAACCAATCAAATCCACAAAAGGATTATCAACGGGAGATTGTTCCACCTTCAAATAATTCTGTTGCCTTTGATAAAACTCAAAACCGGCTGTACCCGTAATATAATGTTTCCCAAATGTATTATCATAATTCAACAAAAATTGCCCGTTAATATCATAATAATTATCTCTGATACGACTACGTTTAGCTCCACCTGCCTCCGCTTTATCATACATTACAATATAACTATCAGTTTCCCGATCGTAGGTGTATTCCTTATAACCTTTTTCGTTACGATTTTGATTATTATTTGCAAAGAAATAAGAAAACATCCCCTTAGCACTCAACCCCTTTAACGGTGTCTCATAATCTACCGTAAAAGTATTACGAACCGTACGCCATGTATTGTTATATTCTCCAGCATGCTCTTTATCAAAGCCTGCCATATTACGAGAATCATGTGCAACTAGATAATTAATATAGTTTGGATTATCATTTGCATAAGGACGCATCGTAGGCAACAAACCAAAAATAGAGTTACGAATCAATTGGTAACCTCCAGCAGCAGCATCAATTGGGGTTAAGGCCGGACACTGTTATCTTCAATCTTGGCAGAAAGCTGATAACCTACTTTCAAATACTTGGATAATTCCATATTAAAATTTCCCTGTATGTTGATACGGTTAAAGTTGAAGTCTCTGAATACAGCATCCTGATTGACATAGGAAGCTGATAGATAATAAGTGGTTTTCTCTCCACCACCAGAAATTACTGGCATTTACGTAATGTTGTGGAGCCGCCTGACTCACATAATTGTCATACCAATCAAAACTACGATAGTCTTCGCCAGTCTCCGGATTATAAACTCCTGATTTCCATTTCTCCAGTTCAATCCGTGTATTAGCTATTGCTGTAGGATCAGACAAGACACCGCGATTTACTTTCTGCATAGCCTGGGCATAATTGTATTCATAAGCATTCATCAGTTCCGGATAAGTTGTCCACTGTTGCCAACCTACATAAGAGTTCAAAGAAACTGTCGGTTTCGAATTTTTTCTACCAGATTTTGTCGTCACCAGGATAACACCATTGGCAGCTTTCATACCATAAATAGCTGCTGCACCATCTTTTAGTACAGAAATGTTTTCAATATCATTTATATCCAGATTATTAAAAGAACCTGAATCAGTCATAATACCATCAATAACATATAGTGGAGCACCCAAATTACGTATCTGAATATTAGGACTTCCCCCAGGTTCTCCAGTCTTCTGACGAGCCGTAATACCAGCAACCTTACCAACTATGGCACCAGAAGCAGTGTAGAAGTAGATCGTGTTATATCCTTACTATCAACAGAACTTACAGCAGCACTCACACCGCCTTTACGTTTCGTTCCATAACCTACCACTACAACTTCTTCCAACAATTCAGCATCTTCCCTCATTGTAATCTGTAAGAAACGATCATTTGTCATCAATTTCTTTTCCAAAGTAGTATATCCTATATAAGAAAAGACAAGAGTAGCATCGGCGTTAACCTTTAAATGAAATTTCCCTTCAAAATCAGTAATGGTTCCAACACCATTATCGCCCTTAGCCATAACATTAACACCAATCAAAGGTTCACCATTCGAGTCACAAACCAATCCATTAATCTCTCTTTGTTGAGCCAAAAGAGGAATTATAGACAATAATAAGAAAGTCAATAGCATACACCAACGGAAATAGCCTTGTCGTGTATGCAAATTTAAATAATCCATAAGTAACAGAGTTTAAAGTTAATAAATAAAATCTTACCAAGTTGATATCGCAAATGTATGCACATCAAAATAAATCCCTTAACCATACAATGCCAAAAATTAACATTTTTCATCCAACTTAAACTTCCGTCACTTTATCTTTGAAATAGAAAATAACACTTTCTTGCCATCCTTTTAGCTTTTTTCTACCAAAATGTTTTCTCACATCTCTTTATCCATACTCTTCAAGATATTCTTTACTTTATTTTTATAATTTTGCATGACCAAATCTGATTAATTTATATCTATGAAAAAGATTATAATTACATACCTGCTATCAATTCTATGTTTGGGAAATATTTTCTCACAGCAAACCTCATATTACTTCAAACATTATAACAATAACTCTGGGTTATCCCAGAATACTGTCATGAGTATTTTTCAAGACAGTAAGGGATTTATATGGATAGGTACCAAAAACGGGCTGAACAGATTTGATGGACATAATTTCAAAATCTTTCAGCGAGGTGACTCTATTAATGAGTTAAGAAACAGTATGATTTTCTGTATTACAGAAGACCGTAATAAGATTCTATGGCTTGGTACAGATCAAGGTATATCACTTTACAATCCCTTTACCGAGAATTTCTCCAATTTCAATTTGAAAACAGACAAGCAGGAAGAAATAGAAGGATATATCAGTAAAATATTCATAGACAATCAAGACAGAGTGTGGATACTCGCGGGGAATGGATTATTCCTTTTCAACTCTACAGAAAATAAGTTGTATGATCTGAATAACAAATTTGCCCCTTATTCTCCTGCAATTCCCCGTGCTCTATTTGTAGAAAATGACGGAACAGCTACATCGGACTCCCAGATATTGGTGTCATAAAATATAACATAAATACTGATAAAGTGATTTTCCTTACTCCCAATAATAGTATTCCTACCATTATTTGCAATTACAAAGAAAACTATATATTATTAGGAACCTTGAACAGAGGGCTGTTTATTATCAACAAAGAAACTGGAACATGTGAAAGACTTCACATAGACGAACAACATAATTCGGATGTATATGTAAGAGAGATAGAGAGAATATCCGACTCCGAATACTGGGTGGGAACACAAAGTGGAATCTATATCTTAAAAGACGGAATTACTCGACATATTATTCATGAAGACTATAACAATTTATCACTTTCTGATGATGCAATCTATGCAATCTTTAAAGATAAAGAAGATGGAATTTGGGTAGGCAGCTATTTTGGAGGAGTTGACTACATCCCCAAGCAATACTCTTCCTTTCAGAATTTTTATCCTATTATTTACAGAAATTCAATCAGTGGATATAGAGTTCGGGAATTTGTCAGTGACAAACATGGTAACCTATGGATAGCCACGGAAGATAATGGATTAAACTATTATGATACGCATACCGGTGTCTTCACACACATTTCTGAAAACACCAAACCTTTGAGTATATCCTTTACCAATATCCAATGCTTAAATCTGTCGGATGACAAACTATGGGTCGGCACATTTTCCAAGGGAATTGATGTACTGAACTTAAAGACTGGACAATGTAAACATTATGAACGAAACGGACAACCCAATTCTATACAAAACAACGATATCTTTGCCATTTATACAGATAGCCGAAATACGACATGGATAGGTTCCACTACCCAAACTTATATTTATGATCCTGTAATTGACGGTTTCCAAGTATTCAAGCCTTTGGACGGTGATTTCATCAGTGATATTTTAGAAGACAAAAACGGATACATCTGGTTTACAACCTACAATGGAGGAATTGTAAGGTATAATCCTAAAGATGAAAAGATAAAAAGATTCCGCAATGAACCGAATAACCTCAATAGCCTTTGCTACGACCGCATTACATGTGTATTTGAAGATAGCAAGCAACAGTTGTGGTTTGCCTCTGAAGACGGAGGGTTCTGCCGTTACAATGAAAACGACGGTACTTTTACGAGAATTACCACTAAAGAAGGATTATCCAGTAACGTTATCTATAAAATTATAGAAGATGACAACAAACACTTTTGGCTAAGCACCAACAACGGACTGATAGATTTTAATCCGGAAACAATGTCTGTCGAAGCACTTTACAACCTCCCTCACGGACTGCAGAGCAAGCAATTCAACTATAATTCCGGCATTAAAACCCAAGACGGTACTCTTTATTTCGGAAGTATCAACGGATTTGTGGCATTCAACCCCAAAGATTTTCATTCCAATGACAACAAATACCCAGTTGTTCTGACGGATTTCTATATTTTGAATCAAGAGGTAAAAGCAGACAGTAGTAGCCGGATTCTAAACACGGCTATACCTTATGCCGATATCATCCGCCTCAATTACGATCAAGCTACCTTCAGCTTCAGTTTTTCTGCATTGAATTATTCTACTGAAGGTAACGGAAAGTATGCTTACCTGCTCGAAGGTATTGACAAGCAATGGAACTATATAGACAGAACTACCCGAATCTCTTACAACAGCATTCCACCGGGTGACTATACTTTCCGTATCAAATATTCCAAAGACGGTCATGATTGGAGCAGTAAAGACACCCAAATCAAAATCAATATCATACCTCCGTTATGGCAGACATCATGGGCATATATATTATATGCCGCTATTATAATCGGTACTCTCTATACACTTGTGAAGTTTTACACAACCAAGAAAAAGAAACAAATAGAAGAAAAACTCGAACATCAAGAACAAATGAAGAAAGAAGAAATCTACAAAGCCAAGATAGAATTCTTTACGAGTATCGCACACGAAATACGTACCCCTATAACATTGATCAAAGCCCCACTTGACTATATTTTGAGTTCTCATCCTGACGAACGCGAAATACAAGAAAACCTGATGACAATGGAAAGGAATACAGACCGGCTGCTGGTACTGGTCAACCAATTGTTGGATTTCCGCAAATAGAATCGAAAGCGTTCACCTTGTCTTTAAAGGTCAAAAACATCAATGTGCTGGTGACCAATACCTACACAGATTTGTTCCCACAGCCAAGCAAAAGCATCTGGAAATGACTTTGGAATGTCCTCAACATGCTGTGATGGCATCTGTAGACGAAGAGGCTATTACAAAAGTATGCAGTAATCTGTTCAACAATGCAATCAAATATTCTTCTACTTATATCAAAGTAATCCTTTCCGAAAACAGGGAACTGCACTATTTCCAGATAACTGTAAAGAATAACGGTACACCCATTCCTGTCAACCTGAGACAAAGTATCTTTGAAGCCTTTTTCCAAATAAAGGATAGCAATCAACCTGCCCAACCGGGTTCCGGCATTGGACTCACATTGGCAACCTCGTTAGTACAACTGCATAATGGCAAGCTGTTCCTTGATGAAAACGCTACGGACACTTCATTCATCGTACAAATACCTACAAATGTACCTGTAGATATACAACCAAACCAACTCGGTGAAGAAGTTGAAGAAGAATTAGAAGGAAAAGAAATCCCCTCCATGTCACTTTCAAAAACTTCGACTCCTGCCAAGGAAACCATACTGGTTGTTGAAGACAATGAAGATCTACGAGTTTTCTTAAACAACCAATTAGGCAAGTATTACCAAATCATCACGACAAGCAATGGGGTGGAAGCGATGGAAACGCTTAAAAAACATATAATCAGCCTCATTATATCAGATGTAATGATGCCTATTATGGATGGGCTCGAACTATGCAAATCCATAAAATCCAATATAGAGACATGCCACATTCCTGTTATTCTATTGACAGCCAAAACAACCCTGAACAACAAAATTGAAGGATTAAAGAACGGTGCCGATGCATACATCGAAAAACCATTTGCCATGCCCCACTTATTGGTACAAATCAATAACCTGCTTGAAAACAGAATAAAATTACGGCAAAATTTCGCAACAATCCATACATTGCAACCAATAGTATGGCACAAAATAAGGCCGATGAAGATTTTCTGAATAAACTGACAGAAATTATCAAGCAGAATCTGGATGATGAGAATTTCAACATAGACAACCTGGCTTCCGAAATGAACATGAGTCGTACAAGTCTGCATCGTAAGATAAAAGGAGTTACAGAACTTACTCCAGGTGACTTTATAAGAATTATACGGCTGAAAAGAGCTGCCGAACTGCTATTAGAAGGTGAATACAGAATCAATGAAATATGCATGCTGGTGGGAATTCACTCTTTATCCTATTTCTCAAAGAGTTTCCAAAAACAATTTGGAGTTCTTCCAAAGGATTTTGCTAAAAATCGTGGTCAGCAACCTCCACGACCCTGATGAAAAAGCAAAATGTCAAAAACGCCCTGAAAAGAGTGTTTTGACATCTACCTTCATGAAAAAAACTTATACCTGTTTTATCCGGTTTACCGTACCTCCAGCATAACGACACTCAATGGAGGTAATTCTACGTGAATACCATTGCCATCCTCTTTCTTGAACTTCTTATATTCCTTTGTCGAAATCCTATCGGCATCATCAAAGGAATTATAATCATTAAATGAAACAGAGGTCAAGATTTCACCCTTTATCTGCCTACCGAACAACCGTTCAACATAACTTTAGCCGCTATTGTTTTTTTAGGGTGCAAATTCACCATTGAAATATGTATCTTACCTTCCTTGTCTTTCGATGCCGATACATTGACTCCTGGAATACTTTCTGTTCCATACTGATAATCGGCAGTGCTGACACTTGACTGTAAAAGATTGGCATCCTGATGCACTTTATACATTTTAAAGATATGATAGGTAGGGGTCAGTAACATCTTGTCACCGTCAGTCAGAACCAATGATTGCAACACATTGACTGCTTGTGCCAAATTAGCCATGCGTACCCGATAAGAATAATTATTGAAAATATTCAGAGTGGAAGCGGCTATAAGAGCGTCACGCATACTGTTCTGCTGATACAGAAAACCCGGATTCGTACCAGGTTCCACATCAGTCCATATCCCCCACTCATCCACCACTAAAGCTATATTCCGATTCGGATCGTACTTATCCATTATGGCAGAATAGTTCTTTAGAAGGGTTTCCATATACAGGGCATTCTTGACCCCGCCAAAATATTCTTTCTCATCAAAGCCGGTAGCCGAACCCTTTTTACCCCAATTACCGGTTGCAATCGTATAATAGTGTAATGAGATTCCCCACAATGTATGATGTGGTATATTCTTTAGGCACACCTCCATCCAATTATAATCAACACTGTTAGGGCCACATGCAATCTTTTTTATAGGATATCCGGAATAATTCCGGGCATATTCCTGGAAACAACGATATTGATTGGAATAATACTCAGGGGTCATACATCCTCCACAGCCCCAGCTTTCATTCCCTATACCGAAAAAACTCACACCATAGGGAGATTCATGCCCGTTTTCAGCACGCAGTCGTGCCAGATGGGAATCACCGGAAAAATTAAGATATTCAATCCAGTCACGTAAATCTTTCGGAGAGGCAGTCCCCATGTTTGCAGACAAATAAGGTTCGCACCCCAGCAGATCACAAAGTTTCATAAACTCATCCGTACCGAAACTGTTATCCTCGGTTACACCTCCCCAATTACTGTTAATCGTAACAGGACGGTCGGCTGGATTACCAATCCCGTCACGCCATTGATATTCATCTGCATAACAGCCACCGGGCCAACGGAGGTTAGGAATACCGATTTCACGCAAAGCATTTACAATATCCATACGTATACGTCCTTCCTTGGGCACATCCAAAGAAGGAACTACCCAAAATCCATCGTAGATACAACGTCCCAGATGTTCGGCGAAATGACCATAAATATGCTTACTGATAACCTGCTTAAACTGGTCTGTCTGGATTGAGATAATGGCTTGCTCCTTTTGTGCCCATAACGAACCGGAAAGGAGCAGCATAATGGTTATAAATGATATTTTCATGATATTAAGTTTAAAATTAAATGTTATCCCTGCCAACATTAGCCTTTTTACCTTATTGTTTTGCCAGTTTCTTTATCAACTCTATTTCTTTTACATCATATGGAATGAAATCTCCCTTATATATATCATGTTGCCATGCCCCCTTATACGGGTAAATGTTCCGGCCTATGCCCCCAGCACAGATGAGTTTGTGTCTTTCCATTTACCAACCCCCACATCATACATCCCACATGGGATTCCTTAAACATCGGAAGAATATCGAGAATCGTAGATTTTGCTACACGGTTCATCATTCAGTACATATCACGGGACGCCCCATAGCCATAAATCTCTTCATGGATTTTTCCGTTTCAGCCTTAGATGCATAGCAGTGGAAAGTTATGATATCCGAGTTAGCAGACAAGAAATCGTCCAGTTCCTTGTTACCGTTCCACATACCCGACGTGATAGGTTGCTTCGGATTAACCTCCCGTGCCCATGCAAAAACCTTGCGCAGCATGGCCAACTTCTTTCAGGCATTGTCGTATTAGTAGGCTCATTATACAAATCCCATACAAAAATACGGTCATCATCCTTAAAACGGGTCATAACTTCTTTCACGTATTTTTCCAACTTGCCATGCGTACGTTCATCCACTACCATCGAATAACCCGGTGACGGTGACCAAGCCCATGCATACCATCCTTTCAGTGGCTCTGGCTGTTGTCCTACTACTGGATCTGTGTTGACCCCAAAAGCACAGTCGTCAAAAAAGATAGGCATTACTTTCACACCATATTTGTCACAAATACCTAGAAATGTATCCAATGTACGAAGGAAATAAGCGGGATCATCCTCATAAACGGCATATTGCATTACTACCCGCGCACAATTCATACCCAGTTCCTTCATCAGTTGCATCTCCCGGTCAATTACATCAGGCGAGAAACTTGTCTTGTCCCACATTGCCGTATAATTAATGGCATTTGCCGGAATATAATTCACTCCACAATACCACGTTTTTTTTTTCAGCCCACTTTCGAGCTTTTTCAACACTCCATACTTTGCCTTGGGCAAAAGAAGAGAAACAGGTCAAAAACGACACACATAAACAAATCAATAATCGTTGTATATTCATAATACTATTTTTTAGTTCGAGACAAAGGTATGCGAAACGTCTCGACTCGGTTAGCTCTGCTTTATCAGAAAATAGCATTAATTATCCAAAATCATACATATTCGAATTCATCCCGCCAATAGTGAAAAATAAGAGAGTTATATAGATACTATGGAAAGTTATCTTTAATTTTGCAACCGATAGGGCCAATCCATAAAACCAGACAACATGTATAAAACTTTTTTAGGAGTAATCTGCAGCTTTATCTTCACACTGTCGCTATCTCTATATGCACAATCTCCACAAGAAAAGGGATTGCAAAGCATCAGCGCACTTCGGCCGAGGCTATTGTCGGTTTTCTTGCCGACGATGAGCTGCAAGGACGCGAAGCAGGCATGCACGGTTCACGACTGGCTGCCCGCTATCTGGCATCCTGCCTGAAAGAAGCCGGCATTGCCCCGCTGGAAAAGGACAATTATTATCAACCCTTCGAGGCATACAACAAGGAGCGCCAGCAACGGGGACGGTGGCAAGTGCATCCCGACTCCATCGCCATCCTCGAACAAGGCGTCCACCGCATCCTGCAGATGAGTAATGTATTGGGAACCATCCCGGGAGAACGACCGGATGAATATGTCATCGTAGGTGCCCACTTCGACCATCTGGGTGTGGACGAGACGCTGGCAAACGACCGGATATACAACGGTGCAGACGACAATGCCTCCGGTGTCTCTGCCGTCCTGCAGATAGCCCGTGCATTTCTTGCCACCGGACAGAAGCCTCTGCGCACGGTCATCTTTGCCTTTTGGGATGGGGAAGAAAAGGGATTGCTCGGCTCAAAATACTTTGTACAAAGCTGTCCTTTCATCAGCCAGGTGAAAGGTTATCTCAATTTCGACATGATAGGCCGTAACAATAAGCCCGAGCAGCCTCAACACGTTGTCTACTTCTACACCGCCGCCCACCCCGTATTCGGCGACTGGCTGAAGCAGGACATTGCACGCTACAGCTTGCGCCTGCAACCGGACTACCGCGCCTGGGACCGCCCCACGGAGGAAGTGACAATGCTTCTTTTGCCCTGTGCAACATCCCCATCATCTGGTACCACACAGACGGACATCCCGATTATCACCAGCCTTCGGACCACACCGATCGGCTGAACTGGGAGAAAATGATAGAAATAACCAAAGCAGCTTTCCTCAACGCCTGGAATCTTGCCAACGAAAACAAATATTAATCCATTAGAAACAAAGTAACGATACATGGTTTTAAATTACATCTGGGTAGCATTCTTCGTCATCGCATTCATCGTGGCCCTCTGCAAACTCATCTTTATGGGTGATGTGGAGATATTCACAGAACTCGTCAACTCCACCTTCTCCTCTTCCAAAACAGCTTTTGAAATATCCCTGGGACTGACGGGAATACTCGCCCTCTGGCTCGGCGTGATGAAAATAGGCGAAAACAGCGGCATGATCAATGCCCTCTCCCGTTGGCTGAGTCCGGTATTCTGCCGTCTCTTTCCCGAAATACCGAAAGGACATCCTGCCATGGGCTCCATTTTCATGAATCTCTCTGCCAACATGCTGGGGCTGGACAATGCCGCTACTCCAATGGGGCTGAAAGCATGAAGGAACTTCAGGAACTAAACCCGAAAAAGGACACCGCCACCAATCCGATGGTCATGTTCCTTGTCCTCAACACCTCGGGACTGATACTTATCCCCGTCAGCATCATGATGTATCGCTCGCAGATGGGTGCCGCCCAACCCACGGACATCTTTATCCCCACACTGATAACGACTGCCATCTCGACCATTGTCGGTGTCATTGCCGTCAGCATTGCACAACGCATCAACCTGTTGAACAAGCCCATACTTATCCTGATTGGCTGCATCAGTCTTTTCTTTGCCGCGCTCATTTATCTGTTCACACAGATTAGCCGTGATGAAATGGGTGTATATTCCACTTTGATTGCCAACATACTGCTGTTCTCCATCATCCTGCTGTTCATCCTCTGGGGGCTATGGAAGAAAATCAATGTATACGATGCCTTTATAGAAGGAGCCAAAGAAGGCTTTACCACTGCCGTACGCATTATCCCTTATCTGGTTGCTTTTCTCGTTGGAATCGCCGTTTTCCGCACTTCCGGCGCCATGGATATACTGGTGAACGGTATCGGTTATGTAGTAGGACTGTTCGGTGTAGATACCAGCTTTGTAGGTGCCCTGCCCACTGCCCTGATGAAGTCACTGAGCGGCAGCGGTGCCAACGGACTGATGATTGACACCATGAAACAGTATGGCGCCGATTCATTTGTAGGACGCATGAGTTGCGTGGCACGTGGCGCTTCGGACACCACATTCTATATTCTTGCGGTGTATTTCGGCAGCGTAGGTATCACCAAAACGAGGAATGCCGTGACGTGTGGGCTGATTGCCGATTTTTCCGGCATCATTGCAGCCATCATCATCAGTTACTTATTCTTCTTTTAAAAGAACTAGCTTAATCGCAAGAACGTAATTTCAATCGTACATCGTAAATCATTAAATCGTAAATAAAATGATTAGTTATCAGACAGACGGCGTGGAAATGCCTTCCATCAAGAAGCGTGAAACCACGGAATGGATAAAATCCGTAGCCGCCACTTACGGAAAAAGAGTTGGTGAAATAGCCTATATCTTCTGCTCGGACGAGAAAATACTCGAAGTGAACCGCCAATATCTGCAACACGATTATTACACAGATATCATCACTTTCGACTACTGTGAAGGCAACCGCCTCAGCGGCGACCTCTTCATCAGCCTCGATACCGTACACACCAATGCGGAACAGTTCGCCGATAACAACTACGAACGTGAACTGTACCGGGTCATCATCCACGGCATCCTCCACCTTTGCGGCATCAATGACAAAGGGCCGGGAGAACGGGAGATTATGGAGGAGGCGGAAAATAAGGCGCTGGCGATGCGGTAAATCCAAAGAATAAAAACTCTGTCTTGATAAAGTGCTGATTTTACCAAGACAGAGTATTTAAGAAAAACAAGTTACTTTGTCAACACAACGACAACTAACGGGTGATATTTGTCTGCTCCTGATTCGATGCGGGCATCCACACCATCTATAGTTACTCTAATAAGTTCAACACTGCCATAACCATCATTGTACTTCCAATGGGAAATAATGGAATGTTCCTCTCCGTCACCAAAGATATAGGGACAAACAAACGTACGCCTCAATACTTCAGGCTTCTTGTCATATTTATATCCATCCCATAGTGCATCAAAGATTGCCAAAGTAAAAAGTCCGTCCCTGCTTTCCACATAGATACAGTCCGGTCCGGTAAAGTCATCTTTAGAATCGGGTTCTACCAATTATAGGAGTAATCTTTCTCTCTCAAAGCAGGCTTACCATTCTTCCAAGACCGGTTTGCATTCCCTCAATCAAATCATTGCCATTTTCATCGACAAATGCTAAATTGTATCCATAATGAATAGGAGGATAAGAGTCTTCCTCACTTTTGCAACCCATGAAAATCAAAGGGAATAAAGCAGCCAATAAAAAAAGACTAAAGTGTTTCATTGTATATTATGTTTTAGATTCACAAAAAAGGCCATACAATAAGAGGGTATCAAAACGGTTGATAGCACACAGATGACACATCCCCTATATTTATTTCTTCACCGAGAAGCGATAGATGCAATGACTGTCATACTTTTCTCCCGGCTTCAGCAATGCAGAAGGCCATTCCGGCTTGTTGGGCGTATCGGGATACTTTTGAGTCTCCAGACAGACAGAAGCACGATGACCGTACACGATACCTTTCTTTCCGGTCAGTGTGCCATCCAGGAAGTTACCGGCATAAATCTGAATGCCCGGTTCGTTGGTATAGACATCAAGCACAATACCCGTTGAGGGAGATTCGAGGGTGGCACATGGCGGGTGACATCACCCTTCGTATTGAGTACCCAGTTGTGGTCATAACCCTTGCCGTTCTTCAACTGCTCAAGTCATTGTCAATACGGGCGCCAACAGCAGTAGGAGTGCGGAAATCCATATCCGTACCTTCTACGGAAACAATCTCACCGGTAGTCATGAAGGTACTGTCCACGGGGGTATAAGCATCTGCATCGATAGTGAGCAGATAATCCGAATTGGACTTGGAGGGGTCACCGTCCAGGTTAAAGTAAGAATGGTTCGTCATATTGACAACAGTAGTACGGTCCGTTTCGGCACTGTAACGAATGTCGATGGCATCGTCATCTGTCAGCGAGAAAGTGACCTTGCAGGTCAGGTTACCCGGGAAGCCCTCCTCTCCGTCTTTCGACAGATAAGTCAACTCCAGAACCTGACTGCTCAACTGGCGGGCATCGAACACTTGATATTGGTATCCCTTGGGACCTCCATGCAGGCAATGACCGTAATTGTTGCGCGGCAGTTGATACTCTACCCCATCCACTGTAATCTTACCCTGGTTGATACGGTTGGCATAACGTCCGATGGTAGCGCCGAAATCCGAAGGGAACTTGATGTAGTCCTGAATGGAATCGAAGCCCAGCACCACATCACGCATAACGCCATCCTTGTCTGGCACCATCACTGATACAATACGTCCGCCGAAATTCGTAATACAAACTTCCATACCATTCTTATTCTTCAAAACAAACAAGTCTGTCTGCTTGCCATCCACTTCCGTACGGAAGTTGCAGGTTCCAGTCCCGAAGCAGTCTTTTCGCTCGCCTGCTTGCCCGTGCAAGCCGATGCCAATAGCATCACGCTTGCCAACAAAGTCATCATCTTATTCATAAATACAATATTGGTTACTGTTTAGACTATCATTTTTTCAACAAGAACTGCTCCGCACGTCCCGGAGTGAACAGCTCCCACAAAGAAGCGACCGTCCAGCCCGGAGCGAAGATATTGTTGTAATATCCCTTTCCGTTACGTCCGTAGTCCCAATTGGTATGCTGCACCACTTCCGGGTAATAGCCTACTTTGCAATGCCGCACATGTGTCCTTCATACGGCAGTAACTGGCGCATGGAAGTGGAAATCACCTCGCAAAGTCAGAGAAGCGCGGCTCGTTGTACTCCTTGGAGAGCCAATGCAGCACATCGGCAAATTCAAAGATAAATACATCGATATGGTTATTCTCTACCGACACATTTCCCCAACCACGGGTTTTCAAGCCGATATCTCCCAGCATCTGACCTTCGGCAAAAGGAACATCCCAAGTATAATACCACGACAAGGCAAAATAAGCGGCTTTCTTTGCCAGACCGGCATAGTGTGCACGCTCTTCTCCTTTGGTAACCAAAGCCAGATAATAAGCAGCCGTAGCAGCATACAAGGAGGCTTCCTTGTCCTCGCAGTTAGCATCCAGCGTAGAAGAGAAATAATCGGCTTTGGATATCAGTTCCTTCTCCAGATAGTCTACCGTACGCTTGGCGCTTGCCAGATAACGCTTGTCTTTGAAATACTTGGACGCCATCACCAAAGGCAAGGTTGCCGAAGGCGTGCTACCGCCGCTGGCATCCACGATAGAGAAATCATCCTTGAACTTGCGCGGGAAGCTGCCGTCCTCGTTCTGCAACTTGAGGAAGCTGTCCAGCATGCCCTTGATGCGTTTCTCCCATTCGGGGTGACGGCGCTTCTGCTGTTTCTCGTAGTTCAGATAGTTCAGAATGGCATATACGCTTCGGACTGACGGCGGATGCTATGTCTGGTTTCCTTGAAGCCGCGGTTGTAGTGTACCACTTCGTTGAAGAAACCGGCAGGCGAAAAACCGTTCTGGAGATAAGTGTCAAAGATATGGTTGGCATTGTCCACCAAGTCTTGGCGGTTCTGCTGTTTGCCATACTCCAAAGCATTGAAAGCGTTCAGCAACGTACGTCCCACAAAGCCCACTTCGGCAACATCGGTATTGGCACAAGTAGCAGTCTCCAACTCTACACCGGAGTAATAATGAGTGGGGGTATTGCTGACATAGCTTTCCACAAAGAAGTTGCTCATCACCTCCTTCATGCGGTCCACCGTGTAAGGTGTGTCAACCGGTTTCGGGCGGTTAGTGTCATAACAATACTCCCAGGTGCGCTGTACGCATTCCGAGAAATCGGCAGCATTCCTTTCAGACACCTCCCAAGTCATGGAGATGCTGTCGCCCTTACGCAGCAACTGGAAAGCCTCAACGGCAGGAGCCAGCGTCAATTTGCGGATATATGTCTTCGGTGCTTCCTTATAGGGGAAACCGTATGCCAAGACAGTCACACCATCCACATTGCAGAAACCGGTATATCCGATGGAAGTCTCGCCGGACAAGATTACCTCTCCCTCCTTATGAGTGTCAAAGCTTCCTTGTCGAACTTGTCAATACGGATAACCGACATGGACGTACCGCTTGCCGGATTGAAAGCTGCCGTCAGCGGAGTACTCAAACGGTCCTCACGCACCAGCCAACTGTCCGATGTGTGGAAAGAAGGAGCTTCCTTCGGCGAACGCAGGTTGCGGCGATACCAGAAGCCCGGCATGTAGAACTGGCAGTCCGAATGCCTGTAACCGGTCTTTATCTGTTCCCCGTAGTTGAAATACACATTTTCCAGCGCCTTGAGTGTGACGGTAATGCGCTGTTTGCCATCCTTGTCCACCACCTGGCGGATGATGTCCAACGGCAACTTTTCCGAAGCCTGGCAGCTGTACATACCATCCTGCATCTTCTGCAAGGCCAGCGAGTAAGACTTGGCACCGTTGCCCGGTACTTTCAAGGAAATAGAAGCAGAGATGTTTTCCGGAGCATGTCCGACTGCCCCCGCACGCACAACGCCGACGGCAAGCAACGCTCCCAAAAATATTGTTTTCAGTTTCATCATGTAAAGATGGCATTAAAAGTTAATAATCAGAGGTTATCTACAACAATCAAAAGGATACTTCACAAGCGGACATACCCACAGGCATTAAAACTCCGGTGCTTCTGCCTCTTCGGATGCCACGGAACCCTTTACCGTAGGCCATCCGTCTTCCCAACAGATTTTATCCAACATCAACACACGGCCTTCGGGATGCTTCACGCTGACCGCATGGTAGAAGAACCAATCGTTGCCGGCATTGTCCGTCACGATTTCCGAGTTGTGACCGGTACCCACAAAGGCATCGCTTTTATGAATCAGCACTTCGTGCCGATTGTCCATCATACTGCCACCCTGCTTGTCCAGATAGGGACCGAAAAGTTTGTCCGAGCGTCCCACCACGGTAGTGTAAGTACTCTTCAAGCCCTCGCAGCAGCTGCCTACAGAGGCAAAGAAGTAGTAGTGTCCGTCCTTCTTGTGGATGTAAGTGCCCTCGTAGGCCGTTCCTGCCACCTGCTGCGGCGCGACACCCTCCTTCAGCGAAAGACCGTCGTCGGCCAGCTCTATGGCATAGATTCCGCGAAAACTGCCCCAAAAGAGATACTTCTTCCCCCCGTCTTCCATATAGAAGGTCGATGGAGTTCTGCACATTGATTTCGTTGCTGCGAAACAGCTTCCCGTGGTCGGTGAAAGGTCCTTCGGGCTTGTCGGCAGTAGCGCAACCGATACCGCAGGTCCACTCACCACCCCAGACCGACATAGAGTAGTAAAGCACATACTTGTCGCCAATCTTGTTGATGTCCGGCGCCCACAAGCCACCCTTCTTTTCAAAAGTGGGGCGGGTCTCCTTGGTGAAGGCAGTGCCCACGAGTTCCCAATCTACCAGGTTCTTGGAGCGGTGAATCGGCAGATGGCGTATGTCTTCGGTGGCATACAAGTAGAAGTAACCGTCGTCCCCTTTTATTACAGACGGGTCGGGCAGACTATAGTCCACCACGGGATTGTGGTACGTGCTTTTCGACTGTTCGTTCGGCAAGCTTTCTTTTTTAACCGAAGAGGAACATGCCA
>ENA-OQCP01000388-OQCP01000388.1-human-gut-metagenome-genome-assembly--contig:-NODE-388-length-20078-cov-2.946920_pt1 | contig 20078 bp, 26 predicted proteins | sample MGYA00242760_ERZ504583 | MGnify/ENA primary metagenome ERZ504583 (study PRJEB26092, sample SAMD00036308) | human gut metagenome | host: Homo sapiens | study: EMG produced TPA metagenomics assembly of...
TCTTTCTTGTTATGGTTCGCAGGTAAACGTCCTCTCACGTTTCTTCCGGGCTCTTGACAGATTGCTGCGGATGGCTTCCGGTCCGCATCCCGTGATTTCGGCGATTTCGTCCGTTTCGTATCCTTCGATGTCCTTCATCCGCATGATGGTGCGTTGAAGATTGGGCAGCGAGTCGATGATTTCGTGCATCAGACGGATTTCATCTTTGATTTCCAACAGCCGTTCCGGTGTTCCGGTGGGGGATGCCGCCTGCACTATGTCGAGAGATAGGGTGTCGTTGCGTTTGCAGCGCCACATATCTATACAGATGTTGTGCGTCAACGTCATGGCAAATGCTTCGATGCTCCGGTATTGCTCCAGTTCAAGCCTTTTGTTCCATAGCTTGAGCAGTACCTCCTGGACGGCATCTTCTGCATCCTCCGGTTCGTCGGTCAACTTCCGTGCATAGTTCAACAGCTTGGCACGGAGTGGAAGAACGGTTATTTTGAATTCTTTGAGTTCCATTTACACAGATAAGACGAATGGGAAATACAAACGTGACATTGTAAAGTGAAAAAAGTTGGAATAAAAAAAGGGACTTACTAACATTAGCAGTCCCTTTTCTTCACATTACTATAAAAGTATAGGATTATTTCTTGAAATAGCGGTTGTACAGACCTTCGAAACCTTTACCGTGACGGGCTTCGTCCTTAGCCATTTCGTGAACGGTATCATGGATAGCGTCGAGGTTCAATGCTTTGGCACGGGTAGCGATACGCTTCTTGTCTTCGCATGCACCTGATTCTGCGTTCATTCTCTTTTCGAGGTTTGTCTTGGTGTCCCATACGCAGTCACCCAGTAGTTCAGCGAATTTAGCAGCGTGTTCTGCTTCTTCCCAAGCGTAACGCTTGAAAGCTTCTGCAACTTCAGGATAGCCTTCACGGTCTGCCTGGCGGCTCATTGCCAAGTACATACCAACTTCTGTACATTCGCCCATGAAGTGGTTGTTCAGGTCTTTAATCATTTCGTCGTCGCAACCTTTGGCTACGCCGATAACATGTTCGTCAGCAAATACCAGCGGACCGCCAGCTACTGCTTCTTCAACTTCTACGAACTTGCTTGCGGGAGCTTTACACAATGGGCACTTTTCGGGAGCTGCATCTCCTTCGTATACGTAACCGCATACAGTACATCTAAACTTTTTCATTTTCTCTCAGATTTTAATTAGTTGAATTAGTTATTCTTTGTTGTTCTTAAACGTTCTTCTTCTATGCAATGTTTACAGATTCCTTTATAATAGTAGTGGATTTCCTGCACATCGTGCCCGTCCATATCCATGTCGACCACCTTCTTGACGTTGTTATTGCACATCAAGTCATAAATCTTTCCGCAACGCTTGCACAAGAAATGACCGTGCGGGCTGGTATCGGCATCATAACATGTGTTACGCTCGTCGATAGTCAGGGTTTGTGCGGCACCTTGCTCGCTCAGTAGTTTCAAGGTATTGTATACCGTTGTTTTAGACAGTGTCGGTATGGAGGGAGACAGTGCCGTATAGATTTCATCCACCGTGGGATGCGTACGATGCTCTATCAAGTAATTCATGATGGCTATGCGCTGTACTGAAGGCTTGATATTATGATTCTGCAATCGTTTTACTACATCCATATAATCTAAAGTTTCAAACTTGTAATTATTACATTTTTAATTCACTTGCAAAGATAGGAAGTTCCTATAATTCTCCAAAAGATTTTTGGAAAATTTTTAGTTGCGGTCATTAAAATTGTTTATATATGTTCCTCTTCTTGTAGGCAGGTTGCCGTATTTTTGCCATAAAAGCGAAGGCAGGATGCACCCCGGCTTCAGTCGGTTTCTCGTGCCGATATAGAGAAAACGTTTTTCTCTTATCTCTCTTAATCAGAATTTTGCCGTATCTTTGCACCGAATAAATAATATAACATCCTTATGAATTACGGATATGTAAAAGTAGCGGCGGCTGTGCCCCGTGTCAAGGTGGCTGACTGTAAGTTCAATGCCTCAGAGATTGAAAAAGAGATTATTATAGCCGACGGGAAAGGTGTGCAAATCATTGCTTTCCCCGAGTTGTGCATTACCGGATATACCTGTGGCGACCTCTTTGCCCAGCAACTTCTGCTCGAAGAGGCAGAAATGGGATTGATACAGATTCTGAACAATACGCGCCAGATGGATATCATTTCGATATTGGGCATGCCCGTTGCACTGAACGGTGTGTTGCTGAATGCGGCGGTTGTCATTCAGAAGGGGAGAGTGCTGGGCGTTGTCCCGAAGACTTATCTTCCCAATTATAAGGAGTTTTATGAGAAGCGCTGGTTTACTTCCGCATGTGATGTGGCAGAAAACAGTGTGCGCCTTTGCGGGCAGATTATTCCGATGGGGAGAGACCTGCTGTTCGAAACGGCAGATACCACTTTCGGAGTGGAGATATGCGAAGATTTGTGGGCACCCATACCGCCCAGTTCCACGCTGGCACTGCAAGGTGCGGAAATCTTGTTCAATCTTTCGGCCGACAATGAAGGTATCGGCAAGCACAATTATCTGCGCTCGCTTATCAGCCAGCAGTCGGCACGGTGCATTGCCGGTTATGTATTCAGCTCATGCGGTTTCGGAGAATCCACTACGGATGTGGTGTTTGCCGGCAACGGACTGATTTATGAGAACGGGACTCTGCTGGCGGCAAACGAACGCTTCTCTTTCGAAGGCAGGTGGTCATCAGTGAAATTGATGTGGAACACTTGCGTACGGAGCGCCGGGTGAATACGACCTTCGCGGCTTGCCATGCAAATTGTGTTTCGGCCCTTCCGGTACGAATCTCTACGGAGTATGTCAACAGCAGGGATTTGAACCTAACACGTACTTTTGAACCGCATCCATTTGTTCCGCAGGGGATAGCGTTGGACGAACGCTGTGAGGAGGTATTCTCCATCCAGGTGTCCGGACTGGCGCAACGTCTGGTCCATACTAAAGCGAAGAGTGCCGTTATCGGCATTTCGGGCGGACTGGATTCTACGCTGGCGCTGCTGGTTTGCGTAAAGACTTTCGATAAGTTGGGATGGTCCCGCCAGCATTGTCGGTGTCACCATGCGGGATTCGGAACGACCGACCGTACTTACACGAATGCCATCGACCTGATGAACTCCCTCGGTGTGACTGTCCGCGAAGTCAGTATCAAGGAGGCCTGCATACAGCATTTCAAGGACATAGACCATGATGTCCATGTGCACGACGTGGTTTACGAGAATGCGCAGGCACGGGAGCGTACCCAAATCTTGATGGATATTGCCAACCAGACCTGGGGAATGGTTGTCGGTACGGGCGACCTTTCGGAACTTGCTTTAGGATGGGCCACTTACAACGGCGATCACATGTCGATGTACGGTGTGAATGCCAGCGTCCCCAAGACTCTGGTGAAGCACTTGGTGAAATGGGTGGCGGAGCATGATATGGACGATGCTTCACGTGCTACCTTGCTCGATATTGTGGATACTCCCATCAGCCGGAACTGATTCCGGCAGATGAGAACGGTAATATCCAGCAGATTACTGAGGACTTGGTGGGTCCGTATGAGCTTCACGACTTCTTCCTTTATTACTTCCTGCGCTGCGGTTTCCGTCCTTCCAAGATATTTTTCCTGGCAGCACGCACATTCAAGGGGATGTATGATGAAGAAACCATCAAAAAATGGTTGCAGACTTTCTGCCGTCGTTTCTTCAACCAGCAGTTCAAGCGTTCCTGTTTGCCGGATGGTCCGAAGGTGGGCAGTATCTCTCTGAGTCCGCGCGGTGATTGGAGAATGCCGAGCGATGCTTCGTCGGAGATGTGGCTAAGGGAGGTGGAAGGACTCTAATTCTTTACTTCGGGTATGCCGTAATATCGATATGGGTATTTGATGACTGCATCTTGTTTGCATTCTTGCTGCATGTATTTTGCAGTGCGACTGCAAACGTGTTGCAGTATCACTGCATAACTGTTGCAGTCGTACTGCATATCGGTGTGCAGTGCCACTGCAACGGCTTTGCAGTGGCACTGCAAAATGTATGCAGGATTTTGCAGTAATAAGCTGCTGATTGATAACTGGTTGTAAAAGTAGGGATATGCTGCGTGTATGGAAAAGTGCAGCTTAGTTTCGTTTCCCGTAGTATCGTTTGTAGATTTTCTTGTATTCTTTTCCCTTTTTGAAACTATCCAGCATGTGTTGAGGCTGTCCAGCAGGATAGGGGACTGTTTGCTTACCCCCCAGGAATAGAATTGCGTGAAGCTGATGGCGGTATTGATGTCTATTTGAGGAATGCTGTCGGCTGCGGTACGGGCAATGCTTTCGTCGCATACGGCATAGTCGATGTCTCCATGGGCTACCAAGGCAATCAGTTGTTCGGAACCGTACTTCTCTATTTCCTCAACGTAGATGGTGTCGCCTATCTCATTTCCCAGGTTGCGGATGCGTAGTATGGAAGGGGAGCCTTTCACTACGTGCAGTGTCTTTCCAGCTAGGTCCAGTTGGCTTTTGATGAATAATGACGAGTCGGAAATATTCTCAAGCTTGCGTTGCACCAGCACTTGCTTGTTCAGCACAATAGGGGTGGTAAGCAGCAAGGAGTCTTTCAGCTCACTGGTGGCGAGGATGCCGTAGGCAATCACGTCATATTGCCCGTCGGCCAGGCCTTCCAGCCGCTTGTTGAAGCTCATTTCCGGTGATATGGCCGCTTGCAGCCCGTGGTCGCGTGCAAAAGCTTCTATCAGCTCGTAGTGGAAACCGGACAAGGTGTCATCATCCACATAGAAACTGATGGAGTTGTATTCCGTCGAAGCATGTATGATGCCTTCGGCAGCTATCTCGGCATAATCGCGCGGATGACCTTTCGGTTTCTCTTCTTTCTTGATGAGATAGTGGGCAATGAGAGCCGCTGCAATTCCCAGAAGTGCGTATTTGAGCAGTCTGCTTTTCGTCATACAGTCATCTGTTAGTCATAGAAATTCCATGAGACGCCAATTTTGAACAAGCGCGGATTGATGGGGTAGTGCGGCACCAGGAAGGAATTGGCGCTTCCCATACCCGCGTTGACGTGATACATCATGGCAAAGATACGCGTCCGCTTCAAGTGCAGGTTGGCATATACGTTTACGATGGGGTAACCGCCTATTTCCACCAAATCGTCCGTAGGTTGCAGATGGAACTGCTGGACGCCGGGTGCATAGGCAGGTGCGTTGTACTTGGTGAAGTAACGGACATCGGCACCCAACTGAACGGTCAGCACCTTCTTGGCGAGTTTAGCCAGTATGTAGAAGTTATGGTAGAGCGAGAGTTGGGGCAATGGAAGTACTGTTTCATTGCTCGTCTTCTGCCAGGTCACCTCATTGTCCAGGTGGAAGACACCGAGGCGGAAGTCTTGTTTCAGTGTGGCGGACAGCACTTGTATGTTGCCTCCGTTCTGTTCGGGCAGGGCGCTTTGGTTGAAGTAGGTGTAGTTCTTGATATTCTCTACGCCGGCACGGAGATTGGTTCCCCAACGGGAAATGTTCAGCTCGCCTTCCACACGCGTACGGAATTCCTTGTCCATGTTGTCGTTGTCCCAGTTGTAGTGGTTGGAGTGGTAATGGCGCATGTAGAAGGAAGGAAGCGTGTTGCTCACATAACCGCGGGCGTAGAAGTTCACCGTATCTTTCCATAGACGGAAGTTCAGGTCCAGATTGGCGTTGACGCGGAACTGCCCGATGGCTTTGTCTACCAACCCCACTTCACCGTTTACGTTGTAGTGCAGCAGTTTGCCTTCGCGCTTGGCGAGTTCGCCACCCAGGAAGATTTCCTGCTCGGTGTAGCGGATGCGGCGCATGTCGGTAAGTGTGTCCGTATTCATCAGGTCGTACCGGCTGAACTTGTGGGAGATATAAGCCGTAAGTCCGGCTTTGGCGTATTTGTTGAAACCTTCCAGCAAGGCTATTCCGAACACGTTCTTTACACTGAATGCCGTGGTGGAGTCGTTGCTGTAATTCTTGTAAAGCTTGTAGTCTTCCGGGAAGAATCCTTCGGGCTCGCTTCCCGAACGGAATTGGTGCCGCGACCGCTCTACTTTCAAGGTATGGATAAAGCTGGTGACGGGGACGAACTCTTCTTCGAAAAGTGAGTCGTTGTCTGCGGTAGAAACAGACGGCAGGCTGTCATTGGCAGCTGCAAGTGTGCTGACCGATTTTGATGCTATGCTGTCGTTTGGCAATGCTATGTCGTTGTTCGAAGCGGATATTTCGGATTCAGAGGACGGGGAGGATGAGGCTTTGGGTGCGGATACCGCCGGTTTGCCTTCTTGTGTGTTCCGTACTCTCCGCGTAAAACCAAGACGATAGCGCTGTGTCAGATAGATATAAAAATCCTTGTTACGGTTGGAACTCTGTTCCAATTTGACCGGAATAGTGGTGGACTCGTACTCTTTCTTCCTCCGGACATGTTTTCGGGGCGGGTGATGTATTGGTCATCTGCAATACCGCCGTTCTCGTTCATCTTCAGGAAAAAGTTGTTGTAGACTGCTTGTACCTGGTATTTCTCGCCGATATAGCTACCGAACAGTCCTGCATTGAAGTGCGAGGTGGACTGGTTCTGGTAATAACCGCGCCCGTACAGATAGTCGATGTTAAAGCCAAATGCCAACTGCTTGTTGACGTTGACGGAGAAATAGGACTTGAAGCGTTCTTCACCGTTCACTTTGTTGCCGGCCTTGTAGTAGGTAAGATTGGTGTAAGGCACGTTGCTGTTGGTGAAAAGCACCTGGTCGGGACGTGTGAAAAAACTGGAGAAGGGAGCCATGAAGATGGTAGGTTCGCTTTCCTCCCGTTCGAAGAACAGACGTGAGAGGCGTGGAGAACCTAAATTTCCCAAGTAGTTGTAATGGCCGAACATTCCTTCCACCAGATTGGTGCTCTGGAAGTTGAGGCTGGCTGTGTCGGCAGGTATGATGGTACGGTTGCCAGTGTCTCACTTAGTTTCCACATGTAAAGCTTGGGTGGAAGACTTTGAATCTCAGTATTGGTACTGTCTTCCAGATTGTCCGGCTGGGTATTTGGGTCAATCTGGTTACCGAACCGGTCGCGATTGTTCATCGGGTTTAAGGTGTTTTGCGCCATAGCCCCCCATATCCCTATAACGGACAGAAATATATATGTCAGTACAATTCGTCTCATAATTAGGCGCAAAGATACAATAAAAAATTATTTGCTTACTGAATTCAGCCTTTTTTGCTTCTTTTAAACTGTCTTGTTTTCTGTTTTGTTCTATACTGCTTCCGGTTCTCTGCCCTTGAATCCATACTTTTCCGGCTTGAAATGAAATAAGCCCTTGCAATAAATCAATATCACAAGGCTTATCCGTTTTCCTTTATCTCTTATTCTGGCGTAAGTTCCTCCTCTTATGGGGAGTGGCTTTACATAGCTTTCATTTCATTTCCTGAATAAGTTCCATTCCTTTCTTGATAGCTTCTTCGTTCATCGGTATCAAGTGGTGGTGGCGTTCGGGCAGTGTCTTCTTCAATCCTCTGAGTACACTGTCCAGTGTAACCATCGGCTTGATTTTCAATAATCCACCCAATACAATCATGTTGAATGCCTTGGCGTTGTTCATTTCATTGGCGGCATCCATGGCGTTGATGCGGTAAACGTGGATGTCCTTACGCGTCGGCGGGTTGATGATGCCGTAACCGTCGTAGATAAGTACGCCTCCGGGTTTTACCTTGCTTTCGAATTTCTCCAATGACGGCTGGTTCAGGATGATGGCGGCATCGTACTTGCTTAAGATGGGTGAGGATATTTTCTCGTCACTTACGATGACTGTTACGTTGCTGTACCACCACGTTGTTCCGGTCCGTAAGCCGGCATCCAAGTCACCTCTTTGCCTTCCATCAATCCGGAATATGCCAAAATCTTTCCCATGGACAATACACCTTGTCCACCGAAGCCTGCTATAATGATTTCTTCTTTCATTGTTCTTCTGTCTTTAGCATGATTATTTATCTTTCAGGTCGCCCAGCGGATAGAAGGGGAACATGTTCTCTACCATCCATTCATTGGATTTCGCAGGAGACATCTTCCAGCCGGAGTTACAGGTGGAAACGATTTCCACAAGGTTGGAACCTTTGCCTGCCATAGAGTTCTCGAATGCTTTGCGGATAGCCTTTTTCGCTTTGCGGATGGCGGGAACGGACTGTACGCTTTGGCGTGTCACGTAAGCGGTTCCTTCCAATTGTGCAGCAATATCGGCCATCTTCAGCGGATAGCCGTGCAGATGCACGTCACGTCCGTAAGGGCTGGTCGATGTCTTCATGCCTACAAGGGTAGTGGGAGCCATTTGTCCCCCGGTCATACCATAGATGGCATTGTTGATGAAGATGATGGTGATGTTTTCGCCGCGGTTCAAGGCGTGGATGGTTTCGGCAGTACCGATACAAGCCAGGTCGCCGTCTCCTTGGTAAGTGAACACCAGGCGGTCTGGCCAAAGGCGCTTGATGGCAGTGGCAAGTGCGGGCGCACGTCCATGGGCGGCTTCCTGCCAGTCGATGTCTATATAATTATAGATGAACACGGCACATCCCACGGGGGAGATGCCTATTGCTTTGTCTTCCAGTCCCATTTCTTCGATAACTTCGGCTACGAGTTTATGAACTACGCCGTGACTGCATCCCGGGCAGTAGTGCATGGGATTGTCGTTCATCAGAGTCGGTTTCTTGGCAACCAGATTCTCGGGCTTTATAATATCTTCTTTTGTCATAATCACTTCTCCTATCTGTTGGTGAACCGTATGAAAAACTCCATCAACTTGACGAATATCGCCGCGCCGCAGACGTAGATGAACAGCTTGAAGTCATCTTTTGCAGCAAATATATAATGATAGCTGCCAGGGCAAGTACCATGAAGAGAATGTTCAGTACGTTTCTTATTTTATCAGGATTCATTTCTTAATCAGTTTTTCTTTCAATGCATCTACTATCTCATCCGGATCGGGAACAATGCCGCCGAGGCGTCCGAAATGTTCCACTTTCACTTTACCGTTCACGGCAAGGCGGACATCTTCCACCATCTGTCCGGCATTCAATTCTGTAACGAGCATACCTTTCACCTTGTCGGCATACGCGGCAATGACTTTGGTCGGGAACGGCCACAACGTGATGGGGCGGAGCATACCTACCTTTATTCCTTCTTCGCGTGCCAGCTCCATTGCTTTCTGTCCGATGCGTGCCATAGAGCCGAAGGCTACAATCAGGTAGTCGGCATCATCGCAATGAATTTCCTCGAAGCGAACCTCATTCTCTTCTATCTGCTTGTATTTGGCCTGGAAACGGATGTTGTTCTTTTCCATTTCTTCCGGTTTCAGTTCCAATGAGGTGATGACGTTGGGTTTGCGGCCATTGGTTCTGCCGGTAGTGGCCCATGGGCATTGTTCGATGACTTCCGCATCGGTGCGGCGTGGCTTTTGTACCGGGAGCACCACTTTTCCATCATCTGGCCGATGACACCGTCGGCAAGGATGATTGCCGGATTACGGTATTTGAAGGCAAGTTCGAATGCCAGTCCTACGAAATCTGCCATTTCTTGTACGGAAGCCGGAGCAAGGGCAATCAGACGATAGTCACCGTGGCCGCCTCCTTTTACTGTCTGGAAATAGTCGGCCTGGCTCGGTTGGATGGTTCCCAGACCGGGACCGCCGCGCATAACGTTTACAATCAAGCAAGGCAGCTCGGCACCTGCCAGATAAGAGATACCTTCCTGCTTTAGGCTGACACCGGGGCTGGAGGAGGAGGTCATGACCATTTTACCACTTCCGGCACCGCCGTACACCATATTGATAGCTGCCACTTCACTTTCTGCCTGAAGAACCACCATGCCGGTCGTCTCCCAGGGTTTCAGTTCGGCAAGAGTTTCCAATACCTCCGATTGCGGAGTAATGGGATATCCGAAGTAACCGTCTGCACCGCAACGGATGGCTGCGTGGGCGATGGCTTCGTTTCCTTTCATTAATACAACTTCTTCTGCCATATTCTACTGATTTACAGATTTATTCTACTTTTATTTTATATACTGAGATACATCCGTCCGGACATACTGTGGCGCACGAGGCGCAGCCGTTACAAGTATCTTCCAATATTTGGTGGGCATAGTTATACCTTTCACATTCACCTCCTTGGTGAGGGCTATTACGTTGAGCGGACACGCTACCACACACAAGTTGCAGCCTTTGCAACGTTCGGTGTCTACTACGATTGCTCCTTTGATTTTTGCCATAATTTACGTTCTTTATTTATTGATTGTACATATCCTTGTTGTAGAAGTTCAGGATGTCCATAGCCATTTGATAGGCATGTTGTGCCGGGCTTTCGGGGTTCAGGTCGATGGCATACTGATAGTTGTTCAGTGCTTGTTGCCAGTTGCCTTGTTTCCGATAGGCATTTCCCCGCAGGTAGTAAGCTTCGTCTTTGCCGGGAAAGTCTGTTTGCAGTATTTCGTCAAGCTGCTGGATGGCTTGCTCTACATTTCCCTGGTTGATAAGCTCTTTTATGGTATTCAGTCGTTCCATATCTAAAAAATATCCGGGTTATCGAACCACAAAGATAGTTTTTATTTGAAGACAATGAGCATCTTCACTGTGAAAAATAAGAAAAAGGGGCAAATAAAAAGCCCGAAGTTTCTCACGATTCTATCAGAATGTCAGAGCTTCGGGCGGATATCATAAAGAAGGTGATTCTATTGCTTTACAAGTGTACCGGTATCTTGTCCACTCTTCGTTGGTGGCGTCCGCCTTCGAATGGTGTACTGAAGAATTCCCTCATAATCATGTCGGCTTCTTCGGTACTGATGAATCGCCCTGGCATGACAAGCACATTGGCATCATTGTGCTGGCGTGCCAAATGGGCTATTTCTGCCGTCCAGCAGAGGGCTGCGCGGATACCCTGATGCTTGTTCAGCGTTATGCTGATACCTTCACCGCTTCCGCAGATGGCAATTCCCGGATAGCACTCTCCGGCTTCAACGGCCAGTGCCAAAGGATGTGCAAAGTCGGGATAGTCGCAACTCTCGGTTGAGTAGGTCCGAAGTCCTTGTAAGCCCAGCCTTTGGCTTCCAACCAGCCGCGAACATATTCCTTCAATTCGAAGCCTGCATGGTCGGAACAGATTCCTATTGTTTTCATGATGGTCAGTTAATATACCAATGTGCCAATGTGCTGATGCCTGCAGCTTGTAGGGCGCGGGCAATCAGCACATCAGCACATTGGATAATGATTATAACATTGCTTTTACTTGTTTGTAAACGTTCTCTGCGGTGAAACCGAGCTTTTCGTCCAGCACTTTATAAGGTGCCGAGAATCCGAATGATTCCAATCCCCATACTTTACCGCGGGGACCTACCAGCCCTTGCAGTGTGACGGGCAGACCGGCTGTCAGGCCGAATACCTTGGCACCACACGATAATGCCTTCTTGATATCCCGGAGCTTGGCTACGGAACAGACCTTCGGAAGGAACGGACACGATACGCACCTTGATGCCATCCTTGCGCAGCAATTCAGTACCGGCTACCAATGTGGCAACTTCCGAGCCTGAAGCAACGAGGATTATATTTGGATTTTCATCGGAGCCGGCTACAATATAAGCGCCTTTGGCAGCTTGTTCGTAATCGTTGCCTTCGGGCAGGTTGGCGATGTTCTGGCGGGAGAAAATCAAACCGGTTGGGGTTGTGGTATTTTCCATTGCCAGTTTCCATGCCACAGTTGTTTCTTCTGCATCTGCCGGGCGGAGTACCAACATGGAATTATGTCCCTTGTGGTTTTTCAGTTTTTCCATCAGGCGGATTTGGGCTTCCTGCTCTACCGGTTCATGGGTAGGACCGTCTTCACCTACACGGAAGGCATCGTGTGTCCAGATGAACTTCACGGGAACTTCCATCAGGGCTGCCATACGTACGGCAGGTTTCATGTAGTCGGAGAATACGAAGAAAGTTCCGCAAGCGGGGATTACACCGCCATGCAGTGCCATACCGATACAGCAACATGCCATAGTCAGCTCGGCAACACCGGCCTGGAAGAATGCACCGCTGAAGTCACCTTTCTTGAAGGCATGTGTTTTCTTGAGGAATCCGTCTGTCTTGTCGGAATTGGAAAGGTCGGCAGAAGCAACAATCATATTTTCTACTTGAGTGGCGAGAGCACTGAGCACAGTGCAGATGCTGCGCGGGTGGCAACGCCTGCTTTCTGTTCGATGGCGGCCCAATTCACTTCGGGAGCCTTGCCGGAGAAGAACATTTCCAGTTTGGCAGCCTTTTCCGGATTGGCTTTTGCCCATACGGCTTTGGCTGCATACTTTTCAGCCATGATTTTCTTCAGCTCAGTTGCACGCTTGGCATATAGTTCGGCCACTTCGGGGAAGATGACAAACGGATTTGTCGGGTCACCACCCAAATTCTTGATAGTGTTTATATAAGCGTCGCCGCCCAGAGGAGCACCGTGCGTGGCACAATCAGCTTCGTAGCTGCTGCCGTCTGCCTTGCGGGCACCTTTACCCATTACGGTATGGCCGATAATCAGCGTCGGACACTCTTTCTCAGCTTTGGCTTCGTTCAGTGCACCGCGGATGGCATCGGGATCGTTACCATTGATTTTAATGACTTTCCAGCCCCAAGCTTCGTATTTCTTGCCGGTATCTTCGATGGTCACATCCTTTGTCTCGGTAGAAAGCTGAATGTTGTTGGCATCATAGAACATGATGAGATTATCCAACCCTAATGCTCCGGCGATACGGCCTGAGCCTTGGGAGATTTCTTCCTGGATGCCACCGTCAGAAATATAAGCGTAGATGGTCTGTGGCATTACTTCTTCGAAACGTGCCTTCATGAACTTGGCTGCGATGGCTGCACCGACTGCAAATGTGTGTCCCTGGCCGAGCGGTCCGGAAGTGTTTTCGATGCCGCGCATGATGTCACGTTCGGGATGTCCCGGAGTAGGGCTTCCCCATTGGCGGAACTCTTTCAGTTCGTCCAGCGTGAACTTGCCGGTCAGGGCCAATGTAGAGTAAAGCATCGGTGACATGTGTCCCGGGTCGAGGAAGAAACGGTCACGACCTTCCCAAGCCGGATTTTCAGGGTCATATACCAGGAACTCTGAGAAGAGTACATTTACAAAGTCAGCACCACCCATGGCACCGCCCGGATGCCCGGAGTTGGCTTTCTCAACCATGGATGCAGCAAGGATACGGATATTGTCCGCCGCACGGTTCATAAGTTTGTTGTCGTTCATATTGAATCTAATTAATTTTGAATATTATCAATAGGTTATTTGGTCCTTGTAGGTTTTCCAAGGGCAAAGATAACTCTTTATGCGTAATTCACAACACTCGAAGAGTGTCTTTTTTATCAGTATTACTGCCTTTTTGCTGCTAAAATGATACTAAACGTATTTAGCTGATTTTGTGCGGTGCACGGTAGTTTTACTGTAACTCAATAGTAACGATTGATTTGGCCGGAAGTTTAATCTTGAGAATATCTTTATTGATTTTTACCTCTTTGAACGGAACGGGTTTCACATTGTCGGGATTTTCAAATGAATTGTAGTCCGTCAGATTGGTGGAAGTCAATATTTCACCAACTGCTTTCTTGGCTTTCGTTCCAGACAGATTGATGGTCACTTCCTGTGCATTGTCTGCATCTACGTTGGACATGGAAATGTGTATCTTGCCGTTTGGGTCTTTGGAGGCGGTAGCGCTGACCATTGGTATTCTGCGGTTGTCGCGTACATCCATCATGTCGCAGTTCAGCTCAAGAGGAATGTAGGTGGCATCCTGGTGTACATTGTACATTTTGAATACATAATAAGTGGGGGTGAGTACCATGTTTTTTCCGCTGGTCAGAATCATGGATTGCAATACATTGACGATTTGGGCAATGTTTGCCATTTTCAGACGGTCGGTATATTTATGGAAGATGTCGAAGCTGAGGGAAGCGACAAAAGCATCACGCAATGTATTCTGTTGGTACAGATGTCCGGGATTGGTACCCGGTTCAGTGTCCCACCAGGTTCCCCATTCGTCAAGCATAAGAGCCACGTTCTTTTGAGGGTCGTATTCATCCATAATGGTGCAATGCTTCTTGATGACATCTTCTATTTCGCGGCATTTGCCCAGTGTCCAGTAATAGTCGTCTTTACTGAATTGGGTGGCGGCGCCTTTACTGCCGTTCCATCCGCTGACGGTATAGTAGTGCAAGGAAAGACCGTGCATACGGCCGCCTACGCGGTCCATCAGCACTTTGGTCCAGTTATAGTCGTAGTCGCTGGCACCGCTGGCTATCTTGAAAAGACTATTGCCGTCATAGTTGCGGCAGTAGGTGGAATAGCGGCGGTAGAGGTCGGCATAATATTCGGGACGCATGCTTCCACCGCAACCCCAGCTTTCGTTACCCACGCCGAGGTATTTTACTTTCCAGGCTTTGTCGCGACCGTTCTGGCGGCGCAGGCGTGCCATGGGGGAGTCTCCTTCGGAGGTCATGTATTCCACCCATTTGGCAAGTTCTTCTACGGTACCACTGCCTACGTTTCCACTGATATAGGGTTCACATCCCAGCATTTCGCAGAGATTGAGGAACTCATGGGTTCCGAAACTGTTGTCTTCGATAGTGCCTCCCCAGTTGTTGTTCACCATTTTGGGGCGGTTTTCTTTAGGGCCGATACCGTCCATCCAGTGGTATTCATCGGCAAAGCAGCCTCCCGGCCAGCGAAGGACGGGTACACGGAGCTCCTTCAGTGCATTGAATACGTCGGTGCGATAACCGTTGATGTTGGGAATATCGGAGTTTTCACCTACCAAAGTCCACCATAGATACAAGTTCCCAAATGCTCTGCAAATTGGCCGTAGATTTCTTTGGGAATGATTTGCCCGCTCTGGTCTGTGTGTAAAGTGATAGTGGCACTTTTCTGTGCGAAGAGTGACAACGAGGTGGAGAGAAATATGCTACTGATAAATAACTTTGTGTTCATAGTTTTTTAGTGTTATTAAATACTTAGTTCTTGAATCTTACTGCTGCTTCTTCGATGGGCAAACCAGCTTTATAGCTTTCGATGTAGGTGTTGAATCCGCTTACATCTTCGGCTGTCGGTGAGATTTCAATACCGGCATTTCCGGTGAATACATGCTTGTCCAGGAAGTCGGCAAGGGATTGGTCGTTTCCGTTGTTTGCAAGGTAGGAAGCGAGGAGGGCAATACCCCAGGCACCACCTTCGCCGGCTGTTTCCATAACGGAAATGGGTGAATTGATGGCAGCTGCAGTATTCTCTGGCCTACTCCTTTGGTTTTGAAGAGTCCTCCGTGACCGGTGATTCTGTCTACTCTGATTTTCTCTTCATTGAAAAGGATGTCGTTGCCGATTTTGAGAACTCCCACTGAAGCATACAGATGGGTGCGCATGAAGTTGGCAAGGTTGAACTTGTCGTTTGCCGAACGTACAAACAGTGGACGTCCGGCTGCCAGTCCCGTTATAGGCTCGCCTGATATGTAGTTGTAAGAGATGAGGCCTCCGCAATCTGCATTGCCTGTCAGGGCGTGGTTATAGAGTTTTCCGTAGATTTCGTCCATATCTACGGGGATACCCATCAGTTCCTGGTATTCTTTGAAAATATTGATCCAGGCATTGAGGTCGGAAGTGCAGTTGTTGCAATGCACCATAGCTACGAGGCTTCCGTCGGGGGTGGTTACCATGTCAATCATTTCGTAGGGCTTGGACAATTCTTTTTCCAATACAATCATTGAGAAAGAGGAGGTGCCTGCCGATACGTTTCCAGTGCGCTGCTTTACGGCGTTGGTGGCAACCATGCCGGTTCCAGCGTCACCTTCGGGTGGACAGACGGGAATTCCTGCTTTCAGATGTCCCGATACGTCGAGGCGACTGGCTCCTTCGGGAGTAAGGAAGCCTGCGTTTTCACCGGCCGACAATACCTTCGGCAGAATATCCCGAAGTTTCCAGTCGTATCCTTTCGGAGCAATAAGTTTGTCGAACTTATCCACCATTTCAGAAGAATAGTTTTTGGTGATGGGATCGATGGGGAGCATACCGGAGGCATCTCCTATGCCCAGTACCTTTTGGCCGGTTATTTGCCAGTGGACAAAACCTGCAAGGGTGGTCAGGTAATTGATGGATGGAACGTGCTCTTCATTATCCAGGATGGCTTGGTAGAGGTGGGAGATGCTCCAACGCAGAGGGATGTTGTAGACAAATAGTTCGGATAGGGCTGCGGCAGCCTGGCTGGTATTAGTATTTCTCCAGGTACGGAAGGGTACAAGGATTTCTTCTTTTTCATTGAATGCCATATAGCCGTGCATCATGGCACTGACACCGATGGCTGCCAGGGTTTCTATCTCTGTATCGTAGAGGCTCTTTACATTGGTACGAAGGTCTGCGTAGCAATCCTGCAACCCATACCAGACAGCCTCGACGCTATATGTCCACAGTCCGTCGACTAACTGATTCTCCCAAGTATGGCTTCCCTGGCGATGGGTTTGTTTTCCTGGTCAATCAAAACCGCCTTGATTCGTGTGGAACCGAGTTCTATACCAAGGATGGCCTTACCTGCCTCAATGGTTGATTTTGCATCTAATTTCATGGTATTAATGATAAATTACGGATTTATAGTACGATTATAAACTACGGATTACTGATTGCAAACTACTAGTTACGTTTGTGGTACGTGTAATTAGTAGTCCGCAATCGGTAATCTGTAATGATTATCAGCAAAGTGCCTTGTTCAGCATATAGTAGACTTCATTCATACGCAATTCTTTTTTGAACTCGCTAATGGTGGTATTTTCATCGATAACCACCATTTCGATGCCGGCCATTTCGGCAAAGTCTTCCCAATATTCCACCGTCAAGTCGTAGGAGAAGCTGGTATGATGTGTACCTCCGGCCAGAATCCAGGCTGCAGCGCACCTCGAGGTTGGGCATTGGAATCCACAGTGCACTGGCAACGGGCAACTTGGGCAGAGGCTTGCTCTTGATGCATTCTACTTTGTTCACAATGAGGCGGAAGCGGTTGCCCAGGTCTACGATGGTAGCGGCTACACCTTCACCTTGCTTGCTGGTAAATACCAGGCGGGCTGTTTCGCTGTCGATACCGATGCTCAGACGGTGCACTTCCAGTTTCGGCTTCTGTTCGGCAATCAGTGGACAGACTTCCAACATATGTGCTTGCAGGATGGCGCTCTTTTCTCCGTCGAAGTTCAGCGTATAGTCTTCAAGGAAGGAGCACCCCTTCGGCATACCTTGACTCATCACCCAAGTGGTACGGTACAGTGCTGCAGTTTTCCAGTCGCCTTCGGCACCGAAGCCGTAACCTTCTGCCATCAGTCGCTGTGAGGCCAGTCCGGGGATTGGTCAAAGTCGCCCAAATCGTTGAAGTTGGTGGTGAAGCCTTTGGCACCCGTGTCTTTCAGCACGCGGCGAATGGCGATTTCGGCCTTGGCGGAGTTCCATACTTTGGTGTAGGCTTCCGTACGTGCGTCTTCCAGTTCGGGAGCGTGGTCGTAGAGCTTGAAGTATTCTGCTACGAGTGCCTTCACGTCCTCGTCGCTGACAGCATTGTAGTATGTCATCACATCATTGATGGATAGTAGTCCACATGATAGCCCAATACCTGTTCGGCGCTGACCTTGTCACCGTCTGTCACAGCCACGTTGTTCATCTGGTCGCCGAAGCGGATGATGAGCATATCCTGCGCATCAGCCCATGCGGCAGCTACGCGCATCCATGCGGCAATCTGGTTTTGGGCTTTTTCGTCCTGCCAGTGGCTACTACCACTTTGCGGTTCTTTCGCATACGTGTCACAATGTGTCCGAACTCGCGGTCGCCGTGAGCCGATTGGTTCAGGTTCATAAAATCCATGTCCATCGTCTCCCAGGGAATTTCCTTGTTGAACTGTGTATGGAAGTGTAGTAATGGCTTCTTCAGTTCCTGCAAACCGTGAATCCACATTTTGGCAGGAGAGAAGGTGTGCATCCAGGTGATGACCCCGATACACTTTTCGTCGTTGTTGGCGGCCTTGAAGGCAGCAGTTACTTCTTTGGATGAATTGACCGTACCTTTATATACTACCTTTACGGGCAGTTTCCCGGAATCATTCAGACCTTTCACCATTTCATTGCTATGTGCGTCTACCGCGATAACTGCGTCACCTCCGTACAAGAGCTGTGCTCCGGTTACGAACCATACTTCATATTGTTCAAATGCGTTCATACAATTTATTTTTATAGTTTATATTTAAAGAATGATAGTTATTTCTGTCCATAATAAGCGTTAGGACCGTGCTTGCGGCTGAAATGCTTTTCTATCAGTAACGGATTCATGGTCAGATTGGGGTTCACGGCATAGGCTATACTTGCCATTTTTGCCACCTGCTCCATCACTACGGCATTATGTACCGCTTCGTGTGCGTCTTTTCCCCACGAGAAAGGACCGTGGTTCTTTACCAATACTCCGGGAGTATGTACCGGGTTCAGCCCCTCAAAGCGTTTTACGATGACATTTCCCGTTTCCAGTTCATACGCTCCTTCCACTTCCTCCTTCGTCATGTCTGCTGTGCAGGGTATGGCGTCGTGGAAGTAATCGGCATGTGTTGTCCCGATATTCGGTATGTCACATCCGGCTTGTGCCCAGGCTGTGGCGTAAGTAGAGTGCGTGTGCACCACACCGCCGATTTCGGGGAATGCTTTATAGAGAACCAGGTGGGTCGGCGTGTCTGAAGAGGGCTTTAACCGTCCTTCCACGACCTTGCGTCAAGATTCACTACCACCATATCCTCTGCTTTCATTTCATCGTAACTCACCCCACTGGGCTTGATGACTACCAGACCAGATTCGCGGTCAATGCCCGATACATTGCCCCATGTGAAGATAACCAATCCGTGCTTCACCAGTTCAAGGTTAGCATGGAATACTTTGTCTTTCAGTGCTTCCAGCATATTATTTAAATTACTAATTACAAGTTGTTGAATATTAGGTTCTCAGAGCTTAAATTTCGGAGCTTTGCGGTATGCCTTCTCATTAAACTGATATAAAGCAGCTCCACGTTTGGACCCCGTTTTGTCTATTTTGTCAGTTTTTTCTATATAGTCCATTTCTGCTATGCGTTTTCGGAAGTTCCGTTTGTCAATGCTCTCGCCGTATATAGCTTCGTATAAGCTTTGCAGTTGTGACAGCGTGAACAGTTTAGGTAGTAGATTAAAGCCGATTGGTTCGGTGGACGCTTTTTGTTGCATCAACTTCCGAGCTTTCTCCACCATTTGCGGATGATCAAAGATTAGCGCTGGCAGTTCATTGATATTTACCCAGAAAGCATTGTGTTGCTGTACGGATTCTTTGTCGTATTCGTTGATGTTGATGAGCGCATAGTAAACAATGGAGACTACGCGTTCTCCTGGGTCACGATCTATGGCTCCGAAAGCTTGGACTTGTTCCATATATACATCTTCCAGTCCGGTTAGTTCATTCAGGACTCGTTTGGCTGCATCATCCACGCTTTCGTCTTCCTGCACGAATCCACCCATCAGCGACCATTCGCCCATTGCCGGTTCGAAGTTACGCTTCAGCAACAGCAGGTTCAATTCTCCTTCATTGAAACCGAAAATAATGCAGTCGATACCTACATAAAGTTTCGGATTTGAACTATAGTAATTACTCATATCTTAATTTTTGTTTAAGGGGTATGCTGCATGGATATATATCATAGCAACATACCGATTTACCAGAAATACCAATAAAAAGCAGCAGTAATACCCAGGATGATAAGGGTATGAATGATATCCCATTTATTCCAACTCGCACGTGTAGCTGCTTTTTGTTCAGGAGTTGAAGTTCCGAATACCAGCCTTGAATCTTTTCAGCGCTTGGGGCAGCTGTAAACATGCTGACTGCGATAACCACTACGATGCAGAACAAGAACATCCATCCGCAGAAAAACAGCCAGTTCATATCATAGAACAGATACTTGAAGGTACTGCTTGACACATCTCCTACATTGCTGTAATATACTTTTGCCCCCAGACGGTTAAACC
>ENA-OQCP01000389-OQCP01000389.1-human-gut-metagenome-genome-assembly--contig:-NODE-389-length-19927-cov-1.483485_pt1 | contig 19927 bp, 33 predicted proteins | sample MGYA00242760_ERZ504583 | MGnify/ENA primary metagenome ERZ504583 (study PRJEB26092, sample SAMD00036308) | human gut metagenome | host: Homo sapiens | study: EMG produced TPA metagenomics assembly of...
TAGATAAAATAACTGCTGCTATTCTTTTTTTCATACGCTATCCTTACTTCGCATTTTACTTTCTTCATTGATGAAATACAGGGAAAGCATGATTTTTCTACTCTCCCTGTATCTTATCTTCTCAATATTTTACCGCTGATCTACTCTGCTTTCTGAGCGTCAGATACGCTTACTTTGTGATCATACCATGTCCCCTTTGTTCCAAGGATTGCCAGATACAACTCCTGATCCAGTGCTTCCACCGGCACATCAAATGCGTATACTTCTTCCGTTGTTCCGTCACTGTAAGTAACTTCCTCAGATGTCGGCTGTAACAGCTCTGCACCATCTTTTTCTGCATCCGCAGCGGTTCCAACATACAGATTTACGATCTTTTTGGAAACCAGTCTGATATGCATGGTCATTTTACCATCTTTGACCGTGAGCTCTCCTTTATTGTCATTGGCTCATTTACATGAAACATGCTGCTGTCTGTATCAAACTCTGCTGTATAAACGCCATCTTCTAGGGTATCTGCTTTGGCTGCATCTGTATCCTTTTCTTCGGAAGCTTCTGCTTCCTCACCGGACTCTGTTTTTGTTTCATCTGTTTTTGCCATCGCAGGCACAGAGCCCAGCACCAGGACTGATGCACTTGCCATTGCAAGAATTAAGTTTACATAGCGTTTTTTCATGATAATCTTCTCCCTTCCATAGATACAGCAATCTGCCCGGAAAACAGTCTTCCTGATCTTTCCGGGCAGTTACATTGATTTCTTATAGGTATCTGAACTCACTCAGATATTTTTATATTTATTATTCTGCGGACTCCTCAGCAGAATCAGCCTCTGTATCTGCTGCTGCATCAGAATCTGCGGACTCCTCAGTGCTTCCCAGAGAATCGATGGCTGCCTTTGTATGCTCTACATAAAGCTTCTCAACTGCTTCGATTCTTCCAAGACCCTCGATCTGGCAGTCAACCTTATCGAAGTTTCCGGATGCTACAAACTGGCTCTTCCAGGAATCCTCCTCATCACCGGCCATATCGTTATTTGCATGGTCTCCGGCAACAACCATCAGCGGACGAAGAACAACGTTCTTGTATCCTGCTTCTTTTACCTTCTCGATAACCTTGTCGCAGGTGTATCTTCCGGCTTACCCTCTACAGTACCGATGAATGCGTTCTTCAATCCAAGGTTTTCCATCTGTGTCTGCATCTGATCGTATGTAACGTTAGCTGTATGAGATGTTCCATGTCCCATGAATACGAATGCTGTGCCAGCCTCAGCTGCTGCATCCATGCTGTCAAATCCGGCCTCTTTGCAAGCCGTATCTGTGATTGCCTGAGCAACGGCTTTCTTGTCATCATTGATCACAGTTGCATCGTCTCCAACCTCACCGAGCATTGGCTCTGCGATAGCTACAGACTCGAATTTATCTTTATAGCCATTGATCGCTTCTGTCATCTCATCGTACTCAGCACCATGCATCAGATGGGTAGGCTGTACAACCAGATTCTTAACACCATTCTCTACTGCACGGTCAAGAGCCTGCTGCATGTTATCGATCACTTCATCATCTCTTGCCTGTACATGGTTGATGATGATCTGTGCTGTAAATGCTCTTCTTACAGACCAGTCCGGATAAGCTTCTGCAAGAGCATCCTCGATTCCCTTGACATCCTCTGCACGGCTGTCATTGAAGGAAGTACCAAAGCTTACAACAAGAAGTTCATTCTCGCCGATCTCATCCTGGTTACGCGGATCGTCCTTGGAAGCATCTCCTGTGTCACGTCCGAAATAATCCGGATCTGCATTCTCACCCTCTACCAGTTCTTTCTGAGCATCTGTCAGAGCATCCCATGCTTCTTTGGCTGCCTTGCAGTCTCATCTGTTGTGTCGTTTCTTTCCTGTACATAGATCTTGTCGATCAGAGCTGCTACATTATCTGCTGCTTCCTGATCTGCATCAGAAGCCTCTGTGGTATCAGCTGCCTCAGCGTTCTCTTCTGTAGCAGAATCCTCTGCTGCCATTGCTGTTGTAGCCGCACCCATAGAGCATGTCATGGAAACTGCGAGCATCAGAGCTAACATTGTTTTTCTTTTCATTTCTCATTGTCCTCTTTCATGTATTTCCAGAATACTGATATGTACAAAAAAACAGCAGCTCTCTGCGGCCGCCTGCTCACACATGATTCTCTGCGCAATACAAATACATAAAAAGAAGTTCTGTATTGTTATGGAGAATACCGATTCGTAAACCGCGAATCCCTGAATCTCACAATAAGGCAGTTCTCCTGACTTGGTTCCACGCTGCTTTCCCTTCCCGGTCTCCCAGTGGTTGTAAAAGCAGCTCCCCTTTCACAGTGACGGTATCGTTCCGGATTCTCACCGGATTCTCTTTTGCACATCCGACTGGATGCAACCTTATCATTATAACATTTGCACATATTTTCTTTTACCTGGTTATTTAACTTTTACCACAAACTCATAAATTTGTCAAGATTGATGTCAGACGATTCACGGTTTTCTGTGATCTTCGCTCACAAAAAACACCTCGCGAAATATTACCAGTGAACAGTAACCGGTTTTCTCCCTGTATCTGTCAGTTATTATCAGAATACTTCTCCAATATTCATGCACATCCTGCATAAAAAACAGCCCCTTTCTGTCATCACCCTGATATCAGAAAAGGACTGTCTTACACTGGATATTCGCAATCCGCTTCGCTACTTGCTCATAACAGATAAACTGCTCTGCAGTTTATCTGTTAAAATACTCCTGCTCCAGGTATCTGGCTACGTAGATTCCGCTGGCAGATGCATGGGACAGAGAATGGGTCACGCCGCTGCAGTCTCCGATAACAAAGAGACCCTTGTGGCAGGTTTCCAGATTTTCGTCGATCTCGACCTCCATGTTGTAGAATTTAACCTCAACGCCATAAAGCAAAGTATCATCATCTGCGGTTCCCGGTGCGATCTTATCCAGAGCATAGATCATCTCAATGATGCCATCCAGGATACGTTTCGGCATAACAAGACTTAAATCTCCCGGTGTCGCAGAAAGTGTAGGTGTTACGAAACTTTCCTCAATACGGGCTTTTGTGCTTCGTCTTCCGCGGATCAGATCTCCAAACCGCTGTACCATAACACCACCGCCAAGCATATTGGAAAGTCTTGCAATGCTCTCACCGTATCCGTTGCTGTCATGGAACGGCTCTGAGAAATGCTTGGATACCAGAAGGGCAAAGTTTGTATTGTTGGTATGCTTTGCCGGCAGTCTTCGTAGCTGTGACCGTTTACTGTGATGATACCGTTGGTATTTTCATTCACGACAACACCTCGCGGTTCATGCAGAAGGTACGGACCATATCCTCAAACTTCTCAGTTCTGTAACGATCTTGCTCTCATAAAGCTCATCTGTCAGACGGCTGAAAACCTCTGCCGGAAGCTCCACACGGACTCCGATGTCCACACGGTTGGAAAGAGTCGGGATCTTAAGCTCTGTACATACCGTCTCCATCCATTTACTTCCGCTTCGTCCTGCGAGATGATACAGTAAGTTCCCTCGTAACGCTCATCTCCTACAAAAACTGCATAACCGTCTTCAGTTTTTTCTACTTTGTCAACAGATGCGTCAAAATAGAAGTCCACATGGTCTTTCATTTTTCATAGAGGTTCTGAAGCACCACATAGTTGATATCTGTTCCCAGGATGGCGGACTGATGCATCCAAAAGATGCAGGCCGTTCTGAAGGCAGAGCTTACGGATCTCGCTGTTTGTGGTAGAATAAAGTTTGGTTCCCTCACCGCCATGCATCAGGTTCAGTTTATCTACATATTCCATCAGCTCTGTGGCTGTATCCTTGCCGATATGCTGGTACAGAGTTCCGCCAAACTGATTGGTGATATTATATTTTCCGTCGGAGAAAGCGCCTGCACCGCCAAATCCCTTCATGATTCGCACAGGTTTTGCAGTGGATACAGGATTTTACTTTCTTTCCGTCGATGGGACATTTTCTTTTTTCCAGAGGATGACCAGCTTCAAAAACCGCGATCTTTTTCTCCGGATCATTATTCATCAGTTCATAGGCCGCAAAGATTCCACCGGGACCTGCTCCTACGATCAGTACATCATATTTCATAAATAAAAACTCCTTATCTTGTATTGCACATTTTCAGTACTTTGTTTTTGCATAAACCCTGTCTATTCTACAACAAGTGTGTTCAAAAGTCACCTGTTTTTTCGGAACCTTCCGATCTTAAGCTTTTTCCATCTGTTTCCACGGTAATAGCACCGTTTTCATGGTGTATTCCACCTGACTTCCGGCCGCTTTAAGCCGCTCTACGGTTTCCGGTGACGGATGTCCGTAGGTGTTAGTGAGCGAACAGGAATGATCGCCACTTCCGGCTTTATTTTCTCAAGAAATGCTTCTGTGGTAGAATAACGGGAACCGTGATGTCCCACCTTCAGACAGTCAACATCCTCAAGCCCCCCGGCTGCCAGAAGCTTTTTCTCCGTATCTGCACCGATATCTCCGGTAAAAAGCATCTGAAAATCTCCAAAAGACAACTCCATCACCATAGCTTCCTCATTCACATCTTTTCCTGTGGCATTTTTCTCCGGCCACAGAACAGAAAAAGATACTTTGCCGCAAGGCAGCTCATCCCCTTTTCCGGCTGTCATGACCTTAACTCCGGCTGTTTTGCTGCCTCTGCAAGCTCCCTCCACGCATCTGGTCTTTCCGCCCAGGCAGGCAGGATCAGATATCCGGCCCGGATGGTTGTAAGACCTTTTCCCCATATATTCCAGAAGCTCCTTCACACCGTTGATGTGATCCTGATCTGTATGGGAAATAAAAATCCCATCCAGCCAGGAAATCCCCTGACTTTTCAATGCCGGCAAAAGGCAGTATCTTCCAAGCTCCGACTGGCTGCTGCTTCCTCCGTCGATCAAAAAATGGTGATCCTCCGGGGTCTCCACAAGAATACCGTCACCTTGTCCTACATCCAGGCAGATCACCTTCAGACTTCCTGCTGGATGAAATCCCAGTATCAGGATTCCGACTGCCAGAAAAATACCGGCTGTTATCCGGATAGCATATAGCTTCCAACAACCTGCTTCCGCCCGCTCCTCTGATAACTCCATTTCCTCACTGACTGCTTTTTTCTTCCGGAGCTGTTCTTTTATATACTGTCCCATAAACAGGACTATGATCAAAAAGCCATAATATACCACAATCTGCCATATTTCCGGCTCCCCTCCGATCCAGGTACTCCATCCTGATCTTCCTGCCAGACTGCAGAGATATTCATAAAAAAGCAGCAGTACCCTTGCCGGCAGGATTACCAGTTTTGCCGCAGGAATACTGAGAATTCCCAGCAGCAGCGCCGCCATTCCTCCAGTCAGCACTACCCCCACACTTGGAAGCACCAACAGATTCAGGATAAATCCAGCAATAGAGACTTCTCCGAAAAACTTCAGCATCACCGGCAGAGTCACAAGCTGAAGAGCTATAGGACTTACCAGTGCCTTTGTCCATTTTTTCTCCGCTCCTGCAAGGGCACAGATCTTTTCCGCAGCGAGCCCCATTCCCAGAACACAGCCAAAGGACAGAAGAAATCCACTATCCAGGAGATAGACCGGAGATTCCACAAGAATCATCATGCAGTTACGGAAAGAGCACTCATCATATCATAGATCCGTCCGGTGATCCTGGCTCCCATGGCGATCAGAAACATAGTTACTGCACGCATGGTGGAAACACTCCCTCCGGTCATGATCCCATACTGCAGCATCACTCCCAGAGAAAAAATCCCGGCAGGCCAGATTCCCAGTCCCATCTTCTTTAGAAGGTTGTAAAGCCCCATTCCCAGAATACTGATATGAAGTCCGCTGATGGCAAGGATATGTATGATTCCGGCCAGCTGATATCGCATCTGTGTTTCCGGATCCAGTTCCTGTTTGTCTCCAAGCGTTATGGCACAAAAAACAGGCGCATCTTTTCCTGCAGTTTCCTTCAGGATCTGTCTGCAGCTTTCTTTTTATCTCCAAAAGGAGCTGCCTGTAGCCGGAATACACTGCTGTTTTCTTTTGGAGCACAGCGTTCTTCATAAAATAATAACTATGACGACAGGCGTAGAATTGTCGACTATCAAAGCCGCCTGGATTCGCAGGACCTTCCACTCTTTTCAGCGTTCCCTTGACCAGGATCCGCATTCCCGGTTTCAGATCTTCTTCTTTTTTGAGAAATATTCTTACATTTTCAATTGGAAATTTTTTTGACTGATGGATAAGATATGTTTTTTTCAGATAAACAGACTGGGAAAATTCTGTGTTTTCATACTGTTCCACCTCCCCGCAGATCATGGAACCAGGTGCGCTTCGATCTGCTCCTGCACATTTAACGGAAGGGGATTCCCTTGATCAGAGGAATCCCCATAAGCTCCAGTACGCCAAGACTCAGCACCATAAGAAAACACAAAAGACACATCGGCCTTTTCGCCATAAATGTTCTCCCGTTTTCTGATATTTTGAAATGTTTTATTTTTTCTATTCTTTTTTAGCCTTTGTGTGTGCCAGCAAGCTGTCGTTCCATTCATAGAACTTATAAAGCTGCATATTCTGGCCAAAGGTCACTTCCTTGTTTCCTTCGATGGAAATCTCAACTTTGTCCACATCCGTTGCCGCGATCAGCGTATTTACCACCGAATACACGGCAATCTGTTCCGAAACATCCAGCGCATAATCCTGAAATACGGAATTATAATCCACATAGCAGATTCCGTTTGCTCTCGTCAGGGAAAGTACCTCTGAATTCTCCGGTATTGTAGGATAATGTCCTTTTTCCAGCGGACCTCTTGCAAGCTGCTCCAAAACCACCGTAGCCTTCGGAAGATTTCGTCTGTAGCGGACACTTCTCTGTTCCGCTACCAGTTTATCTCCGTTTTTATTTGTGAAATACAGAGTAAAGGTGTCATAGCTGTACACATCCCCATCGGACCCGGAAACTCCACAAAGGTGTCGTTGTTCATGGCTCCCACTTCTTCACCCCTGGTATCTGTCAGCGGCTTTTTACCCACATAGATTTCCACAGAATCTACTCCTGGAACCTGTAAAAAGATCTTCACTATACCTGCCCGCACCAGAAGTTCCCTGGTACGTGACATTTTATCATAGGCCTCATTGAATTCTACGTTCAGGACTCCATCCTGTATGGAATAAGAAGAAATCTTTACCCCATCCGGAAAAAGTGAGATTCCGTCTTCCCGGGTCTCACGGTTATTCAGACTCTCGGAAAAATTGCGCAGCATCACTTCTGTTGTTTCCTTCTCCGGAGTATATTTTTCTTCTTTCAGTCTCGTTTCATCGCTGTTGATATAATAAAATCTATACTGTTGCTCTTCGTTTTTATTTCTTCCCGACAATCCTATGAAAGCAACCAGACCAAAAAGGATGCAGGCAGCGGCCACACAGATGATCAAAATCGTTTTTTTCATGCTGTACCTCCTAGGACGGGATATAGGACAGCGGGATCTTCACGGTAAATGTGGTTCCCTCGCCCTCTTTGCTGGATACCTTGATGATCATGATGCATGGCTATAGAACTTCTTGTAATAGCAAGTCCAAGACCGGTTCCGCCGATCTCTCTGGAATGGGATTTATCCACACGATAAAAACGCTCAAAGATCCGTTCAATGGAATCTTCCGGTATTCCCAGGCCGGAATCTGCAACTGTCACATAGAAATCCTTATGATCCGCATCCAGTGTTACGCGGACCATCCCTCATCTACATTGTATTTGATACCATTTTCGACCAGGTTACTGATGGCAAGGGTAAATTTCACCTCATCCACATCTGCGGTTACCGGTCGGAACGAATCCAGGATCAGTCAATCCTTCTCTGATCTGCAATAGGACGGAGACGCTTTAGAATATTCTCCAGCAGCTCATTGATATTCATATTACTGATATTCATATCTGCTGCTTTTTTGTCCATTTTTACCAGGGAGAGCAGATCGGTGATGATCTTGTTCTCTCTGTCAATCTCTTCTGTGATATCAGAAAGAAATTCCTGATACAGTTCCTCCGGAACCCCCTGCTGTCCTACCAGCGAATCCGCCAGAACCTTCATGGAAGTCATAGGTGTCTTCAACTCATGAGACACATTGGATACAAACTCCTGTCTGGATTCATCCAACGTCTTCATTCTAGAAAGCATCTTGTTAAATGCATCTGTGATCAAAGCTGTCTCTGTATAATCCGGTACCGAGATCTCCTCATTCTGATATCCGTCTGTAAGGTCCTCGATTGCTTTCGTTACCCTAGCAAATGGCTTCACCAGGATCGTGGAAAGAATATAACCCAGAAAAATGGCCAGCACTACAATGATACCGATGATCAGAATCCCTTTCTGCTCCAGTTCATGGATGGTTGCTGTCACCTCACTGGAAGATGCCATGATCATCATGGCACCCTGCACCTGTTTTACATCCGGACTTTTTACCGGAACTGCCAGGATCAGCTTCTGGCTGTCAGAATCATATTGGTAGGCATCTTCTCCTTTAAAACAGTTCAATACTTTCTGGGAAACCAGAGTCCTGCCCTCATCCACGCCATAGGTATCCTTGATGATCCTGAAATCCCTGTCTACAATGAGAATCCTGCCACCATAGCTGTTGGACAGTAATTCCAGCTTGCTGTTCACCGTCTGAGAGCTGGTGTCATTCAGATAATTCTCCTTGATCAGCAGGTCGCACATGATGTCACAGATGTTCTCCATGCTCTGCACACGGTTGGCAATGGCACGAACTTCATAGTTGGCAATGACCATTTCCGTTACGATGACACTCGGTACGATTCCCAGTATGATCAGGATGATCAGAATACGAAAGCGGAGACTTTTGAAAAATTTGCCGTTCTTTTTGAACTTCACAGGTTATGCCTGGAAATAGTAGCCCACACCCCATTTGGTGTGTACATATTTCGGCTCACTGGGATTGGCCTCGATCTTTTCTCTCAGGCGGCGGATATGTACATCTACGGTACGGACATCTCCCGGATATTCATAGCCCCATACGATATTCAGAAGATTTTCTCTGCTGTATACCTTGTTCGGATTGAATACCAGCAGTTCCAGCACATCAAATTCCTTGGCTGTGAGGTTGATCTCTTTTCCGGAGATAAATACGCGGCGTCCTTCGCAGTCCAGCTTCAGTTCTCCGACTTCCACAGTCTTGGCCTTCTCCTGCTTGTCCTGTTTGCTGCCTGCACGGCGGATGATCGCCTTGATGCGGGCTTTGACTTCCAGGATGTTGAAAGGCTTGGTGACATAATCATCAGCTCCGTATTCCAGACCCAGGATCTTATCCATATCTTCTCCTTTTGCTGTAAGCATGATGATCGGAACATTGGAAAATTCACGGATCTGCTGGCATACCTCAAGACCGTCCATTTTGGGAAGCATCAGGTCAAGAAGGATGATATCGTACTCTCCTGCTTTTGCTTTTTCCAGTGCTTCCTCTCCGTCATAGGCACAGTCCACTTCCATTCCGTCCTGCTCCAGACTGAAGCGAAGTCCCTTGACAATCAGTTTCTCATCATCTACTACCAATACTTTCCTGCTCATTTAGCGCTCCTTACTTTATTGCTATTTTATCCTTTATCTTCTCATAGGTTCCTTCTTTGATGCCTGGTACATTCATGATATCCTCTGCTGAAGTAAAGGGACCGTTCTCTTCCCTGTAAGCGATGATCGCCAGGGCCTTGGACTCCCCTACACCTGTGAGAGTAGTAAGCTGGGATACATCAGCGGTGTTCAGATCGATCTTCTGCTCTGTGGAAGATGCATCTCAGCTTCACCGGAATCCTCTCCGGCGGATTTCTGTCCGCTCGCCGTTTCGGTACTGTTTTCTGCTGTGACTTCCGATCCATCTTGGGTAGCTGCGATCCGCTGGCTGTCCACCTCCGCCTGGGTAGGCACATAAACCTGCTGTCCATCGGAAAGTCCCTTAGCACGGTTGAGATAGCTTGCCGCAGCTTCCGGAAGATATCCTCCGGCCTGCTCGATAGCCTGAAAAACACGGCTGCCATATGGAAGCTCATAGACTCCCGGGCTGGTCACTGCTCCACATATATCTACATAAATGGTCTGAGGGGTGTCTGAGATCTCCGGCAGCTGTTTTTCAACCTCCGAAGCCGGTTCCTCCGCAGACTCATTCTGTTTCTTCTGTGATATATCTGCCGCAGCCCCTGCGGATGCCTTCCCAGATACTTCACTTTCCGTATCCTTCGGTTCTTCCTGCTCTGCATCCATTTCGGATGCTTCCGTACTTTCTTCCTGCACCAGTTCTTTCTCCAGAAATTCTGTTCCGTCATCCTTACAGCCTGTCAGCCCTGCCAGGATCTGTAACAAAAATATGGAAAAAACAAACCGAACACTTCTGATATGTGATCTTATTTTCATAGGTAGGCGGTTCACTCCTTTCCGCCGATGTGGCGGCAGGTGCCCCGTTACTCATGCAAAACCATACCTTATTTTAACGAAGTATTACAAATATTACAATACTTTTATTTCTATTTCCATTTGAAAATAACCACACCTGCAATACAGATCAGCATTCCCAACAGCTTTCTCCACTGAAAATCTGCTCTTTCCACACCGAAAATCCCCAACAATTCTATAAGATAAGCCACCGCAAGCTGAGAAATGACAATAAGCATAACCGCCCGCGCAGGCCCCAGACTTCCCATACTCCGGATCACTGTGATAGTGATAAATGCACCGATCACTCCTCCGAGTAAATTATATTTATCCTCTACCTGCCACAGCATGCCGATACTTTCTCTGCCTGTAAAAAACCATGCTGCCACACAGACCAGAAATGCAGAAAACTGTACCCAGCCGGTTGAAACCCACAGACTGGTCTGTTTTGTTACATTTGTGTTAAATACCCCTTGAATACTCATCAGTGCACCTGAGATCAGTGCTGACAAAAATCCCCACATAAAAATCCCTCCATATATACTCCATTTCCGATATTACTGCCGGAAAAAGGCGCTGCATATTTCTGCAACGCCTTTACGGTTTCTTATAGTTTATGTTGTTTTTCTGAAATTATTCCGGAAAATATTTTCTGAGATATATCCTTCCGGAAAACGCAATATGCGGCATCTCATAAAAAATGGCTGTTTTCGGACAGATCGGACGATAGAGTGGGTCTGCCACAATGATCCTGGCTGTTTTCAGCTTTTCTTCCATGCGTCCTCGCCACAGATGGTTTCATCTCCCTTGCGCAAAAGTCCCTCTGTGATCTCCAGCGGACAGAGCAGCTGAACCTTTTTTCCGTATTTCTGCTCTATGACTGCTGCCAGGGAGCCCATGGTAACCGGTTCTCCGATGATGGTAATGTCCGGTACGGAAAAAAATATCTCATCTTTGTCGGGCATTTCCCTGCTTTCTCCTGAAGGGTCAGATACTGCTGACAGACTGTTCCTTCCCTGAAAATAGATTACCTGCTCCGGAGTTACTTTCCACAGTTCCTCCTGTTTTCCTAAGATCTGCCTCCGCTTTCCTCTGCGGAGTCATCCTTCTTATTTACCCACTCTCCACAGGATCTATCCGCGATCCGCTCAAGTGCATCTGAAATCTGTCCCTCATAGCCTTCCACAGGAGTCCCCACGAGAAATGGCGTACCGAATTTTTCTTTCAGCACATTGGCCGCCGGGATCCCCACAGAGGATACCACAAGGTTTACCGCTGCTTCACCGGCACGGGACAAAGCTTCCAGCGTATCCCCCATAGCCCAGGTGGAAAGTATCTCCCAGCCATAGTTTTTCAGACGTTTTTTTCATTGCATCTACTGCAGACTGCGGGCCAAGATCGAGGGGTGTTGCTCCAAGAAGATTTAATTTCCTGCTTCTCTTCTCTGTAGATCTTTCCGCAGATCCCGTCGGTACTTCTAAACACCTTCCGGTTTTCTCTGCTGCTCCTGTGAAATGTCCTGCGATTTCCGCCAGTGCCAGCCCTGCTCCGTATACATAGTCATGCATGCCGCTGGTCGGAACCGAAAATGCCGGGATTCCGGTTCTTGCCGTAAGTGCACGGGCCAGTCCCTGAAAATCTGTTCCGTTCATAAAGGGGATCGGTGAACTTGCAAGTGCAATAAATTTCGGTTTCAGCTCCTTTGCCGCCTCTTCGATATCTTGAAGAAATTTCTCATCATTTCCCATAATGGCATCGATATCCGTAAGACCTGAGATAAAGATCAGACTGTCCTGATCGTACCACCGGATCTCATCATGGGTATTATAGGTAGAATTACAGCCGGAGGGATCATGCATCACTGTCATTCCTCCAAGCTCATACAATGCAGAGCAGACGCCGGACACGTCTGCCGTGTAGATCGGTATGATCCGATATGCCTGTCTCATATGCAGCTTTCGCACCCCCATCCTTTCGAACGATCAGATCCTCCGGAGTTTTTTCCTCATTAAATGCCTCCAGCATCAGCTGTGCAGTACGTCTGATCCCGTCAAAGCCCCAGAGCCGCCGCCTGTACCATATTGACAAAATTCCGGCTTCCGGTAAACCAGGCTGCTTTTTGTCCGACGGCAAGGATTTTTCCGGAATGCTGCCGTGGCCGCACTCTCATCTCCGGGCGAACAGTCGAAATCAGCCTGAGTTCCGGATAATTCTCCTTCAGCCAGAAAAATACTTCTTTTTCTTCCGGGCTGATACTGTCCAGAAAAACGGACTGTACCTGAAATCCATGGGTAAGGAGAAGCTTTGCAAGTCCCAGAGGTCTTGGATGAAAAAGATAATCCACAGCTATGGGAGTGTCACCGATGATCTGGTGTGCATGGGAAAGAGCCTCCTCGCATTTTCGGATCTCCGTTTTGATATCCAGGCCATTTTTACCGCAGCTGTGCTGATCCAGCAGCTCCAGCAAATACTTTTCCTGCGTCTCTATCTCCTCATAGTCAAAGCTTCCGGGCAGGTATAAAAACGGCCTTCCAAGTCTCTCCGCCTGCTGCTGTACTCCGAATTTTCCTGCCGGATAACAGTTAAGGATCAGGCTTCCCTCTCCCAGGCTCTGATAATCCTCCCAGTTCTTACAGGCCGGTGCTTCACGGAGACGGATTCCGTTCTTTTTCAGGATCCGGCAGATATCTGCACTCTCATCCAACACAAAATCACTGCCCAGGACTGTGACACATTCCGGATCAGCTTTCCTCTCCGGTACTGCATCATACATGGCACGGCGCAGCTTCTGATCCGGAGTCGGGCCTGTTTTCTGCATGATAGGATCCATAAAGCATCGCATAAAAGATCTCCGGAAATCTTTCTTCCAGTTCGCCGTAGATGCGGTCCAGATCACTTCCCAGAAAATGATGAAGACACACGGTAAAAAGCAAGACTGCCTTTGGCTTCTCATCCAGCCGGTTCAGAATGTCCGTCACTCCTTCAATGGTCACATCCTCCAGATTTCCGCCCAGAAGATCCTTTTCCTCCACGATCACAAAGGAAAAACGGTCTGCCGCATTCATCTCTGCGGCAGTCAGCACAACGCCACGCATGCAGTTATCCGCACAGACGTAGATCTGCCTTGCTTCCGGAACCAGCATTCCCGTATGTACGATATTCCAGTTTCCATGGACCGGTGAATTAAATTCCAGCCCCGGCTGAAAGGGAACCGGAAAAGAGGCTTCCTTTATAAATATTTCTGTTTTTCCCGAAAGCTCTCTGTTACCAACTCTTTTTAACATGAGCCTTCCTCCCTGCATGCATTCAGAATCTGCTCGGCCAGTGTCCGGTACTCCTCTGCCATCTCACAATCCGGATAGCTTCCAGAAGAGTTTTTCCTCGATTCTCTGCTTCCAGAACCAGTTCACTTCTGGAAAGCGTTCCCACTACCCGCGTATGAAAATCCTCTGCCAGCTCCCGGACTTTTTCTTCCTCTCCCGGCACGTTCCGCCGGTTCAGGATCACGCCGCCAAGAGATGCATATCCTCTGTTTCTAAAATTATCCACTGCCATGGCAATATTTGCCCCTGCATGGATGGCCATGTTTTCTCCGGAGGTGATGATAAATACCTTATCTGCATACCCATTTCGCATGGGCATGGAAAATCCACCGCAGACAACATCTCCCAGTACGTCATAAAAAACAATGTCCGGTTTATAGGTCTCATAGGCTCCGTTTTCCTTAAGCTTCTCGAGAGCAGTAATGATACCTCTTCCCGCACATCCAAGACCCGGTGCAGGACCGCCGGCTTCCACACAGACTACACCCCCATATCCGATCTGCACCATATCCGTAAGCTTCAGCTCCTGGCGTTTTTCGTTATACAGCTCCAGCACAGTGGGAACCTTTTTTCCATGCCTGAGAAGGATCGTGGAATCTGCCTTGGGATCACAGCCGATCTGCATCACTTTCATTCCTTTTTCCGCAAGGGCTGCTGCCACATTGGAAACCGTAGTAGATTTTCCGATGCCGCCCTTTCCGTATACCGCAACTTTTATCATTTTCTGTCCTCCGCTTTTGTGATCACATTGGAATATGCCGTTTTGGCGGAAACTCCACTGAGGCGTCCGATCTTTCCGGATAAGGAGCTGATCACATCCTGTGGTGCATCAATGGCAATACTGATGATATTGATGCCTTTTTCCCGGTAAGGGATCCCCATTCTCCCGATAATATATTTTCCCGCTTCATGAAGAAAACGGTTGATATCATCGATCACGTCATTGTTTTCCACAATGATCGAGATCAATGCCACTCTTGTCTCCATAAGATCTGACTCTCCTTTCCGATATTATCAGCAGATCCTCGGCAGAAGCTCTCCTCCCGGCTGCGGAAGAAGTGCCTGCGTTCCGATCTCCGTAGTCATGACAACCTTTCCCGGCTGGTCTTCCGTAACTTCACCGATAATGGCTGCGTCCCTGGAATAAGGACATTTACGCAGTGCTTCCACGATCCTTCCAGCCTCTTCCTTTGGTGCCATGATCACCATTCGTCCCTCACATGCCAGATAAAGCGGCTCCAGCCAAGCATGCCGCAGACACCCTTTACCTCCGGAGCTACCGGAACAGCTGCTGCATCCAGGCGGATCCCTACGTTACTCTGTCCTGCGATCTCGTAAAGAACCGTTCCGACACCACCTCTTGTGGCATCACGGATCACATGAATGTTATGGGTGGCATCCAGTACATCTTTTACAGCTCCCCACAGCGGTGCGCAGTCACTTGTCACATCTGCGTCAATGCCGAAATCCTCTCTTGCCAGAAGAATGGTGCATCCATGTCTTCCCACATCACCGGTTACAATAATGGCATCTCCCGGTTTTGCCAGCTCGCCGCCTACCTGAACGCCCTCCTGGATCTCACCCATTCCGGTTGTTGTGATAAACACACCGTCAACCTGACCTTTTCCTGCCACCTTAGTATCTCCGGAAACAATACGCACTCCGGCTTCTTTTGCTGTTTTTTCCATGGCTGCGGCGATCTCCTCCAGCTTCTCCATGGGAAAACCCTCCTCAATGACAAAAGCGCAGGTAAGATACATCGGTTTTGCTCCCATACAGGCAAGGTCATTAACGGTTCCGCAGATGGAAAGCTTGCCGATATTTCCCCCCGGAAAAAATGCCGGAGAAACAATAAATCCATCGGTGGATACTGCCATTTTTCCTGCAGGCGGAACCAGCACGGCCGCATCATCGGCTGTGAGATCCGGGTTTGCAAAATGCGCTTTGAATACTTCATCGATCAGTTCTGAGGTCTGACGGCCTCCGGCACCGTGTGCCATGGTCACTGTTTTATTTTCCATAATATTATCTTCTTTCTATGCTGGGTCAAAGGAATTTCATATCGATTTCATCCTGTCAGATCTTCCGGATACGATCCTTCGTTTGTACTATATGTAATGTATCATATTTCGCAGTCCATTAAAGCGGACATCAGTTTCCGTACATAAAATATGCGGAACATGCTCCTTCATTGGATACCATACAGGCACCTACCGGATGCTGCGGGGTACAGACCTTTCCGAATACCTTACAATCTGATGGCCTGCATTTTCCCTGAAGCACATCCCCACAGCGACAGGCCGGATTTGGCCTGCCCTGGATCGGCGGCACTGCATATTTTTTTCTGGCATCAAAGGCTTCCCACTCCTTCCGGAGCACCAGCCGGACCCCGGGATCACACCCAGACCGCGCCATTCAGAATCGCAGGGCTCCATCAGTCATCGATCAGCTTCTGTGCCTCCGGGCTTCCCTCACTTTTTACCACACGGGGATAGCAATTCACAAAGAACGGTTTTCCTTCCTGAAAACGTACCAGTGCAACAGCCAGTGCCGTAAGCAGCTCCTTCGCTGTAAAGCCTGCCACCACACCACTGATGCCTTCCTCTGCCAGATGCTCGCAGAGCGCAGTTCCTGTGATCGCATTGACATGTCCGGGATAAAGGAACACATCCGCACTGCCCTTTAATGCCTGATAAGCCTGGGGCATGGTCTTGTTTGCCACAAGGAGCGAATAATTGGAAGTCCGTCCTCTCCGGCCTTTTTCACGGAAAGACAGCCGGCAGGCGTGGTGGTCTCAAAGCCAACGGAAAGAAATACCACCTGCTCTTTTGGATGCTCTTTCGCATATTTTTCTGCATCTGCCGGTGAATAGACGATCCGTATCCTGGCGCTTCTGCCCTGGCATCTGCAAGGCTTTTCTTTGTTCCCGGTACGCGGACAAGATCACCGAATGTGCAGATCGTCACCTGTTTTTCCAGAGCAAGATAAACGGCCTCGTCAATAAATCCTACCGGTGTTACACAGACCGGACATCCCGGTCCTGAGATCAGCTCCACCTGCGGCGGCAGAAGCCTGCGGATCCCCAGACGGAAGATCTCGTGGGTGTGTGTTCCGCAGACCTCCATGATCCGCACCGGCGGTCCCTGATATCCTTCTATGATCTCTCTTGCTGTTTTTTTCCTCTCTTCCATCACAGCAGTTCCTCCATCAGCTGGTCTGTCTCTTCCTCGTCATCATCGGTGATCTTTGCAATGGCAACACCTGCATGCACCATCACATAATCCCCCGGCTCCAGGTCTCCCAGGAGCTGGGCGGAAACCTCTCTCTTTGCGCCGCCTGCATCCACCACTGCTGTTCCGTCACTGATCTTTACTACTTTTGCTGATAATCCTACACACATATCTGTGCCTCCCATCCTGCATTTCTGCTGTATGCTCCATGCGTTATCATAAAACATTTTTGATCCGTATCTGCATGATCTCGTCTATATTTATCTGTGCCGCTGCACATAAGCCATCCCATACACCGCCTGTCCCAGTGCGATCCCTCCGTCATTCGGCGGGATCAGGCTGTGCTTCAGAACTTTAAACCCCATTTCCGTAAGGCCGTCATCTACCAGCTCCAGAAGCAGCCGGTTCTGAAAGACACCGCCACTTAATGCCACTTTCCGGATTCCGGTCTGCCGCTCTGCTTCCTCACAGGCTACAAGGATCTCATCTGCCAGTGCCCGGTGAAATCCATAAGCCAGCTTCCCGGGATCCTCTCCTGCAAGCCTTGCCCGGACCAGATATGCAACGATCTCACCTGTATTTAAAATAAATTTTCGTTCATCTTCAGACGCTTCTGAGATGCCTGTGCCTTCCGGAATGTCTTCCTTTTCTGACATCCGTATCTTCAGATTTTCTTCCGGATTTTTCTTCTGCATCTCCCGCTGCTTTCTCCAGGCCTCCGCCGCAAATTCCAGTGCTGTGGACGCTTCTCCCTCAAAGGTGGACGCTCTCCGGATCCCCAGGATCGCACTGACTCCGTCAAAAAGTCTTCCTGCACTGGTGGAAGTCACGGCATTGATCTTCCGCTGTGCCATAGTCACCAGTACCTTTGCTTCCTGATCTGTGCAAAGTCCCAGTTTACGGACAGTATCCAGGGTTTTTTCCAGGTTTCCCATATTCTGCCAGATCAGGGAAACGGCGATCCGCCAGCCTTCTTTTGCGGAAATATCTCCGCCAACCTGGACAAAGGGTTCTATACTTCCAAGCCTTGTAAATCCCTGACAGTCTGCAACCAGGAGCTCTCCGCCCCAGATGGTTCCATCGGTTCCATAGCCTGTTCCGTCAAAGGAAACCCCTATCACCTTTTCTTCGCAGTCATTTTCTGCCATGCAGGATAAAATGTGTGCATAATGATGCTGCACCCTCAGAACCGGAAGCCCTAGCTCCTCTGCCACCACTGTGGAATTATATTTAGGGTGAAGATCACAGACCACTACCTCCGGCTTCACCTCCAGAAGTGTTTCCAACCGCCCGATCGTTTCCTTCAGGGCTTTTACCGTTCGAAGATCCTCCAGATCTCCCACATAAGGGGAAGGATAAAAACGGTTATCCACACCAATGCAGAAGGTGTTCTTAAGTTCTCCACCTGCTGCGATCACCTGGCCCTTCCAGGGTGTGGAGACCATAAACGGAAGAGGCGCATACCCGCGGGAACGGCGGATCATATAGGTTCACCCTTATAGAAATCCATCACCGAATCGTCGGCCCGGATACGTATCTTCCTGTTGTGGGAAAGAATGCAGTCACAGAGATGGGAAAGCTCCTCTGCCGCCTCCTCATCATCTCTGCAGATAGGCGCCCCGGAAGTGTTTCCACTGGTCATTACCAGAAGCCGGGCATCCGGATCCCATCATCGTAATGAAAAAGAAGCAGCTGAACCGGTGCATAGGGAAGCATGACACCCACCTTGGGATTCCCGGGTGCAATGCTCTCACAAAGCCCCGTTTCTCCCGGCAGCTTATCCAACAGCAGGATCGGCTTTTGATGACCGGTAAGGATCTTCTCCTGTTCCTCGCTGACCTTACAGATCTTCTTCACAGCTTCCATATCCTGTGCCATCACTGCAAAAGCTTCACCGGACGCCGTTTCCGCTGCCGCAGCCGCTGTACTGCCTCCTCACTGGTAGCATCACAGCAAAGGTGAAAACCACCGATCCCTTTGATGGCCACGATCCCGCCGGAAGCAATGATCTTCCTTGTATAAGTGATAGCCTCCCGTCCCCGTTCCTCTCTTCCCGCCAGGTATACCTCCGGGCCGCAGTCATTGCAGCACACCGGCTGGGCATCATAACGTCTGGTATCCGGGTTATGGTACTCATCTGCACAGGAGGGACACATGGGAAATTCCTTCATACTGGTCCGTTCACGGTCATAAGGAAGTGAATCCAGGATCGTCAGTCTCGGACCGCAGCAGGTACAGTTGATAAAGGGATGCAGATACCGCCTGTTTTCCGGATCAAACATCTCCGCCTTACATTCATCGCAGAGCGCGATATCCGGGGAGACAAAGATCTCCCCCTTTGTCTTCTCACTTTCGATGATATCAAACTGTGTAAATTTCTCCGGCTCCTCCACCGGTTCTTCGAGAAGCTTCAGGATAGCTGCACGCTTCGGTGGCTTATTCCCGATATCTGCGATAAAGGCATCCACATCCTGCTGCTTACCCTGAGCAAAAATCTCCACATAGGGTCCTTTATTGGACACACTGCCACGGATTCCTCTTGCCATAGCATGACGACTCACCGTAGGGCGAAATCCCACTCCCTGTACGATCCCGTAAACACGGATCATTTTCGTAATTTCCCGCTCCATATGTTTCTCCATTCCCTGCAGCTGTTTCCACTGATCCGGCTGCAGCATGCATGTAACTTTATGTCCTGCCCTTATGGTCTACCTGCATTTTCCGGATACTGCAAAATGCACTGTATCCACAAACACTCCTGAAAAAGCCTTTGTCATCCGCTTCATACATGGATCTGCAAAGATCACGTCATATCCGCCTTCTCTGCCAGTTCCATGTAATCTTCCTCATCCCTTAATGACACATCGCCCTCCTCCAGGAGATCTTTCCATGAAACCAGCTTGCCACGGTCGAGC
>ENA-OQCP01000390-OQCP01000390.1-human-gut-metagenome-genome-assembly--contig:-NODE-390-length-19914-cov-2.612170_pt1 | contig 19914 bp, 32 predicted proteins | sample MGYA00242760_ERZ504583 | MGnify/ENA primary metagenome ERZ504583 (study PRJEB26092, sample SAMD00036308) | human gut metagenome | host: Homo sapiens | study: EMG produced TPA metagenomics assembly of...
TATTAATATAGCCCTTTTAAAATATCTCATAATACTCCTGATTTTTAATTAAATAACTAAGGTAATTAACAAGATTATTTAAAGATTCACTATCTTTGCATAATCTTAAATTCAAGGTGATCTCTATCAAGACTACTTGACTTTTAATCTGGGGGGGTGTTGCCGCACCCTCCATTTTATTACTCAAGTGCCTTCGTCGCATCAGCCGGAAGGATTTATTTTCATGTCTTCAATGTTTTTAAGGTTCAACACATTTACTCATTCTCAAAAATCAATATAAAATATATTTTTCATCTTCATACCTATACTGCATTCTATTGGTAGAAGCTATTGTTTGAAGTACTTCGTCAATGGTGTTTCCTATTATTTTAAAACTACCATAGAATCGTTTGTTCCGCAAAGAATCAGCCACTTGTATTTTCACATCATAGCTACGCATCAATTTCTTCGCAATATCTTCCAACAATTCTTCATCAAAAAACAATTCATTCCTAGACCAGGCATTTGAATATTCTACATGGGTCTTCGATTTCTTTATTATACCAGTTCGTTTATTCAAAACCATTTTTTCTCGGGGAGTCAGATACAAAGCGGGCATCTTTTTCAGTTCATTTTGCAAAGCCACCTTTCCTTCCATCAGATTTACAGTAACCTCCTCGTCTTCTGGATAATTTTTAAAATTAAACTTCGTTCCAAGCACCTTCAAATTAAGTTCCCTTGTTTCAACAACAAAAGGAATCTTCTCATTTTTAGTAACTTCAAAATACCCTTCTCCTTCCAAAGACAAATTTCTATCATCTACACCAAATCCCTGCGAATAAACAATCTTAGAACCTGCATTCAACCATACCAATGTGCCGTCCGGCAAATATAATTTAGTACGTGCTCCTAATGGAGCCTCTACTACCATATCTGCAAAATTATGTTTGACAGCCTCCTTTCCTTGCCAATAAGTAGCCAAAGGCAACAACAAAAGTAAAACTACAGCGGCTACGCGATATATCACTTTCCAAGAAAAACGTCGAAGTCTTTTATTCCTTCCAGCCTCAGCAACCCGTTGCTTAAATAAATCAAATGCTTCATTCTTATTAAAGAAGGTCTTATCGCTCAATACGCCTGAAGAGAACCAAATTTCCAACTGATCACGTACATAAATACGATTAGTTTCTGACTCCATACTCCACCGCTTTAACTCAGAAAAGGATTTTTCATCCAATTCATTGGATAAATACGATGCTATCAGCTTATCTATATCGTTATATTTTTCTTCTGTATGCATAATTACAAGTACGTTTATTAGTAAGACAAAATAGAAAAGAAAGAGGGTAGTCTAAAATGTATTTTTTTCAATTTTCCCAAAACATATACAATATCAGCAGTTTCAGATAGTCTCCCATATGTAATTGAATGGATGCTAAAGCATTTTTAATATGATACTTAACTGTATTCACCGATATTTTCAGTTCATCTGCTATTTCTTCATATTTTTTTTGTTCAAAACGGCTTTTCTTAAAAACCGCACGGCATTCTTTTGGAAGTTCCTCAATACATTTCAATAATTTTTCTTCCAACTCTTGCTCAAGTAAAGTACCTAAAGGATGATTATCCTCCACAAAAACACTATCTAAAAATTCCATATTTTCTGGAAGCATAAAGAAGAGAATGAAGTTCTTTGCGATGCCTTTGTGAATTCAATTCATTCAAGCAGCGATTACGCACTGCACGCATCAATAGGCACGTAAGGAAAAGGTTATTTCAATATCAGTACGATGCTCCCACAAATAGAAGATAGTATCATCCACTATTTCTTCTGCTAAAGCAACGTCATCCAACAGTTGATATGCAAAACGACAAAGAAGAATGTAATGGCAATCGTATATATATCTAAATGCCTGTTCATCTCCTAATCTCAGTTTTCAATAATATATTTTTCCATAGTAATTAAAGTGACAAAGGGTAAATTCTTAATTATTAATACTTCTATCAAGAAAACCATATTGTTCGCTCTATATTGGTTGATTATAAGATTAAAGCAAAAGTAATATTTTATAATAACACAGACCATCGATTACAGAAAAAGATTAATCTATTCCAAATAAGGTTTATCAGACTTATAAACAAAAAACTCCATGGATGAAGCCCGAATCCTTATCAAAGCCCCAGATTTACCTTCAGATAAAATCAAATGTATATACAAAAATCATCTGCATTAGTTTTATAAAACAATCATCTATGTATTTTTCCAGTATATGCATAAGACAAAATAAAGAGAATAGAGGGTAGTCCCAAAATGCACTTTTTTATTTCTAAGATTATTGCCTTCCAGAACAAATAAAGCTCATCTTTCAAAGAAAAATGCACAATACATACATAAAACAAAGAAAAAAGTCTCCTTTTTGCATATTCTTTCCGAAATAATCCCTAATTTTGCGCCACTCTTAGAATAATTATACAGAAAATGAAGAAAAAAGCCAATCGGTTAGACGCCATCAAGATGATTATCTCAAGCAAAGACGTCAGTTCTCAGGAAGAACTGTTGCAAGCTTTGAGCAAGGAAGGCTTTGAACTGACACAAGCCACCTTGTCACGCGACTTGAAACAGCTGAAAGTAGCGAAAGCAGCGAACATGAACGGTAAATACGTATATGTGCTGCCCAACAACATCATGTATAAACGTTCGAACGACCAGAGTGCAAGTGAGATGTTGATGACAAGCGGATTCGTTTCACTTCAATTTTCGGGCAATATTGCCGTCATCCGTACCCGGCCCGGATATGCCAGCAGCATGGCCTACGACATCGACAACCGGGAGTGCCCCGCCATTCTGGGTACCATTGCCGGAGATGACACCATCATGCTGGTGGTGCACGAAGCGGCATCACACGACGAGGTACGCAGCTTCCTATCGCAAATCATACCGAACATTAAATGACAGATAACAACAAAAAACAAGAAATTAAATAAGAAATGGATTCGAAACAAATTGATGTGATGGTGCTGACGCCTCACATGAAGTTTACGTGGACAAGATTTTGGATACCATCCGGGAAGCTGCCAAGGTACGCGGAACGGGCATCGCAGAACGCACACACGAATACGTAGCTACTAAGATGAAAGAAGGAAAGGCCATCATAGCCTTATGTGGAGACGATTTTGCCGGTTTCACCTACATAGAGAGCTGGGGCAACAAGCAATATGTAGCAACCTCCGGCCTGATAGTACACCCCAAATACCGGGGACTGGGGTTGGCAAAACGTATCAAGACCGCCTCTTTCCGCCTGGCACGCCTACGCTGGCCCAATGCCAAAGTTTTCAGTCTCACCAGTGGAGCTGCCGTCATGAAAATGAATACCGAGCTAGGATATGTGCCCGTCACCTTCAACGAACTGACCGATGACGAATCCTTCTGGAAAGGTTGCGAAGGCTGTATCAACCATGATATATTGGTAGCCAAGAACCGTAAATTCTGCATCTGCACAGCAATGCTTTACGACCCGAAGCTGCACGAAGAAGATAAAATATAAAAATATAAGGATATGGAAAAGAAGAAAAAAGTGGTAGTCGCATTCAGCGGCGGTTTGGATACCTCATTCACGGTCATGTATCTTGCCAAAGAAAAAGGATACGAAGTATATGCAGCTTGTGCCAATACCGGCGGTTTCAGCCCCGAACAGTTGAAGACTAACGAGGAGAATGCCTACAAGCTGGGTGCTAAAGAATACGTCACCATTGACGTAACGCAGGAGTACTACGAAAAAAGCCTGAGATACATGGTATTCGGAAACGTACTGCGTAACGGCACTATCCTATCTCTGTAAGTTCCGAACGTATCTTCCAAGCATTGGCCATAGCACGTTACGCCAACGAAATCGGTGCCGATGCCATTGCCCACGGTTCTACGGGTGCAGGCAACGACCAGATTCGTTTCGACATGACTTTCCTCGTCATGGCTCCGGGCGTGGAAATCATCACGCTGACACGCGATATGGCACTGAGCCGTCAGGAAGAGATTGATTATCTGAACGAACACGGCTTTGCCGCCGACTTCACCAAACTGAAATACTCCTATAACGTAGGTTTGTGGGGCACTTCCATCTGTGGTGGCGAGATTCTGGATTCCGCGCAGGGATTGCCCGAAAGCGCCTATCTGAAACACTGCACCAAAGAGGGCAGCGAACAGTTGCGCCTCACTTTTGAAAAAGGTGAGCTGAAAGCCGTGAACGACGAGACATTCGACGACCCCATCAAAGCCATCCAGAAGGTAGAAGAAATTGGTGCGGCATACGGTATCGGCCGCGACATGCACGTAGGCGACACGATTATCGGCATCAAAGGTCGCGTAGGTTTCGAAGCTGCCGCACCTATGCTGATTATCGGCGCACACAAGTTCCTCGAGAAGTACACTTTGAGCAAATGGCAGCAATACTGGAAGGACCAGGTAGCCAACTGGTACGGTATGTTCCTGCACGAAAGCCAATATCTGGAACCGGTAATGCGCGACATCGAAGCCATGCTGGAATCCTCGCAACGCAACGTAAACGGTACGGCTATCCTCGAACTTCACCCGCTCTGCTTCTCTACCGTAGGTGTAGAAAGCAAAGACGACCTTGTGAAAAACAAGTTCGGCGAATACGGTGAGATGCAGAAAGGATGGACAGCAGAAGATGCCAAGGGCTTCATCAAAGTAACGTCTACGGCACTGCGCGCTTATTACTCAAACCATAAAGACGAGAAAATCTAAATGACGGACAAGAAGCAAAAACTGACACGTCCCCGGACTGGAAGGATGCTTTCAGGCGTATGTGCAGGACTGGCAAACTTTTTCGGACTCGATGTCTCATTGGTGCGTATCGTTTATACATTCGCCACGATCTTTACTGCATTTGCAGGCATACCCATATACATTATAATGCTAATTGTTATACCACAAGAACCAAATAGATATTATCGAAATGATTAAAGTAGGAATCATAGGCGGAGCCGGATACACGGCAGGCGAACTGATACGTCTGCTGCTCAACCATCCGGAAGCAGAAATTGCATTTATCAACAGCTCAAGCAATGCCGGCAACAAAATTACGGACGTGCACGAAGGACTGTACGGCGAAACAGACTTGGTATTTACCGACCAGCTCCCGCTGGAAGAAATCGACGTACTCTTTTTCTGTACGGCACATGGTGACACGAAGAAGTTCCTCGAAAGCCACAACGTGCCCGAGGAACTGAGAATCATCGACCTCTCCATGGACTACCGCATAGCCTCTCCCGAACACGACTTCATCTACGGTTTGCCAGAGCTGAACCGCCGTGCCACCTGCAAAGCGAAGCACGTTGCCAATCCAGGCTGCTTTGCCACCTGCATACAGCTGGGTCTGCTGCCGCTTGCCAAACATCTGATGCTGAACGATGATATCATGGTGAACGCCATTACCGGAAGTACCGCGCCGGTGTGAAACCGGGTGCCACGAGCCACTTCAGCTGGCGCAACAACAACATGAGTGTCTACAAAGCTTTCGAGCACCAGCATGTGCCTGAAATCAAGCAATCGCTCAAACAGCTGCAGAACAGCTTTGATGCGGACATTGACTTCATCCCCTACCGTGGTGACTTCCCGCGCGGCATCTTCACCACCATTGTGGTGAAGACCAAAGTGGCCTTGGAAGAAATCGTCCGCATGTACGAAGAATACTACGCCAAAGATTCCTTTACCCACATCGTGGAGAAGAATATCGACCTGAAGCAAGTGGTAAACACCAACAAATGCCTCATCCATCTGGAGAAGCACGGCGACAAGCTGCTTATCATTTCCTGCATCGATAACCTCCTGAAAGGTGCCAGCGGACAAGCCGTTCACAATATGAATTTAATGTTTAACCTGGAAGAGACCGTAGGATTACGGTTGAAACCTTCTGCATTCTAAAAAAAATGAATTTATTCGACGTATACCCTCTCTTTGACATCAACATCGTCAAAGGAAAAGGCTGCCATGTATGGGACGAGAACGGTACCGAATACCTCGACCTCTACGGTGGCCATGCAGTCATCTCAATCGGACATGCACATCCACATTATGTAGAGATGGTGAGTAACCAAGTTGCTACGTTAGGATTCTACTCAAACTCAGTAATTAACAAGCTGCAACAGCAAGTGGCAGAACGCTTGGGAAAAGTCTGTGGCTATGACGACTACTCATTCTTCCTCATCAACAGCGGTGCCGAAGCCAATGAAAACGCCTTGAAACTCGCCTCTTTCTACAATGGCCGTACCCGTGTGATATCCTTCTCAAAAGCATTCCACGGACGTACCTCACTGGCGGTGGAAGTAACGAACAATCCTAAATCATCGCTCCCATCAACAACTGCGGGCACGTCACCTACCTCCCGTTGAACGACATCGAAGCCATGAAGGCCGAATTGTCCAAAGGAGATGTCTGCGCAGTGATTATCGAAGGCATACAAGGTGTAGGCGGCATCCAACTGCGACAGACGAATTCATGCAGGCTCTCCGCCAGACTTGTACGGAACACAACACGGTCTTGATTCTCGATGAAATCCAAAGCGGCTACGGACGCAGCGGCAAGTTCTTTGCCCATCAGTACAACGGCATCAAAGCGACATCGTCACCGTGGCAAAAGGCATCGGCAATGGTTTCCCGATGGCAGGCGTACTCATCAGCCAATGTTTACACCGGTATACGGGCAACTTGGAACCACTTTCGGTGGAAACCACCTGGCTTGCAGTGCCGCCCTTGCCGTACTGGACGTCATAGAGCAAGAAAAACTGATAGAAAATGCAGCGCAAGTCGGTGACTTCCTGATGACAGAACTGAGAAGTTCCCGCAAATCAAGGATGTTCGCGGACGAGGACTGATGATAGGACTGGAATTTGAAGCCCCCATCAAGGTACTGCGCCTAAGACTGCTGAAAGAGCAACATGTATTCACCGGCGTAAGCGGTACGAATGTGCTCCGCCTGCTGCCGCCTCTGTGCCTCAGCATGGACGAAGCAAAGGAATTCTTGAAACGCTTCAAGAAAGTTCTTTAATTTATCTACCTTTGCCAACAGACAACTCTTTTAACAACAAGAAAATATGAAAATAGCAATTATCGGTGCCGGAAATATGGGAGGCTCCATCGCCCGCGGCTGGCAAAAGGAACAATCATCCCTGCCGGTGACATCATTGTCTCCAACCCCACCCAGGACAAGCTGGACAAACTGAAGGCAGAATTCCCCGCTTTGCAAGTGACTAACGATAATCAGGAAGCAGTGACCGGTGCAGATATGATAATCTTTGCCGTGAAGCCATGGCTGATGAAACTTGTGGTAAAGGAATTGAAACTGAGAGGCACACAGATTCTTATCTCCGTTGCAGCCGGTATTCCCTTCGAAGACTGACACACTATGTAGCAGACAAGGAAATGACCATGTTCCGCCTTATTCCCAATACAGCCATCAGCGAAATGGAAAGTATGACACTCATCGCCAGCCGCAATGCCACCAAGGAGCAGGAGCAGCTGATGCTGGACATTTTCAACCAGATGGGACTTGCCATGCTCATTCCCGAGGAAAAGATTGCGGCAACCACCGCCATGACTTCCTGTGGCATCGCCTATGTGCTGAAGTACATCCAGGCAGCTATGCAAGCCGGCATTGAAATGGGTATCTACCCAAAGACGGCATGCGCATGGTGGCACAGTCCGTGAAGGGAGCAGCCGAGCTGATTCTGAACAGTAACACACACCCCAGTGTTGAGATTGACAAGGTGTGTACTCCCGGAGGAATTACCATCAAGGGAATCAACGAACTGGAACACGAAGGATTCACCTCCACTGTGATTAAAGCTATCAAAGCGAGTATTTAATGTGCCAATATGCCAATGCCCTGCGGCGTAACGGTGTATTTCAATAACAACCCATTTAAAACAAATATAATTATGGACGAACAAATCAGACAAATAGCCGAACGCCTGCGCGGACTGCGTGACGTATTGGAACTGACTGCCGACGATATCGCCCGCGACTGTGACATCTCTGCAGAAGAGTACCGCCTTGCCGAAACCGGAGAATTCGACATCTCGGTCAGCATGCTGCAGAAGATAGCACGGCACTACGGCATATCACTGGACGCACTGATGTTTGGGCAAGAGCCCAAAATGAGCTCCTACTTCCTGACACGTGCCGGAAAAGGAACCAGTATAGAACGTACCAAGCATATAAATACCAATCACTGGCAGCCGGTTTCATCAACCGCACGGCAGACCCGTTCATCGTGACCGTAGAACCGAAACCGGACAGCGAGCCGATACATTACAACAGCCATGCCGGTCAGGAGTTCAACCTCGTACTGGAAGGCCGTATGATGGTCAGCATCGACGGCAAAGACTTAATCTTAAATGAAGGAGACAGTCTGTACTTCAACTCCAAACTGCCGCACGGCATGAAGGCGCTTGACGGAAAGACAGTAAAATTCCTGGCAGTAATCATGTAATAAAGTTATGGTAGAAAGATTTTTATCTCAAACATCCTTCACCTCACAGGAGGACTTCATCAAGAACCTGAAGATAAACGTACCGGAGAATTTCAACTTCGGCTATGACGTAGTGGATGCCTGGGCAGCCGAGCAGCCCGACAAACCCGCACTGTTGTGGACCAATGACCAGGCGAATGCCGGCAGTTTACCTTTGCCGACATGAAACGGTACACAGACATGACGGCTTCCTATTTCCAAAGCCTCGGCATCGGGCACGGAGACATGGTGATGCTGATACTGAAACGCCGTTATGAATTCTGGTTCAGCATTGTGGCACTGCACAAACTCGGTGCAGTGGTGATTCCCGCCACCCACCTGCTGACGAAGAAAGACATCGTATACCGCTGCAACGCCGCAGACATTAAAATGATAGTCTGTGCCGGCGAAAGCGTCATCACCGACCATATCACGGCAGCTATGCCAGAGTCTCCTTCTGTGAAACGCCTCGTAAGCGTCGGGCCGGAAGCTCCCGAAGGATTCGAAGACTTCCACAAAGGTATCGAGGCCGCCGCTCCTTTCGTGAAACCGGAACATCCGAACACGAACGATGACATCTCCCTGATGTACTTCACCAGCGGTACTACCGGAGAGCCCAAAATGGTGGCCCACGACTTCACCTATCCGTTGGGACATATCGTCACCGGCAGCTTCTGGCACAACCTGAAAGAGAGCAGCCTACACCTCACCATTGCCGACACCGGTTGGGGAAAAGCCGTGTGGGGCAAGCTCTACGGACAATGGATTGCCGGCGCCAACGTATTTGTATACGACCACGAGAAATTCACTCCCGCAGCCATACTGGAGAAGATACAAGATTATCACGTCACGTCGCTTTGTGCACCGCCCACCATCTTCCGATTCCTCATTCACGAAGACCTCACGAAGTACGACCTATCCAGTCTGGAATACTGCACCATCGCCGGAGAAGCATTGAACCCCGCTGTATTCGAGACCTTCAAGAAGTTAACGGGCATCAAGCTGATGGAGGGCTTCGGACAGACCGAAACGACCCTTACCGTTGCCACCATGCCGTGGATGGAACCGAAACCCGGCAGCATGGGATTGCCCAATCCGCAATACGATGTAGACCTGATAGACCACGAAGGACGTTCCGTGGAAGCCGGTGAACAGGGACAGATTGTAATCCGTACCGACAAAGGCAAACCGCTGGGATTGTTCAAGGAATACTACCGTGATGCCAACCGCACCCACGAGGCATGGAACAACGGCATTTACTACACGGGAGATGTAGCCTGGAAGGACGAAGACGGCTACCTCTGGTTCGTGGGCCGCGCCGACGACGTCATCAAAAGTAGCGGCTACCGCATCGGCCCGTTCGAAGTGGAAAGTGCATTGATGACCCACCCAGCCGTAGTAGAATGTGCCATTACCGGTGTGCCCGATGAAATCCGCGGCCAAGTGGTAAAAGCTACGATTGTGTTGGCAAAAGAGTACAAGGCACGCGCCGGAGAAGAGCTTATCAAGGAGTTGCAGAACCATGTGAAGAAAGTGACGGCTCCCTACAAATACCCGCGTGTCATCGAATTTGTTGATGAGCTCCCCAAAACCATCAGCGGGAAAATCCGCCGTGTGGAAATCCGGGAGAACGACCGGAAATAACACTCGCCACCCAGCATCTGAATCATAAGACAACATCCGGGTAAATGAATAAGGAAGGGGTAAAACCGAAGTCTGCCATTCTATTGACGATTTCAGTTTTACCCCCTCTTTTTACAAATAGTTGTCTCATTGTGAATACCAAAAGGAGAAAAAAACTATATTTGCACGAAATTAAACTTCACTTGGAACATTTATAAACAAGAAAGACCGACACGGCATATGAAAAATAGAATGCAGATATGGAAAATACTAGCTTTCTTAGGAGCGGTACTTTTCTTGTCTGATACAATATACGCCCAACAATGGACATCCGATAGTCATTCGGAATACAAACGGGATACACTCCCTTTCTCACAGCGCTTCATCCACAGATTAGGCGTAGAAGGGCGTGCTGGCTATATTTTTCAGACCAACCCTTTTCTGGAGTACTCCAACCACCAATACAAGGCCATGAAAAATGCCTATGCCGGCCATCTGAAATACTCCTTCCAGCTCCGTCCCCACACCGTTGCCGACCAGGCTTATATAGGAGCCTATCAAGGGATTGGAGTCGGCTATTTCAACTTCGGCAATCCGGAAGAGCTGGGCAACCCGCTGGCGGTCTATCTGTTTCAAGGGGGACGCATCGCCCAATTCAGCCCCCGCATATCCTTGAACTATGAATGGAACTTCGGCGCATCGTTCGGCTGGAAACCCTACGATGAATATGACAACCCGGAGAACCAGATTATCGGCTCGAAAGTGAATGCCTATCTCAATGTGAACCTCTACTTAAAGTGGGCACTCTCCCCCAAGTTCGACTTGATGATAGGAGCTACCGGAAGCCACTTTTCCAACGGAAACACCCAATATCCCAACTCCGGTCTGAACACGGTGGACTGCAAAGTGGGACTGGTATATAACTTTAACCGCAGAGCGGATGAACTCGCCCAATCATGCAACGCCCTATTGTTCCTCCATTCCCCCGCCACGTCAGCTACGACTTGACTTTGTTCGGCTCCTGGCGAAAGAAAGCAGTGGCCCATGAGAGCAGTAGTGGCCAGGTACCCGCACCCGGCACTTACAACGTGTTCGGTTTCAGCTTTGCACCCATGTACAACTTCGGCTATAAATTCCGCGCCGGTGTGGCGTTGGACGGCGTATACGACCACAGTGCGAACATGAAAGAATCGTACGAGGAAGAGAACGGCTTCTATACTCCGCCCGCCAAGAAGCAGATGGCATTGGGCTTATCCGCCCGCGGAGAATTTGTCATGCCTTACTTCACGGTAGGTATCGGTCTGGGAGCCAATGTTCTGCACGGCGGCGGTGACATGAAGTCTTTCTATCAGATTCTTGCCCTGAAAATAGACGTAACACGCAATTCGTATCTCCATATAGGATATAACCTCCGGGAATTTCATGAGCCAATTATCTGATGTTGGGTATCGGCTATCGGTTCAATAACAAACGCCCCAAGCTGTTCTGAACAATAAAGAGGAGGCTATTTATATAGATTCTTTTATTTCATCTGCAAGCACATATTAGTAAGTGCCACGCGCATATCATCTACTATAGTATTATAGTTAGTTTGTTAGTTCACAGCGATGAACACTTTGTTCAAGTATAGAGAAACAGTTTGTTCCAATAAGGAAAAACAGTTTGTTTTCATATGGTGAAACGAAATGTTTTGTTAAGGGAAACAAAGTGTTCGCCATAATGAAACAACTTGTTCTATTAAGGGAAACACTTTGTTCGCTATAGAGAAACGGTCTTTCATATCAAGAGCTTATAAAGAAAAAGCTCTGCAAATCAATGATTCACAGAGCTTAATCGAGTACTCGAAGCGGGACTTGAACCCGCACAGCCGCAATGGCCAAAGGATTTTAAGTCCTTCGTGTCTACCATTCCACCATTCGAGCATCCTAAAAAGGGAAAAGAGAGCGGAAAACGAGACTCGAACTCGCGACCCTAACCTTGGCAAGGTTATGCTCTACCAACTGAGCTATTTCCGCATTTGGAGAACGGGTGCAAAGATAAACAGTTTTCCCGTTTCTGCCAAATTTTTTTTTTATAAAAGTACAGTACTCGCAGCGGGACTTGAACCCGCAGAACCTTTTACCTGCCCAGCAACTCTTTCTCTGCAGCTTGCATGGTCTCAAAATTGAAACCATCTACCACTTTCTGCATCAGAGCAGAGACTTCATCGTTGCAAAGGTTTCCGATACTGCTTCATGGGTATGGTGTACCTCTTTGCTGTGCGAGAAGTTTCCGGCTTCAATATCCAGTCCCACCTTCTTGTAGGCATCGCGGAAAGGCATCCCTTCACGTGCCAAGCGGTTGACTTCCTCCACACTGAAAATAAGCAGATACTTGTCATCATCAAGAATATGTTCGTTCACCTTGATTTCGTTCATAATGTAAGTCGTCATCTGCAGACAGTCTTTCAGTTCCTGAAAAGCAGGCAGGAAGACCTCTTTGATAATCTGCAAGTCACGGAAATAGCCGGAAGGAAGATTGTTGGCTATCATCATAATCTGCTGGGGAAGGGATTGCAGTTTGTTGCACTTGGCACGCGTCAGTTCAAAGACGTCCGGGTTCTTCTTGTGAGGCATGATGCTGGAGCCGGTAGTGCAATCGTCCGGCAGCTTCACAAAACCGAAGTTCTGACTGTTGAACATACATGCGTCAAAAGCCAATTTCGATATGGTTCCGGCCACACTGGCAAGGGCGAAAGCTACATTACGCTCCATCTTGCCACGCCCCATCTGGGCATACACTACGTTGTAGTTGAGGGAATCAAATCCCAAAAGACGGGTAGTCATCGTACGGTTCAGCGGGAACGAGGAACCGTATCCCGCAGCAGAACCCAAAGGATTGCGGTTGCACATCTTGAAAGCTGCCTGAAGGAACATCATATCGTCCACCAGGCTCTCGGCGTATGCCCCAAACCAAAGTCCGAAAGAAGACGGCATGGCTATCTGCAAGTGTGTATAACCCGGCATCAGTACATCCTTGTAGCGTTCGCTCTGCATAACCAGCACATGGAACAATTGTTCCACAGCCTCCGCCACTTCCTTTATCTCTGCACGGGTAAAGAGCTTCAAATCGAGCAACACCTGGTCGTTGCGCGAACGTCCGCTGTGTATTTTCTTACCTATATCACCCAAGTTGCGCGTCAGCATAAGTTCCACTTGTGAGTGAACGTCTTCCACTCCCTCTTCTATCACAAATTCTCCACGCTCGGCCATCGCATAGATTTTCTTCAATTCGGCCAGCAATTGCCGCAGTTCTTCCTTCGTCAACAAGCCAATGCTTTCGAGCATCGTGATGTGCGCCATGGAACCCAGCACATCGTGCTTTGCCAAATAAAGGTCCATTTCACGGTCACGGCCTACCGTGAAGCGTTCGATATCCTTATTTACCTGAACGGATTTTTCCCAAAGTTTCTGAGCCACGTTGTTTCTAATGATTAATGGTTAGTGATTAATATTGTATCATCGCCAACATATCTGCCATCTTCTCCAATCCTTCCTGCAAGGGTTTCTGCACCATGGTCTTCATAAACGGATTTATATCCATGCCGATGGTCAGTTTCATTTTACATTCGGTTTCGGTGACGGGTACAATCTGTATCCACAGATTGAAGGGCAGCGGTGAAGTGGTTGTTGCAAACTTGATACACTTGCAAGGCTCCTTCTCCACAATCTGCAACGTAATCTTTCCCACGGGGGCCACCTCTATCGTCATGCTCTCCGCGTCAAAACTCAAGTTCTTCACTTTGTCTTCAGGCAGACGGTCTTTCACCTTCTCCAGATTACTCAGGTCGGAAAGTTTTTCATAAACAGCTTCTTGTGAAGCCGGTACAACTTTCACTCCACTCTCAAATTTCGTCATAATCAATCGTATTCAAAAAGAAAAAAGAACTATCCGGACAGAATCTATCCGAATGGCTCTTTTATCCATATTAACATTTTTACAAATAAGTTCTTATTTTCCAGATTCCCAATGTGCAGGGTCTTTACGCCATTCATTCAGAGTCTCCACATCTTCTTCCTCGATATAGCGTACGCAGTGCCACTTCCATCACAGCCTCGTAATTGGTCAGCGTCACCAAAGGCACTTTGGCATCCTTGAAAGCCTTTTCGGCAACCGGGAAACCATAAGTATAGGCAGCCACCATACCGATGACCTCACATCCGTCACGGCGGATAGCTTCTACAGCCTTTAAGCTACTTCCACCCGTAGAAATCAAATCTTCCACGACTACCACCTTCATACCGGGACGAAGTTCACCTTCAATCAAATTCTCCAGTCCATGGTCTTTCGGAGTGGAGCGTACATATACAAACGGCAAGTTCAATGCATCGGCCACCAAGGCACCTTGCGGATAGCTCCCGTTGCCACACCGGCAATGGCATCCACTTGTCCGAAACGTTCCAAAATCAGACGCGTAATTTCAATCTTTACGAAATTACGGAGAGAAGGATAAGAAAGGGTTTTGCGGTTATCACAATAAAACGGAGACTTCCATCCGGATGCCCAAGTGAACGGGTTAGCCGGTTGTAGTTTAATCGCTTTTATCTTCAGCAACTTCTCTGCAAACAATCTTTCTAAAGTTTTCATAGCAAAACTAATCTATATATGATAAATATGGCACAAAAATACGGAAACAGAATGAGAATAAAAAAGAGAAAGCCGATAATTTTCATTCGGAGTAGTCATTTTCCTCAGAAACCTCTATGCAACGACATATATCCTTCATTTCGAACCCCCTGCTCAAGGCAAAACGCACCAGTTTGCCATTCAACTCATACTCACTTTCGGCACGGACGCTTTTACGCTTTGCCGCCAGCAGTTTCTGCAAGACGGCGTGGTATTCCTCCTCATCAATCTCGTTCAAATAGGGCCAATAGACAGATGAAGATATCTTTTTCAACTGGAGCGCCTGCCCTATCTTCATCTTGCCCCATTTGGCAAAACGGTATTTGTCGTTGATGAAAGCACGGCAGAAGCGTTCTTCATCAATGTACTTCTCTTGTTCCAGACGGTTGATGATACGGTCTATGGCATCATAGGCAATGCCCCAGCGTTGCAGTTTCTCCGCAATCTCCGCCCGGCAATGCTCGGCAGTGGAGCAATATGCCGCCACTCTGTTCAAAGCTTCAGTTTCAGTTATTTCTATCATCGTTCTGCAATTACGTACCGGTCGTTGCCGGAAATATCTTTTCGGATACGGACATTCGTATAGCCTTGCTTGCGAAGCATCGAAGCGACAGCCTCTCCAAATGCCCGGTTGATTTCAAAATAGAGTCGGCCGCCGACCGTCAGCATGCTCCGTCCCAGTTCACCTATACGCCGATAGAAACGGAGCGGGTCGCTGTCTGGAACAAACAAAGCTCCCGAAGGTTCCCAGTTCAAGACATTTGGCTCCATGTCCTTCTTTTCTGTTTCCGTAACATAAGGCGGATTACTGACGATTACATCAAAGTACTCATCCTCAGCCGGTTGATACGTCAGGACATCACGCTGTACAAATTGTACGGAGGTCTGCAAAAGGCGGTTATTGTCGCCGGCTATGGCAAGAGCTTCTCCGGAAATGTCCCAAGCAGTTACTTCCGCTTCCGGCAACTCTTTAGACAAAGTGACGGCAATACACCCACTTCCGGTGCCAATGTCGAGAATACGGGAAGCCGGAGCGACTTCCTCCAGCATCCTCTCCACCAGTCTTCCGTTTCGGGACGGGGAATAAGCACCCCCGGAGCCACCCGAAAAGTACGTCCCAGGAAACGGGCAGTACCTGCACATACTGTATGGGCTCAAAATTGCACAGACGGAAAAGAATGCTTTCCAATTCCTTTTCATCCTTTGGAGATAAAATCATATCTTTGCCCAGGTAATAGTCAATATGACTCTGACCTAACATTTCACAGCAGACAATACGGGAAAGATTGGCTGCTCCCGGGGAGGATAGCACTCCTGCAAAGCACTGCGGATATGTGAAACGGTTACATTCATTCGGAGTCCGGTTTTATTCGGGCTGCAAAAGTAATCATTAATTTTGATTATTCAACCAAAAGACAAGCAAGGATATGAATTCAGAAGAAGAGAAATATATGCTGCGATGCATCCAACTGGCACAAAACGGACTTTGCAATACAGCACCCAACCCGATGGTGGGAGCGGTAATAGTATGTGACGGGAAAATCATAGGCGAGGGATACCATGTGCGCTGTGGAGAAGCCCACGCCGAGGTCAACGCCATCCGTTCCGTGAAAGACACGTCCCTGCTGAAACGTTCCACCATCTATGTCAGCCTGGAACCGTGTTCGCACTATGGCAAAACTCCTCCTTGTGCAGACCTCATCATCGAGAAGCAGATTCCACGCATCGTCATCGGGTGCCGGGACCCTTTTTCTAAGGTTGCGGGCCGGGGCATACAGAAACTGAAGGATGCCGGACGTGAAGTTATTGTCGGAGTGCTGGAAACAGAATGTCGGCAGCTCATCCGCAGGTTCATCACTTTCCATACTTTGCGACGCCCCTACATCACCCTAAAATGGCGGAATCTTCTGACAGATATATCGATTACTCCCGCACGGACGGTAAACCGGTTATCCTCTCCAGCCCGCTGACTTCGATGCTGGTACACAAGAAACGGGCAGAGCACAGTGCCATATTAGTAGGTACCCGTACGGCTGAACTGGACAATCCCTGCCTGAATGTCCGCCATTGGTACGGCCGTTCACCGGTACGTATCGTGCTGGACCGGCAACAAAAGCTATCCCCCAGCCTTCACCTATTTGACGGTAGCGTGCCGACCCTCGTTTTTACAGAAGCCCCGCACGCTCCGCTACCGAATGTAGAATATCTGCCAGTCAGCGACTACCGGCAGAATATACTCCCCGAAATCATGGAAATGCTGTATACACGCGGATTACAATCCCTTTTGGTAGAGGGTGGCAGCCAAACGCTCCAATCCTTCATTGATGCCGGATTGTGGGACGAAATCTTTGTGGAAGAAGCTCCGCACCTTCTTCATTCCGGCGTCAAAGCGCCCGAAATCAGTGACGGATATCCATTTGCAACAGAGTATTCTTTCGGCAGGAGTTTTCGCCATTATACGGCCTCAAGAAACAGTCAATAGCCTCATTTCAGGGCTTTTTTATCGAGAAAAAGGGGGATATTATCTATAATTTTATATAAAACTTCCCCGTAAAGCTGTTTATAGAAAAAAATGTTCCTATTTTTGCAACTTGTAAATAAACACTAACTTTCAAAATGAGAATAAAGTTTCTATCAGTAATTGTGAGTTTTCTTATTGTGTCATTTGCTCTAAGTTCATGCCTTGACTCTGACGACAATTATGAATTCAGCTCCGATGCTACTATACATGCTTTTGGTATCGATACCATACATGGCAAACATTACAAATTTACAATTGACCAGCTCAATAGACTCATCTATAACAGAGATTCATTGCCCGTAGGTTCAGATACCATCATTGACCGTATTCTGATTGATACTATGACCGTTACCGGTTGGATAACTTCAGGCTCGCCTACCGACACGGTATTCGTCATGTCGGACTCCGTGGATTTGAGACCCGCCATGAATAACGATGCCGGCATGCTGTTCAAAGCACATGCCGCCGACGGTGTTACAGTCCGCGAATATAAATTGAAAGTTAATGTACACCTGCAAGACCCGGACTCACTCGTATGGACAGACATGCAGAAAAGGGGGAATATATTCTCCAATACCATCAATTTAGGTCAGCAAAAAGCGGTTATACTTGGAGACGAGTTGTTTGTCTACACTTCCAACACTACCGCTTACAAGACATCGACTGCGCCCGATAAATACAACTGGAGTAAAGTCAATGTCAGCAACCTCCCCTCAGACGTAAAGCTGACATCTGCCGTAGAGTATAACAATGCGCTTTATATGGTTACAGAAAGCAAAAGAGTATTCAGCTCTACCAACGGCGGCGCTGGACAGAAGTCACTACATTGGGAGACAATGTCATAGTCCTCATCAATGGTTTCTCCGACCGGCTCTCGGGTATTGTGGAAATCAACGGAAAGCAATATTTCAACATCTGTAAAGACGGAAAGAATTGGGAAGCGGAAAACACGGCTGACAACCTTACCCTTGAGGAAGTCCCGGCAGGATTCCCTACCGAAAACATATCCACCACCCAGACCAACACCGGCAATGGTGTAGAGAAGGTGGTTCTGGCAGGAATGCCGCTGGCCAACGAACAAGAGACAATACCCTGGTTCTCATTGGACGGCAAAGGCTGGGCAAGCTGGCTAACACGGTGTACGACACATCTTGTCCCGGCATGGTCAACCCTGCCATTATGTACTATGGCGACATGTTCTATTGCTTTGGAGGGGAACTTGACGCTATCTACAGCTCCATCACCGGCATTGCATGGAGCAAGACAGAAACCAAATTCCTGTTACCCCAGGAATTCAAAGGAAAAGGCGCGTACTCCATTATAGTGGAACCGACGAAAGACAAAACTGTGGCCCCGGCAGACAAACGGGACTTCATTTGGGTGATATTCGGCGGTAACGGCACCAAGAATGAAGTATGGCGCGGACGTCTTAACAGATTGGGCTTCGAAATACAATAATAATGATGTCATATAAGGAAGAAATCGATCTAAACCGGATACCCCAGCACGTGGCGATTATCATGGACGGTAACGGACGGTGGGCCAAGCAGCGTGGACACGAACGCAGCTATGGACATCAGGCCGGCGCAGAGACTGTGCACGTCATTGCAGAGGAAGCCGCTAAATTAGGAGTCAGATACCTTACTTTATATACGTTCTCTACCGAGAACTGGAATCGTCCGTCGGAGAGGTAGCTGCCTTGATGGGGCTGCTCTTCGACTCCATAGAGGAAGAGACGTTCATGAAGAACAATATCAGTTTCCGAGTAATAGGAGATATTGAAAAACTGCCTGCCAACGTACAGCAACGGCTCAACACTTGCGTGGCACACACCTCCCACAACACGGGAATGTGCCTGGTGCTGGCATTGAGCTACTCTTCCGCTGGGAAATAACGGAGGCTGCCCGGCAAATAGCCGACCTGGTACAGAAAGGTGAGCTGAAACCCGAACAAATCGACAGTGAGCTCATATCCCGTCATCTGACAACCCACTTCATGCCCGACCCCGACCTGCTGATACGTACCGGAGGAGAGCTCCGCCTTAGTAACTACATGCTCTGGCAATGCGCCTATTCGGAACTTTATTTCTGTGATACCTATTGGCCCGACTTCCGTGAAGAAGAATTACGCAAAGCCATATGTGACTATCAGAAACGCGAACGCAGGTTCGGCAAGACCAGCGAGCAAATCAATTAATCACCGGACACACAAATAGTAAATAGTAAATTGTAAAATAGTAAATAAAAAGATGCACTATCGTATTTTCTCCATACTCGTAACGTTTGTCTGCCTTTTCGGCTGCGCACTGACAACAGCAGCACAGGACGTAAACAACACCGATGAAACCGAAAAGCCGGTTATACTCTATTCGGGAACACCCAAGAAGTATGAAATAGCCGACATTAAGGTCGAAGGAGCCCAGAACTATGAGGATTATGTAATTGTCGGATTGTCCGGACTATCCAAAGGGCAGACTATCACCGTGCCGGGTGACGAGATTACACAAGCTTGTAAGCGCTACTGGCGCCACGGTCTGTTCTCTGACGTGGAAATTACAGCAGACAAGATTGAAGGCGACCAAATTTGGCTGACCATTCATCTG
>ENA-OQCP01000392-OQCP01000392.1-human-gut-metagenome-genome-assembly--contig:-NODE-392-length-19847-cov-2.584838_pt1 | contig 19847 bp, 23 predicted proteins | sample MGYA00242760_ERZ504583 | MGnify/ENA primary metagenome ERZ504583 (study PRJEB26092, sample SAMD00036308) | human gut metagenome | host: Homo sapiens | study: EMG produced TPA metagenomics assembly of...
CGGACGGGTAGTTCCAGCTTCTCCATATTGTCCGCCAGAGGAATTCCCAACATACCAACCACCTCACTTACCTGATTGCTGCCACTGTATTTATAGTGCTTACTTTTGTGTCCACCACGCGCTGCGTATTCCCATTCGGCCTCAGTCGGAAGACGAAATGTTTTACCGGTCATAGCATTTATCTACCGATAAACTCCTGCGCATTTTTCCAGCTTACATTTTCCATCGGGCAATCTTCGCATCCCCCATTAAACGGCAAAATGGAATCAGTATCCATAACCGCCTCCACAGCCTTTGAGTAACTTCATATTTTCCTATGTAAAAATCAGATACCGACTCCTTACGTGCTGGTTTCTCGTTATCCTCACAGTCACATCCCTGCTCATCTGTACATCCCATCATAATGTACCTCCTTCACAAAAACCATCTCAATAGAATCCCCATTCACAACAACTATAAGTTGCTGAATAGGAGTTTCATTCGACTGACATCGAATAAAAACAGTTATAAGACATATTGCCAAAACAACAGTCAATGCTTTAACTCTTCTTTTCATACTTTCATTAAGAACATTCTCTTCCTTAGTATTTCATACTATATATACGAATAGCACAAACATACTAAAAACAAATGAATTACGAACTATTCATAGATATATTTTTCACACTTCATGGGAAAACAGTTTCATCTTTATATCAACTTCTTAATAAAGAACAGCTATTATGGGGTTACCTTCTTCTTCAACTCCCATTCTCTGTTGATTATCATCGCTAAGTTCATCCGGTTGTAATAAAGCAAAAAAACATCCATCCGAACTAACTCCCCGAATTTGAATATGCTGATTGTTCTCTTTATCAAACAAGTTATCACCTTCTTGGCATACAACTGTTTTCTTGCGAATAAATATAAATCACTTCTTATATATGCAAGAATCATTTATGCTTACTTCAACAATACGATTACTATTTGACCCAAATAAATGTTCATTTTGAATATACAACTCTATTTCATGGCCTGGCAAATAATTCTGAAACCATTCATAATTTATTTCACTTTCCATACCTCTATTTATATAATAAAAAGAATCATTCTCCAACTCTATTACAATATCATTATGCTCTGTAGCAGATACACTTCTAACAATTCCTCTTTGCAGACTTATGTTATTTGATATAGACACGAATCTAAATATTAAAAATAGAGCTATAAAAGCCATCAAGACATACACTACAATCTTTTTTTTCATACGTAAATAATTATTATGCTTCTTACTAAAAAGAAGCGTTATACAATCTTTTCTTTAGCTAAAAACGAACAAGTTTCACCCGACTTCATATCCTGATTACGACTCCAGACCATCATAAAATTCTGCATCCTCAAATCCATAGCCTACCAAAGCCTCATTATAACCTTTCATTGCAATAAAGCCTCGCTTCTTCAAACATATTCGTCCAAAAACATCACGTTTACAAAGAGTACTGATATAGAATATATTTTCTTCATTCTCAAACTTCTTCATCACGAACTCTGCAAAGCCTTTCCCCAGATAATTATCTGCATCCAGATTACATACCGACTCGCTAACCTAAAAACCATATTCCCACTATACTTCGTCGATAATAAGCCGGTTCATGCAAGTGATGCAAAATGAGATTTGTTTCATAGTGTTATATATTCATTATCAAATCAATGAACAGTAAATCTACCGAATGCATAAGCCCCATCCGCGCCCTTTATCTCAAGTAAAAAATCACCACCTAAACCTTGCTGTAACTGTACTTTTCTTAATATAGGAGAGTCAATATTCTCAGCAGAGGAGTAAACAACATTCCCATTCTGAGAAATTGCAATTTCCACTTCACCTATCGATTGATAGAATTCCAAATCAATGGAATGGTCATCATTCAAAAATGCTAAAAAAGGAGTAGCTGAAGGAATAGAACGATGAGCATTCCCCGGACCACCCGGTAAATCAAAATCCTCATCCATGACGATTTCTACTCTCGAAGGAAAAGTAACTGAATCTGCACTTACTACATTTACTACAAGAAAGTAGTATAAACTTAACAAAATAAAAAATGATTTCATAGTATCTTTAGTTTTGAATGTTACAAAGATAGCCATTCAATCACTTCTTAGAGAAAATACGAGTGGACAACACAAGACAAGTCAATACTCTATACACCAATAAGATGACAGTAAAAACATTTCTAAATTAGTGGACGAAAATCAAGCGATTATTCTAGTAAAGAGCTACAAATTCTTCCAATTTATCATTTGTATCCAAACTTAAGATTCCCCTCAACCTCCGTTTCTTCGTAAAAATGGAATTCATCTCACAGTCAAAAGTGAACATCAATTCACTGGAAGTGAAACCGACTTTAAGCAAAGCCAACAACATCAAGTTGCCACTAGTTAATTTAAAATCTTTCTTTAACCGAGAAATAAAATTACCATATATTAAATCTATATATTCAAGGAGTTGTTCTTTCTCCTGGTTGGTCATATTCTTCACAATCAGCTTTTCCTTCTTCAATTGTTCCAAGAGATAAACGCCATTTACACATACATTTTCACTTATTTTTTATTCTCACTCTCCAATAGCAAAATCTTTTGGTTCAATTTAGCAATCTTCTCTCTATTTGTTTCTGCCATCTCACCTGCCTTGTTTCAACACATCAAGTTCATAAACATATCGTTTAATCATGCACTCATTTTCTTCTATTATTTGCATATTCTTCCGGAACAGTCCTTCATATCTCTTTCTCAAAAGAAAATACAAAACAATGCATAGCAGTATAATAAACAAGACTACTGCTATCCAAAAATAAAGCTGTATTTGCTTTTCACGTTCAACCTGTTGCTTTTCTAAAAGAAGTTTTCCTCTTTCATATTTACGTTGCAAAGTCAAAATTTGAGATGTTTGTTTAGCATCCCGTTCAATGACTAACAACGAATCAGACTTTTCTTTGAAATAGAGAGCCATTGCATACTTTTTCTGTTTCTTTTCCAACAGATACAAATAGTGATATGCACCCGCCAGAGTACGAGGATTTTCAGAATTCAAAGCTAAAGCGAAACATCTTCCAGCCTCATCCAACTTATTTAGATTCAAATAAATATTCCCCAATGACATTGAACAGTGATGCATAGAATGCCTATCTTGTTCAGTCTCTACCGCAGTTTTCAACAAGATTATTGCATTTTCCAAATCCCCTTCATTTCTTTTGGCAATCCCTTTTACTTGTAATAAAGAAGGGATTACCCGTTCAAACTGATACATCCTTTCTTTTTCTCACACAAGGACAAAGCACGATTAATGTAATTATAAACACTGTCATATTTCTGTTCTACATAATAAATACGAGCAATATCCCGATAAACATATATAACTCCTAAAGTATCAACAGCCTTTTGAAAACAATACGCTGAACTTTGATAATTGTCGAGAGCATCTTTATATAGCTTTCTGTCCGTATTCAAAACACCGATATATTCATGTACAAATCCCTGCAACTTATATTCTTCCGTCTTCTCCAATTTAGCCAAAGCGCTCAAATAAGCTTGTATAGCCAATGTATCATTATCTTGCAAAGCTGCCACTTTACCATAATAAAACAATGCCTTTCCTGCTTTTACACCATCATCCTTATAATAATCTACCGCATTTTTTATCAACGAATCCGACTGCAAACTATCCAGATAGTTTTATCACGTGCTTGTGTCAGCAGCAATGCATAGTCCGCCCGCTGCTTTCCACGAAGCTTCTCCGGATGAGGAATTTGCTCCAACAGCAGCAATGCACTGTCAGGATATACATCCATATACCTCTCTACCTTATCAAAAGCATTGGATACGTTCTTCTCTACGCAAGAACCTAACAGTACGCAAACGGACAAAAGCCCAAGATATAGCAGTTTTTTCATATGAACATGTTCTTTACCAGATTATCATTACGTATAACTTCTATGCCCACAGAATCCTTTTGGAGATAAATATTCACACCAGCCAACGGCAATCCTTTTTCCCCATCAGTCACAATGCCATTTGTCTGTGCATTAGAAACAACTGTACAGCAGAATCTTATGAACAGCACTATACATCGCTTCATAATTCATGTATATATAATTAAACTTTGGATGAGAACAAGCTTTTACAGCCCCTCCCTTCAAAGATACAAAAACCGCTTCAATAATGTACAAAAACAAGATAAATGTGGCAAACAAAACAAATAGCTCAGAGCTTGTTTCCCCTTACATAGGCTTCCTTTCCATTTTCTGTACGGAGTTATCAGCGCCTATCGGCCGTGATGCGCTCTGCCAACGGCCGTCAACCACTCGACTAACGACCGTCAACAAGGTGCCTCATGCCCGTTGAACACCTATTATACTCATAGTTTCCCCATACTGTACACCTATCTTATTCCTATTATGAGCAGCTGCAGTCTATCGGTAAACGGTCTTTTACGAAGTTAATGCCGTGTTACACGAAACGCATATCGTGTAAACAAGATATTTGCAAAATGCTGTACATTCTATTAATACACTAACAAACAAGATATTAACTTACTTTTCGGCGTATTTCCGCTGTGGAAGCAAAAGTTGCTTCCACCTTTTTGAGTTGCTTCCACAGCACTTGTAATGCCGATGAATAAAGGGATGCAGGAAGTGGGTGGAAGTGTGGAAGCAGAAATGATAAAACTAAGCAGAGATAATTTTCCCTTAAAAGCAATAAAACTCCAGAATCTGCTGGAGCAAAGCATCCTGCTTTCCCAGACCTTTTTCCAACTCCACACTTTTCAAGTTATAGAGTTGTGCCAGCAAAGCTGACGACTGCTTCTCGCAAAGACGGGAATCATGTACCTGCTCCATCCAGCAGACGGTCTCTCCCCAAACATCTACCGAAAGATGTGACAAGACTTCTGTCGGGGCTCCCCCCTTCTCCACCTTACGGAAGATTTCGACCAAAGCACACAACAAGCTGGACATTATCTGTTTACAACGGGAATGGGAACGGGATTCCCGGTTTCTGAAACGTAGCAGGAAATAGTACCCCAGCCATAAATAAACGGTGGTGACTTCTGCATGGATTTTCTCTATCCTCTTCCAATGCGCAACCAAGGCAGCATCAATTTCTTCCAGAATCGCATCCGTATCATCTTCTATGTAGTATTTCTGCGCAAGACACTCTATCACGCACCCCCATTTCGCCATATCCACACACTCTTGCGTACGCCCCATCCATACATGGGCTTCCTCCAATATCCGGAATGCCTTTTCTCCACATTCCGGAGCATCATAAAACCGATACTGACGAAACAACAGAAGAGACTGACATAATAACTCATCCAAAGAGTACTCCGCACTTTCCATATTTAAAATTCAAGTATCCATTCAGGTAACAAAATCGAGCAAAAGTAATCATTTCCTAAGAAAATCACGCCGTTTCAGCACAAAAACCGGCAGGAAAAAGAAGATACCGATGACGGACATCACCAGTCCGCCAATGGTACCCGCCGCCAATGGAAACCAGAAAGCCTCCTTGTCCTCACCTATCATGAAAGGGATAAATCCCAAAATGGTAGAAACTACCGTGAGGAAAATAGGAACGACCTTCGCATTCCACGCCTTGACGTAGGCACGAAGAGCGGAAAGACGGGGGAAACGACGTCGGATGCTGTTGTACTCGTTCAGGATATAGATGCTGGCATTCACCGTGATGCCGCACAGCAGGACGAACGAGGCAAAACCGCCCTGGTCGAAGTTCAGCCGGAACCAATAGAAAGTAAGAAATACCCCGATATAAGAAACCGGAATCACAAAGATGATGGCAAGCGGCTGCTTCAGGGAGTTGAACAGAACGCTGGTCGTAAAGAAGATGATGGCTATCACCACCAGCAGAAGCAGGTATTGGCGGTTGTCCTTCTCGCCCCATGACCAACTGTTGCTGTCCGACTCAGCTGTATAACCCATCGGCAACAGTTTGTTGAACTCCTCCAGGTCACGTTTCTGTATCTTGTTGCCCATCTCATTGGAGCCGATATATTCGTATTGCAGGCAGAGGCGGTACTGCTGGTTTTCTTTGGCAATCTCCTGCGGCATCTGTCCCTTTTCCACAGTAGTCAGTTCGGAAAGCTTGTAATGCTTGCCGTTTCCTACTCCATAGGGAAAGAACTGCATCGCCAGATGTCATATTCGGCAGACTGGCGGGAAGAGAGCTTGATTTTCTCCGTTCCCTGCTCGGCCGCTACCGAGCCAATCTCCAGATTCTTGCCGAAGATGGGGCGCACCGCAGAGAAAAGCACTTGCGCGTCAATGCCCTCTTGCGCCATGCGCTCCTTGTTCAGGTTGAAGTAGAATTCCTGATAGTCATCCTTCCACCAGGAGAACTCCGAATTGATGAGCACTTCCTTGATACGCCGGTGCGTCAGCAGCTTGGCCTTCAGCTTCTCCGCCCACTCATAGAGTTCGTCGTAGTTGTAGCCGTACATCCTGATGCGGTAGGAGCCGGCACTCTCGCGGACGTCATTACTGAACCCTGGTCCTGCAATCCGTAGATGCCCCAGCTGCCGCCTCCCAGTTCCAGTGCCTTGCTTATCATATTGGCTTTCAGTGTATAGGGAAAACCGCTGTTCCGGGCTTCCTTCTTGAAATAAATCTGCATACTGGCACGCCGGGGGCTGTAGATGGAAGTATGAAACTGCCTGATTTCCTTGAACCGGCTGAGGTAGGTCTCCATACGTTTCATCAAAGTGTTCATCTGCTCGAGGGTGCTGCCATTGGGAAGGTTGGCGTTGGCATAGAGCACCACCTCCTCATTACGGGTGAAGTAACTGCCTTCGTACACCTTCTGTATGAAAAGCCGCAAGCTGCCGCCCAGCGCCTTGTCCACAACGGGTTTCACCGACTCCTTATAGGTATCCGAACCGAATACCTTATTGTAAGCAGCTTCCCATTTTCCCCCTCCTTCCAGTTTGTCGGGCAACAGAAAAACGGGCAGACCGAACCCCAACAGCAACAGCAGGCATACAGCCCAGCGCCAACGGCACAGAAAACGGATGAGAGCAGAGTAGCAGCAGGAGAAATAAACGGGGAAACGGCTGAAAATCCGTCCCAACCTTGTTTTGAATGTTTGCGTCAGCCCCGGCAAGACAAGACGCCTTTTCTTCCCCGTAATCCGCCTCACCAGTCCTATCTTCTCAATCATCGACGGAACAAAGAACAATGCCACCATCAAGGAAACAGCCAGATTGATGATCACTACCGCTGCAAAGTCCTGCAGGTTGAGCCGTATCTTCTCGTCAAGGAAGAAAATGATAACAAGCGCACCCATCGTAGTGAGGGTTGCCGCCAACACCGACAGGAAGGCCTTGAGATTACGCCGATGCAGAATGTGGTCGGTCATGACAATGGTGCTGTCTATCACCAGATTCAGCGAGACAGTGATACCCGCCAGCGAATAAAGCTGCATCTCAAGTCCGAAGAGGTAGTAGAAGATAAGTGCCACCGCTATATTTACAGCCAGGCTGGTAACTATCAGAAAAAGATATTTCAACTTACGAGTAATGAGCCATACGAATACAAGCAGGATGAGTACCGTCAAGCCGGTACGGAAGTAAATCTTGTCCAGTTCTTCCCGTATGTACTCGGTCGCATCATAGCTGGTATGCACTTCATATCCGACAGGAAGTACCTGCCGAACAGCTTCCATCTCGTCCATCACGGCACGGTTCAGTTGCAACTGGTTGGCAGTTGCTTCCGCAGTAATGGATAGATAGACGGAATTCAGCCCATTGATGCGGTAATAGCTTTGCGGCTCCTCCTCCATACGGACAGCCGACACCAGTTCGTCCAAGCGGAGCAGTTTCCCGTCGGTAGCCGTCACGGTGATGGCAGCAGGATTAAAACCAAGGGAGTTGCTCTCCGGCACCAGTGCCAGGCGTATCCATTCCCGGCTACCGTTACCTGTATCCACATTGTGCGTACCCAGAAATTCCTTCCGGTAATGCCGCTGTACTGCCTCGCTGATGTCCGATAGGGTCACACCCAGCAAGCGCAACTGTTCACTGTCATATTCCAGTCTCCACTCCATGGGCGTGGCACCGCTGAGTTCCACCTTATAGATACCCGGAATATTTGCCAGCCGCGGCTTGATATGCTCCTCGGCATACTGCTGAATCAATATCGGAGTGGAAGGGGCATTCAGTGTGAAGGACATGAAAGGGCGTGAGGCGTTCTCGTCGGGCACTTTCATGTGAATGGTGGGATAGCTGACACCTTCGGGCAATTGGGGCCACGTCTGCCGGATGATGGTGGAAGCTTCGAAGCGGACTGCCTCGACATCGGCATGCTTGTCCAGCTCCACAGTAATGTTGCCGTAGCCGTTGCCCGAGGTGGAGTTCAGCCGCTTCACTCCGCGGATACGCGCCAGCATGGATTCCAGCTTGCTGGTCACTTCCATCTCCACCACCCGCGACGAAGTGCCAGGCATGCTGAAACCCACCGTGAAGCCGGGCAGGCTGCGTGACGGATTCAGCTTGACGGGGAGCAGCGGTATCAACGCCACCCCTACCAAAGCAAGGCAGACAAACGCCACTATGACGGTGAAGGAAGAAACTCGTTTCATCAGTTATTATAATCAAATTTTTCCGACAGCGAAAATCCGCTGGCAAAGTCGTGCAACGTCAGTTTCCGTATCTTGTAATAATTCAGCCAGTAGTCCTGCAAGGCGGAGATGTAATTGCGTTGCGCTTCCTGCTGGCGGTTCAGCGAGAGGGTCAGGCTGTTGATGTCTGCCTTGCCGATAATGAAGCGCTGGCGGGTTTCGTTATACGCCAGGATGGCAAGGTCGAGGGCCTCTTCGGCACTGGCGACGAGGGCTTGCTGGACGTTGAAGTCGCTGACGGTCATGATAACCTCCTCCTCAATGCTGATTTCACTTTGCCTGGCAGAAGTCTTCACCACGTTCAGATTGTTCCTCGCCATGTTGTATTTGCCTTTCCTCACGCCCCAGTCCACCAGTGGAATGGAGACACTGACCGACACCATCTCCTGCTGCATGGGATGCCTGTATGCTTCACCGAATTTCTCCGCCACCTGGTTGAAGCCGACGCTGGCGTTGATGCTGGCGTTGAAGCGCGATTCCTTCTTCGTCTTGTCTACTGTCTGCTCGGCTTCCAGCACTTCCTGACGAAGCCCCAGAAATTCCGGATTGTTGGCTTGAGCGGCCAGCAAAGCCTCATCAACCGGTATGGTCAGCGCCCTCGGACGTCCCGGAAGCGACACCCTGATATCCGTGTTCTTCTCCATATTCAGAAAAGATGCCAACGAAAACATGGCGCGCTTCAAGGCACTGGCGGCATTCTGCAAAGTATTGCGGGCGTTCACCACGTCGAGTTTCAGCGTCAGCAGGTCGGCACGGCTGATGGCGGCTATCTTCAGGCGCTGCATACCGATGCGGTAGAGGGTATCGGTGGAGACGGCATTGTCCTTGGCCAAGTCATATTCCGCCTGTGCCATGGCAAGCGCAAAGAAATAGGTCGTGGCCTGCTCGGATACTCGCTCTGCATTGTAAATATACTCCTTCTTCACCTTTTCGTACTTCAGCGGCTCAATCCTGCGTTCCCAACGGAAAGGATTGTAACCGACCAGACTCTGCGAGTAGCCCAAACGAACCGGAACACTGGTGAACTGGGTATACTTGTTTCCACCGAAGCTCCGCATATAGCCCAGCTCCGTATCCAGATAGAACGTACCGCCCGTCAAGTCGAAATTCTGTCTGACGGCAAGATTGCCGTATGCATAGAAGGATTGCTGGCTGCGATAGATGTCAAGGTCCTGTTCGGAGTCGTAACGCTTGGTGATATCGCGGTTGTACTGTGCCGGAGTCATGTTCAGCGTCAGGCTGGGAAGGCGGTTTGCCTTATAGGTGCGGTATTCCCAATAACCGGCCAGATACATGTTCTTGGTACGGAAGGCTTCCAGCGAACTGTCATTCGCCAGGGCAATGGTCTGCTGCAAATCGAGCGTTATCCGCTGTTGGGCAAAAGCGGAAAGGCTCCCAGACTGAACAAAAGTATAAGACTTAATTTCTTCATGCTCTTTCTTTTCTATAAATAAACCAATATATCAACGGGATGATGAACAGACTGACCAGTGTTCCTACAGACATAGCCCCAATCATCGCTATGGAAAGCGGCTTCTGCAGCTCCGAGCCCATGTCGAACGAGAACAGCAGCGGAACCATAGCGAAAATGGTGGTGAGCGATGTCATGATGATGGGCCGGAGCCTTCTGCGCCCCGCCTCGTGGATGGCCTCGAGCAACGGCATACCAGCTCCGTAATTCATTAATGGCATCCAGCTTCAGGATGGAGTCGTTGATGATGATACCGCACGTCACAATCAGTCCGATGGCAGACATCAGGTTCAGGGTATGCCCGCATATCCACAACAGAAGCAGGGCAAACGCCACATCTATCGGAATTTCCAGCAGCACGATGAGCGGCTGCACGAAGCTTTCGAACTGGGCGGCAAGAATGAAATACATCAGCAGGATAGAGATGAAAAGAATCACCACCAGCTCGTCCAGCATCTGGCGGTTGGAGAAGAAACTGCCGGAAAAGGCCGTATCCCAGTCACCCGTGGCATCCGCCTCCCGCTTCACCTTTTCCATCAACTCCGGAGCATCGTCCACTTCATAGAAACGGAACGGTATATATTCACCGTTGCGTCCTGCCGTAATCGTTTTCAAATCCTCGGCCGGACGCACCTTTACCAGCTCCCGAAGCGGAATATACTCCACTTCGCCCTTACTGTCCGGACGGGTCTGTATCAATGTCTGCTGCAGCACCTCATTCACTGTCCGCTCCTCGCCCACAATGCTGATAGGCAGGTATTGCTGGTAGGAATGGAGCATAGCTACGCTGTTCTCCTTGAATGCCGTCCGCAGCGTACGGTAAAGCTCGTCATACGAAACGTCATAGAGCAACAGCCTTTCCTGCAGGATGCTTATGTCGAGCTGGTTCTCGAAAGCGATGCCTACGGGCGCTGTCCCCGTAAGCTCCGCAAACTGTTGTTCCAGTCCGCGCAATTCTTCCGCCGCCGGCGCCTTCTCCTTATTGCGGGCATAAAGTTCCGCCACCACATCGGCTCCCCGGTCACGAAAAGCTTCTCGAACACGGTTTCGGGTGGAGAAAAGGAGACTGTCGCCAACGGATATTCCGTGTCAGCCACTCGCCCGCCTGTTTCTGCAAGGGAGCAATCCCGTCAGGCGAGGAAGTCTTGAAATACAGTTCCGCCTCCGAAGAAGAGAGAGCCTGCTCACGGTTCAGCAGATAGTCCTGCTGGCCTATGGCAGCCGTCTGTTCCACTGTCTTGTCCAGCAACTGGCCGAACAGCACATTCACACGATGCCGGTTCTCGTCCACATGTATGTTTTCGTTCCATTCCACGTGGACTATCAGTCATTCTGGTCTATCTGCGGCATACGCTCCTTGCCGACGGAATAGAACAGAAAGACACAAAGAGGAATAGAAACCACACAGAATATGATACTTACCGTCTTGTGGGAAAATACCCAGTCGATGCCCGCATCATAAAAACGGTCCAGCGTATGTTCCTTCAACGGATTGTTGATGCGGATGCGGGAGAACCACGACCTGCCGCGCAACCCCGTCCGGTAGACCAGCATATAGAGGACCGGCAGCAGCATGATACCCGTGAAGTAGGAAACCAGCAGCCCCACCGTAACAGAGAATGCCTGGTCATAGAACAACGCCCCTGCAATGCCGCTCATGAATATCAGCGGCACAAATACGGCAATAGTGGTCAGCGACGAACTCAGCATGGGCGTAATCACCTCACCCGTTCCCGTCACGCAAGCCCGCCGCAACGAATAGCCCCGTTCGCGATACTGCGAAATGTTCTCCGTCACAATGATGCTGCTGTCAATCATCATACCCAACGCCAGGATTAATCCCGACAAAGAAATGATATTGAGTGACATCTTGAACAAGTAGAAGAACAGGAAGCAGATGACAATAGATACCACCATACTCAACCCGATGATGAACGGTGATTTGATGTCACCCAAGAAGAGTACCGCCACAATGCAGATGAACAGGAAACCCAACGACAAATTTTGCTGAAGATTGGAGATGGTATAGTCCAGCAACTCCGTCTGGTTACGCTGATGCTAAAATCAATGTCGGGATATACTTTCTTGAAGTAGTCCATCGTGCTGTTGATGGCAAGCTTCATGTCTTCCATATTCTCGTCCGCCTGCTTGATGACGGCAAGGGTAACGGCACGCTTGCATTGCTCATGGAGACACCTTTCTCCTTGGCAGGAACAATCTCTACCCGGCAGAAGTCTCCCAAGCGGATGATACGTCCTTCCTTTCGCAGCAGGATGCCCTTCACGTCCTCCTCTGTCCGCAGCAGGGTGGAGAACTTAATGTTGTATTCGTAGTAGCCGTCGCGCACGGTCATGCTGCCCGGCTCCACGTTGTTTTGCGCCAGCACGTTTTCTATGTCTTCAATGGAGAGCCCCAACACAGCAAGCTTACCCGGGTCGGCACAATCTGTAACTGGCGTTCGACCAAACCCGTGACATCCACCATTGCCACTTCTGCCAACTGCTCGATGCGACGCTTTATGACATTTTCGGCAAACTCGCACAAATCAAGAAACGCGCGTTCGTCCGTCTTGCCGTATGCACTGTCGTTTTTTAGGGTCAGATTGAGGTAGAAGACAGGAATGTCCGTCGCACTTGCCTTTATCACCTTCGGGCGTTCGGCATCCTTGGGCAGATAGTTCATGGCGGCGTCAATCTTCTCGTTCACTTCTATGAAGGCAAGGTCGGTATTCGTACCGAAGTCGAAGCCAGGCGGATGATGCCTGCACCATCGCGCGTCTCGCTGTCCATGTCCTTCAGTTTCGCCACCTGGATGAGCTGCTGCCGCAGAGGTTTCACCACCGTATTCTCTAATTCACGCGCCGAGGTATTCTGCGCCGACACCTGCACTGTAATTTCCGGGATGGCAATATCGGGCAGCAAGGATACCGGCAAGGTGAAGTAAGTCACCAGCCCGACAATGAAGCATGCTGTAAATGCCATCAGTACGGCAATAGGCCGCTGTATCAAAAACTTTATCAATTGAACTATGAATTTTGAATTACCACTTATCACTCATTATCTATCAACCACCTTCACCGATGCTTCATGTGCCAGATTCACATTTCCCGTCACAATGACCGTATCGCCTTCTTTCAGGGCATCGTCGGCCATACTATAGCTTTCCGCATTCTCCAGACCGGTCTGCACATAGTTCCACTGCGCCTTTCCGTCTTTCAGGGTAAACACCACCTGCTTGCCCGAACGCAACACCACGGCACTCTTCGGATTACAAGCTGTCCGCCCAGAGAGCGGTGCACGTTCACCCTCACGTTCATCCCACTGAACAGCCGTCCCTTGCCATTGACGGCAGCCTTCACCTTAACCATCCCCTTGTCATCCACCAGAGGATTGATTTGGGTGATGCGCCCCTCCTGCCTAAAGCCGGCATCCGAATAAGGGGTAACAATCACCTTGTCGCCACTCTTTATCAACGGCAGTTCGCTTTCCAGCACCGTGAAGTCCACCTCCATACCTTGAGTGCCGATAATGGAGCAGAAGGCTTCCGAGGTACTTGCCTCGTTGAACGGTTTGGAGAACAGGTTCGCCACTACCCCGTCAAAAGGCGCAACCAGCGTGGCGTGTTCCTCTTCATACGCGGCAAGCTCATACTGGGCGAGGCTCTGGTCGTAACCGCTCCTCACGCGGGCCAGCTTCATGATGTCAGCAGGTACTTTGGAGGCATCCCCACCGGATAGCCTTGTCCTATCAATACATCCTGCAACTCAAGTTCCGCTTTTTCCAAGGCATCCTTGGCCTGCGCGGTCTTGTTCTTCAGGCGGAACTTATCCAGTTCGGCAAGTTTCTGCCCTTTGCGCACCGGGTCACCGTTCTTCACGTAGATGTGTGCCACTACACCGGTGGTCTCAAAACGCAAATCCGCCATGGCACCGGCGGTTACTTTTCCGTTGCTTACCAGTTCATGCTCAAAGGTCGCCCGCTTCAGGACTTTCACGGTCACTTCATTGCTTTCACTTGGCAGGACGGTTGCCACCCTTCCTCGGACTCTTTTCCCTTCCGGCATCGGAGCAGGCGGCAAGCAAGGGCAACGGCCATGCATAGCAGGTATCGATAGTTCTGTGTCTTCATATTCATACTCAATTATAAATTGATAAAATTAATCGTTTCAAAAAAACGAACCGATATTTGCATGTGGACACTTTTTTCATAGCACTTTAGCAATTAGTTCGCTCATTATTAACACCTTCCGTTTTTATTCATCTTTTTTGATATGGACAAAAATAAGCTGAATCTTTTTTATTTCCTCCCTCATCTGTCGTATTGCCGTAGAATGCACTTTCGGCTCTTTCGTCAATACCATCCGCTTCATTTTTTCAAACTTGTCCGGTTGCCTGAAGCTTGGTTCCGCATAAAGCTTCGCAAGCAGATAATAGGGATAAATACGTCCCGGCAAACGATGGGTGGAACGGATAAACCAGTCTTCCGCTGACAAGCAATCACCCATCTGCTGATAGTTCTTGCCTATCACATTCAGTATCATGGGGTCACAACTACGCTGTAAAGCTTCTTTCAAAATACGGTTGGATTTACTGAACTGCTGTTGCTTGTGCAATCCATGCCCATATTCGAACAAGAAAGATGCCCGGTCCCTCAACAGAGGATAAAGGCGCCCGTACTCTTTCTCTGCCGATTGATACGCACCTGCATTATACAGCACCCGCGCATTCATCCACTCCCGGCAAGCCTGCTCCACTTGCAAGTCATTCTTCAGGCGAAAACCGCCAATGATGCCTACTGATACAGCCAGCCCCAACCATTGCCAACGGTCGGCACCGGACAAGCACGCCACAAGCAATCCTCCAAATGTAACGATAAATACCGGAAGTTGTAGCGGATAGGAGGAAAAAGAGAATATCATCAAAGAAAGAATAGCCCCACAGATACCATAACGTCCTTTACGGACTCCCCTATACAAACACAGCACGACCACAACCAATAGACATACAGCCAAAGGAATGCCCAGTTCGACCGCAGCCTGCAGATATTCATTGAATGCATATTCCGGACTTCCCGCCACACGTTCCTCCCACGGTTCATAATCACCTGCTGCAAAATAAGTTTCCTGCGCATTTCCGTAGCTGCTGCGAAATTATGAATCCCATATCCGGTCAACGGCTTTTCTGCAATGGCACGACAAGTTATCTTCCACATGAAAAGACGGCCACGTGCAGAATCGGGTTTCAAGACAAACAGTAAATAGCCCGCCAATAGCAAGACACAGAATCCAACCGACCACTACCATCACCACACGCTGCCTTTGCTGCTGCCATAATAATCTGAACTTATCCGTCCAATCCATATGCCAAGCATATACACACAGACAGGAAACTCCTGCCGCCAACCATGCCGAACGGCTCATTCCTGCCGGAAGCACACAAAGGATAAGCAGCATCACGCCACCGGCAACCATAGCTCCAACTTTATCCATCACCTTTTTCCATCCTTCCCGTCATTCCGGTCAGAGCAGAGAATCTCCCCCCTCTTGGTCAGCCATTGATGCAGACAGACCGGAAGTATCATGGCCAAATAGCCGGAATAAGGCCCCGGATTGAAGAAAGAACCTGTCAATACATACAAGGAATGGTTGGACACAGCATAACCATAAAGCTGCCTCAATCCCCAAACAGCCTCAATGCCCCCCAGCATTACCAATACCCACGAAACCGGTATAAAAAGAAAATACCTTTTTTCCATCATCAATCCAGCCATCAACAGACATCCTGCAACTACCAATGCACTTTTATCGAAATAGAGCCATTGCCCTATAACATCAGCTACAGGAAGTCCGGAAGAAACGTTACATGCCAAAGACAATAAAACTATACAAGCAATGTAGACCAAACTTCCAGTCAATAGATTACGTACATTATTCATTCTATCTATCAAATATTCAATAGTATTCTATAATTCACCAAAAGATTTGTTTCCCGTCTTTATATTCAAAAATCCGTTCATCTTTACCGGCTGTGTGATTCTTCAGATAAAATAAAGCACCTTGAAACCCTGAATAGACAATAGAATCTGACACAGCCATTTGCCGCCCGACAGAATTCCATTTTCCTCCACCCCAATAAAACAATTCATACAAATTACCTTTATAAATAAAATTCACCTCATTACGAGGAGTATACACCACCTTCTCCACACGATGGGGACTTCCAAAGTCCATCCCGGTCCATCCTCCATCCGGATGTATATAATCAAATGAAGTATCCGGATTACCGTCAAATGCGTTCAAATATTCATGTGTATTGTCTTCAAAACTTCCCGGAGTACCTATGATTTCCCCATATAGAGGTATGGTATCTTCCGTATTCTCATAAAAAGCCAGTTCCGAGATATTACAGAAACATCCGTCAGCACCCTTATAGCGCATATACCGATACGGTTTATCAGACTTCAACCGGGCCACAGTATATAGCCGATACGGAGCCTCCTTTATCAAAAGTAGAGTATCCTTCCGCCCAAAGTCTGCCCGGTCGCTTCCTTCCACTACTCCCCCAATCATCCGGTCATTGAAAAGAACACTCAAAGTAAGATGGCACTTCCTATACAAGACCAATTCCTGCTTTTCAGCTTCCGGAACAATGAACCGTATCTTTCCGGTTTCACGCTCCAAAAGGAAAGGAGAAGATACTGTAGCGTATTCCTTTCCGTTCCAGGCAGCCAGCGTAAAGACCGCCCCGCCTCCCACATCCTCAAAACGAGCCTCCCGCTTTTTAAAGAAAGTATATCCCACAGGTTGCCATTGTAGTCTGTTGGCAAGGCACAAATACACCATATCCCCCTCACGAAACTGTCCGGAAAGCAAAGAATCCGGAAGAGCTACAGTCCAATTCCTGCTACCGGTATAAAGTGCAGTGACATCCCGAAAGAACGGACGTCGGAATGCCGGGTAAACATCGGGATATTTCCTCAGTTTCCGTACCGCCTCCTTATCAATACTATAGGTTGCCCGGTACATTTTTCCCCTCGAAATGCTATATTCTTCCGCTTTGCTCCATACCTCTTCATAAGGAAGATTTGCAATGTATGTCTTTCCTTCCTTATCCAAAACAAAATTCCAGAAATGAGAGGCATTGTTGTCCCCCAATACCATCACCCTATCTACTCCGCACGGAATGCCCAATGCCCGCAACACATATATCATGGCATCCGTAAACTCTCGGCAACTGCTGTATGCCATTTCAATACATCCGGTCCCAAATGAGGCCCTGCCGGGAAAAGAGCCGTATTCCTATAAGCCGCCTTCCGCAACGTATCCATCAACAACTGGGCGGCAGTCTTGGGATTATCTGCCTCATCAGTCTTTCTGAATTCATCCAAAATCGGGCTATAGCGCTCATAAATTTCTTTGCGCCAGAGAGAAAGCGGCTCATCCCCTATTCTATAAGGCAATATATATTCGCAGAAAGTATCAAAATCAACATGCTTTCCCCAAGGTTGCTCCCGCCAGACTTTGAATGCCCATTCTATATGATTGACCAAAAAAGCGGAATCCACCGTCATAATGTCCCTCTTATAAGTCAATTGATTTATAGAAAATTCTCCATCTGCTCTTTTCAAGGAATCAATCAACTCTTGCACATGCCTGGAATAAGGAAATGAAACGTATTCACTGAAATACTTCCTGTAATTCTCCAAGGCCTTTCCCTCGTAAGCACCATGAAAAGGCATATTCTCTATCAGAAAACAAGCAGCACGATATTTGTCACCGTCCTCTTCCTTGTAACGGTCCAGTACCTTTTGCAACTCCGCACGGTTATCACCGGCAAGATTCAAAGCTGTGTCCAACCACTGATTTTCCGAAGAACAAGCCACAAACAGACCTGCTGTAAACCATACCCATACACACCAATGCTTCATATCACTATTCCATTTTTTCTATTCCAATCTGAAAGGCAGTCCAATCAATCCTTACAATCCGATACAAATACCTGCTTACCAGCTTCCATATGAAATATCAGTTCTTCTTCTCCACGGGTACTGTCATGCAAATAGAGCAAAGCTCCCGATGGTATCCCGTCATATGGCAGAAAAGGTTTTTCTGCCATTTTCTTCCCCAATGAGTTCCAACAGCCCTCTCCCCAATAGAAGAGTTCATAACAATCCCTATCCTGACAAAGTTATCATCGTTACGGGGCATATACATAAAATTGTCTATAGTAACAACCTTTCCAAAATCCACCGTTACACTTGCACCGGGTTTTGATGAAATGAAATACGACAACGGCTCATTATCATAGACCTGATGGGCAAAAGTACCACTGTAGCCGGAGCATCTCCAACTGTCTATAGGACAATCTCTTCCTCTCCTTTATAAAAATGCATTTCGGCAACTTCCGCATATCCCTCTGCCGAAGAACAAAAACGGGCATAGCGACCCCTTACCGGTTTCTCAAGAATAACGTGATTATAATTGATGCCGGGCGTATCTTTCACAGTACACAATAACTCCGCATTTTTAAAATCCTTATCACAAGCCGCCTCAAAATGCCCGTCTTTTATCCCTCCCATATAATTCCTGATACGTTCCGAAAGAGGGTATTTCCGATACAATTCAGCAGAATAGCACTTGGAGGTATCTGCAACATAAGGATGTATATCCTTGCCATCAAAATAAAAAGGATTTCCAATAGGCGATACTGCCCGTTTGCGAATGCCAACAATATATAAACCTGCCTCGAAGCCAAATTCCTGAAAAGCGCTTTTCCACTTTCTACCTTAGTAAAATCTATTCCCCGCCACCCATAAGCACTGAACAACCCCACATAAACATAATTCCCGTCCATCCCTTCTACCGGCAGTTCCAGATTCGAATCAAAATAATTATCCGACACTTTTCTTGCAAACACATCCTTAAAAGCAGCCGGTACGGACTGGTTCCGCATAAAATCACCATCCATGTCCCATTGCCTGCCAAAACACCGGCGGTAAACCACGCTCGGGCGCCGACTGTCAATATAGAAACTTCCCCGTTCCGCTTCCGGGAAGAAAGTAAAAGGAAGGCAGACACCCGTTACATCCCTCACCACATTCCACACATGCCCTTTCCGTGTTTCCGCATTGAAAGTATAGAAATCATAGGCTACCGGGACGCCGATGGCCCGCATCACATAAATCATAAAATCACAAGCATCCTGACACTTGCCGATACGATTATGCAGCAGGTACTCTCCTCCCAAATGCGGATAGTTAAAGACCCACGTAAACCGGTAAGGGTCTTCCTTCTGCAAATACTCCCAAACTACGCTAATCGCCTCCACTACATCGATACCCGTATAAACCTCGTCCAGCAAAAAGGAATAACGGTCATGGTATATCTGCCGCCAGTTGTCCGGAGTCTCATTTCCGATACGATAGGGAAGCAGCCATTCACAGAAATCTGCAAAAGAAAGGGAAGCATTCCACGGACGCTTTTTCCAACCATCAAAAGCCAAATCAATGTTATTTATCAAGAATTCAGCCCTTATATTCAGTACATCCGGTTTTCTCTGCAATCCGGAAGGGGTATAATAATCCCAATCCGGTACGGCAGTATCCTTCAGCATCACCCCATAAGCATCTGCCGAAGCCAGCACTGTTTCAAAGAATCCAGTTCTTCACCTTCAAGGGCATAGTGATAAGGCATATTTTCTATCAAGAAACAAGCG
>ENA-OQCP01000393-OQCP01000393.1-human-gut-metagenome-genome-assembly--contig:-NODE-393-length-19831-cov-2.142408_pt1 | contig 19831 bp, 26 predicted proteins | sample MGYA00242760_ERZ504583 | MGnify/ENA primary metagenome ERZ504583 (study PRJEB26092, sample SAMD00036308) | human gut metagenome | host: Homo sapiens | study: EMG produced TPA metagenomics assembly of...
TCTCACTGTCTTCATCTACAGCTTTCATTCCGACAACATTTCCTGTCTTCTCTGTGATTCTTATAACATTTCACACCTTTACCGCCACGATTCTGACGAGTAAATTCATCCATGTCTGTACGTTTACCCATACCACGCTCAGATACGATCAGCATATCTTTGCCCTGGCTTTCGATCTGCATACCGATCACAACGTCATTATCTGTCAGGTTCATACCGCGTACACCCATAGAAACACGACCTGTGGAACGTACATCTGTCTCATTGAAACGGATACACATACCGTATTTTGTAACGAGGAAAATATCCTCTGTATTATCTGTGATCTTAACCTCGATCAGCTTATCATCCTCACGCAGTACGATCGCCGCAAGTCCTGTCTTTCTGACATTTGCATAATCCTGAATCGGAGTCTTCTTCACAAGACCTTTCTCCGTTGCCATGAACAGATACTTACCTTCCTCATACTCACGAAGCGGAATGATCGCAGTAATCTTCTCTTCCGGCATCAGCTGGAGTAAGTTAATGATTGCTGTTCCACGCGCAGTTCTTCCTGCCTCCGGAATCTCGTAAGCTTTCAGTCTGTAGACACGGCCTGTGTTTGTAAAGAACATAATGTAATGGTGACTGGTTGTAATAAACAGTTCCCGGATGTAATCATCCTCCAGAGTCTGCATTCCCTTAATACCTTTACCACCACGATTCTGGCTCTTGAATGTGTCCATAGACATCCTCTTGATATATCCAAGTTTTGTCATTGTAATTACGACATTCTCGCGCGGAATCAGATCTTCCATGGAGATGTCAAATTCATCAAATCCAATCTTAGTTCTTCTGTCATCACCGTATTTCTCAGCAATTACAAGAATCTCTTTTTTGATCACACCTAGAAGAAGTTTTTTATCAGCAAGAATTGCTTTATACTCTTCAATCTTCTTCATAAGCTCTGCATATTCAGCTTCAATCTTCTCACGTTCCAAACCTGTGAGTGCACGCAGACGCATGTCTACGATTGCCTGTGCCTGGACATCACTGAGTCCAAAGCGTTTGATCAATTCTGCTTTTGCTTCCTGAACATTCTTAGAACCACGGATGATGCGGATGACTTCGTCAATGTTATCCAGAGCAATCAGTAATCCTTCCAGGATATGAGCTCTCTCCTGTGCTTTATTCAGGTCATACTGTGTTCTTCTTGTCACAACATCTTCCTGATGACGCAGGTAGTACTGCAACATCTCAAGAAGATTCATAACCTTCGGCTGATTATCAACGAGCGCAGCATGATCACACCAAATGTATCCTGAAGCTGTGTATGTTTATATAACTGATTCAGAATTACATTCGGATTCACATCACGACGAAGCTCAATACAGATTCTCATACCTTCACGGTTAGACTGGTCACTTAAATCAGTGATTCCATCAATCTTTTTATCTCTTACAAGTTCAGCGATCTTTTCGATCAGACGTGCTTTATTTACCATATACGGAAGCTCAGTAACAATAATTCTGTTCTTTCCGTTCTGCATTGGCTCAATGTTTGTCACCGCACGCACTCTGATCTTACCGCGTCCTGTTCTGTATGCCTCTTCAATTCCTCTTGTACCAAGAATCTCCGCACCTGTAGGGAAATCTGGTCCCTTCACGATTTCAAGGATTTCCTCGATTGTCGTCTCTTCTTTATCTTCAATCTGATCATCTATGATCTGAACAACTGCTGAAATAACCTCACGCAGATTATGCGGCGGGATATTCGTTGCCATACCTACTGCAATACCTGATGTTCCATTTACCAGAAGATTTGGAAATCTGGACGGAAGTACAGTAGGCTCCTTCTCTGTTTCATCAAAGTTCGGGATAAAATCTACGGTATTTTTGTTAATGTCCGCTGTCATCTCCATGGAAATCCTACTCAGACGTGCCTCTGTATAACGCATTGCAGCAGCGCCATCACCGTCCACTGAACCAAAGTTTCCGTGTCCATCTACAAGAGGATAACGTGTAGACCACTCCTGTGCAAGATTAACGAGAGCTCCATAAATCGAGCTGTCTCCATGAGGATGGTATTTTCCCATCGTATCACCGACAATACGCGCACATTTACGATGCGGTTTGTCCGGTCCATTATTTAATTCTATCATTGAGTACAGAATTCGTCTCTGTACCGGCTTAAGTCCGTCTCTAACATCCGGAAGAGCACGGGCAGCGATTACGCTCATGGCATAGTCGATGTATGAAGTCTCCATCGTCTTTTTCAGATCGACTTCATGGACTTTGTCAAAAATATTGTCTTCCATCACTTGTCTCCTTTTTTCTAGGGTCAGTCTATCATATTCAAAATCTGACTGGATTTCGCATTTTCACGCTTCACACCAGCTCAAAAATCTGGCTGGTCTTCGCTTCTTACGCTCCACAACAGCTCAAAAATCTGGCGATTTTGAGCTGGGTTGGCATTTCTAATGCAACCCAGACAACTACGTCCAGGTCTGCTTTCGAGTAAACTCGAATCAGCCCTGCCCGAAGTTGCCTGTTGTGTCGCTATAACTACTAGATATCCAGGTTTTGTACATACTTTGCATTTTCTTCGATGAATTCTCTTCTTGGTTCTACTTTGTCTCCCATAAGGGTTGTGAAAGTAAGATCAAGCTCAGAAGAGGTCTCATCATCCATTGTTACGCGCAGGAGGATTCTGTGCTCCGGATCCATAGTTGTCTCCCAAAGCTGCTCTGCATCCATCTCTCCAAGACCTTTGTAACGCTGGATCTTATTGTTGCTGTCACGACCAACTTCTGTAAGAATCTGGTTCAGTTCGTCATCGCTGTATGCATACCATACCTTCTTGTTCTTCTCCAGTTTATACAGTGGTGGCTGCGCAAGATATACATATCCCTCTTTGATCAGATCCGGCATGAAACGATACAAAAATGTCAAAAGAAGTGTACTGATGTGCGCTCCATCGACATCGGCATCGGTCATGATAATGATCTTGTGATATCTCAGCTTACTGATATCAAAATCTTCGTGAATTCCCGTTCCGAATGCTGTGATCATTGCCTTAATCTCAGCATTTCCGTAAATCTTATCAAGACGTGCTTTCTCTACGTTCAGAATCTTACCACGAAGTGGCAGGATTGCCTGAGTTGCACGATCTCTGGCTGTCTTTGCAGAACCGCCGGCGGAATCTCCCTCGACAATATAGATCTCACACTTGGACGGATCTTTATCTGAACAGTCTGCCAGTTTTCCCGGAAGGGACATTCCCTCAAGAGCTGACTTTCTTCTTGTAAGATCTCTTGCTTTTCTGGCTGCTTCACGGGCACGCTGTGCCATAACAGACTTTTCGATGATCATCTTTGCAACACTTGGATTCTGCTCCAGGAAGATCTCCAGCTGTGTTCTGACGATATTATCAACAGCTCCACGTGCTTCACTGTTTCCAAGTTTCTGCTTTGTCTGTCCTTCAAACTGAGGATCCTCAATCTTGACACTGACAATCGCAGTCAGTCCCTCACGGATATCCTCTCCTGAAAGCTGCTCATTCTCTTTCAGCAGCTTATTTTTCTTGCCATAATCGTTGAATACCTTAGTCAATGCACTTCTGAATCCCGCAATATGAGTACCACCCTCCGGCGTGTAATATTATTTACAAAACCGTAAGTAGTCTCATTGTAGGAGTCATTATGCTGCATAGCAACCTCAACTGCAACATTATCTTTCATACCTTCACAGTAAATAATCTGCTCATAGAGAGCAGTTTTACTCTTGTTCAGGTATGTTACAAATTCTTTAATACCACCTTCATAGTGGAATATATGCTCATGGATCTCTTCCTCACGAAGATCTCTTAAGTGAATCTTCAATCCCTTTGTCAGGAATGCCATCTCACGGAAACGCTGTTTCAGTGTATTATAATCAAATACTGTTTCCTCAAAGATTTCCTTATCCGGAAGGAAAGTAACCTTTGTTCCTCTCAGCTCCGGCTCACATTCTCTGTCAACTCTGAGTTTATAGCATACTTTACCACGCTCATAACGCTGTTTATAAATCTTGCCTTCGTTGGCAATCTCTACTTCCAGCCACTCAGAAAGAGCATTAACAACAGATGCACCTACTCCGTGCAATCCTCCGGATACCTTGTACCCTCCACCGCCGAATTTACCACCGGCATGCAGGATTGTAAATACAACCTCAACTGCAGGAAGTCCTGCCTTATGGTTGATTCCTACAGGAATTCCACGCCCATTGTCTGTGACCGTTATCGAATTGTCTTTGTTAATGTCTACCTGAATTTTATCACAGTATCCGGCCAGAGCTCATCCACCGCATTATCTACAATCTCATAAACCAGATGATGAAGTCCTCTGACGGAAGTGCTGCCAATGTACATACCCGGTCTTTTTCTTACGGCTTCCAATCCTTCCAAAATCTGAATCTGGTCCGCTCCGTATTCAGCGTCAAATTCTGTACCTGATGCACCCATTCTTAAACCTCCTAGTTTTCTTTTGCTACATGTCCACTTTTCACATGGAATATCTTGTTGATAGAAAATCTATGATTTACAAACTCATCCAGTCCCGTACAAGTAATCACCGTCTGTATATCATGAATACTATCCAGTAAATAGTTTTGCCTGTTTTTATCTAATTCAGACAAAACATCGTCTAATAACAGGATCGGCGTATCCCCAATGATCCGCTTCACCAGTTCAATCTCAGCTAATTTCAGCGACAGCGCAGCTGTTCTTTGCTGTCCCTGAGAACCAAATTTTCTAATATCCAAATCTCCTGACAGGAAACACAGATCATCTCTATGAGGACCTACAGACGTACTTTTCATCCGCAGATCCCTCTCCCTGTTTTTCTTCAGAGCCTGCTCCATCGACATCTCACCAATACTTGATTCATAAGTCAATAACAGCTGTTCTTTCCCGCCTGTCAGACGGAAATGAATCTCTGAAATAATCTCATTCACCTGTCGTACAAATTCTTTTCTTCTTTCCAAAACCTTTGTTCCATAAGCAGCCAGCTGCATATCCCAGATATCCAGTGTCTCCAGCAAATGCTGCTGGTTCGAGCCATAGATATCCTTCAAAAGTGAATTACGCTGGTTAATAATACGGTTATAGTTCGAAAGATTATTCAGATAGATCTTATCAAGCTGGGAAAGCTCAAGATCAATAAATCTTCTTCTTCCTGCCGGACCCTCTTTGATAATATTAAGATCCTCCGGAGAAAAGAAAACAAAATGGACAATACCGAATAACTCACTTGCACGGCGAATCGGTACCTTATCAATTGCAATTCCCTTCGGACTGTTTTTCTTCAGGTGCATATCGATCTGGAAAATGATTCCCTTTTTCTCAACTACTGTCTCCAGATGGGATTCATCATGCCCAAACTGTATCATATCCCGATCCTTCGTTCCTCTGTGAGATTTCGTCGTTCCAGACAAATACAATGCTTCCAGTATGTTTGTCTTTCCTTGAGCATTGTCACCGTACAAAATATTTGTTTTCGGATCAAAGGTCAAATCTAATAAATCATAATTTCTGTAATTTTTCAGCTTTAAAGACTTGATTATCATAATTTCCCCGCCATCACGTTATAACACGAGCGAGAAAACCTCTCACATGTTATTCTACACGTTTTTTAATTATTTTTCAATTTTTATTTCATTTCCATCAAAAGAAGCTGTATCGCCCGGATAAAGCTTTCTTCCGCGTCTCGTATCAATTTCTCCGTTTACAAGAACAAGCCCGTTCTGAATTACGTCCTTAGCCTCAACACCACTTTCAACTAACCCGGCTGCCTTGAGCGCCTGACCGAGTTTAATGAATTCATCCTGAGGGCGCAGTTTGATTATTTCCATTTCTTATCACTCCTTAATTAATTTTCATCAGTGTTTTTGATCTTTATTTTTTGTTTAAACTTTTTAAATATTTTTAAACTTTTAATTTTCTAGATTTTGAAAAGTCAAAAAATTGCAGAGCAGGGCGTCTGCTCCGCATAATCTATTATTTTCTGAGTTTAGACAGCTGCATTAAAATTGACTGGAAGAATCAGATAAATGTAAGACTGATTCTCGTCTTTGATAAAGCAAGGTGCTTTTGCATTCATAAAATACAAGTCTACTTCTTCATCTTCAATCACACGAAGTGCATCGATCAAAAACTTTGGATTAAATCCAATCATCAGATCTTTTCCGTCTTTTGTACAGAAATCAGTTCATCCATAGATCCAATCTGTGATTTGATCTTCAACTCCATTGATTCATTCTTGATGTCAATGATAATCGGCTTTTTGTCTCCCTCTTTGATAAGCAGAGTTGCACGATCAATACAATCTAACAGTTCTTTTTTTATTCACATGTACTCTTGTCTCATAATCACTGGACAGCATCTGATCAATTCGGAAATATTCACCTTCAATCAGTCTGGAAACAACCAATGTTCTGTCAAATTCAAAAACAATATGATTTTTTGTAAACGAAATCTCAACTTCAGCATCCGCTTCACCGCCAATAATCTTGCTGATTTCCTGAAGAGTTTTTCCAGGAACAATTACTTTTCTCGGCTGATAAGCATCTTTCAGTTCGATTTTCCGGATTGAAATTCTGTGACCATCAAGAGAAACCACTCTGAGAACATCATTGTCAATCTCAAAAAGTTCTCCTGTCATCATCTTGTTCGTATCATTGTCAGCAATTGAAAAAATAGTCTGGCGAACAACTTCTTTCAAAGTAAACTCGGAAATAGTAATAAAATCTTCACGCTCAATCGCCGGAAGATAAGAAAAATCATCTCCTGACTGGGCTGCGATATTAAATTTCGCTTTTTCGCAAGTAATAATTGCCTGATTGTCAGATTCTGTTTCAATAACAACATCATTGTCTGGAAGTTTACGGACAATTTCTGAAAAATCTTTGCATTTAATGCAATAATACCTCTGGAATCAATAATTCCATCAATTGTAGTTTCAATTCCAAGTTCCATATCATTGGCAGTCAGTTTGATTACATCCGTTGTTGCATCAATCAGAATACATTCAAGAATAGGCATTGTTGTTTTAGAGGGTACTGCCTTGGAAACAATACTGACTCCTTTTACGAGATTCGATTTTTTGCATATGATTCTCATGTTGATGATTACTCCTTTCAGGTTTCAAGGTTACAGTTGATATGTGGATAACGTTTTTTCCTCGCGTAAGTTATGTATATTTATATAAATCGATTCCGTCTCCTCCGCCTTAGGGGGTGTGGATAAGTGGATAAGTACCTGCAGCCCTTTAAAATCAAGGGTTTGCGGGTTTGGATAACTATGTAGATTACAGAAAAATAACGTGTTGAACTGTGGGGAAAAAATTTGGCAAAAATCCACAATTTTTGTTATCCCAACGTTATTCACATAGAAATCTACAGGTTTTCTACAAAGTTATCCACAATTAACGCGAAAAACTGACAAGTTATTCACATTTTATAGAGTTATCTTCCTTATACAGGATTGATTTTCTTCTTAATTATATTCACAGTGTTGTTTAAAGCTTCATCTGTCTTCAGATCATTCTCAATTTTGCGTACACCATGGCTAATGGAAGCATGATCTTTACCACCGAGCAGGGCACCAATGGATTTTAGTGGTGTATCGGTCATATTTCTGCACAGATACATGACAATCTGGCGTGGAAGAACGATCTCAGCGTTTCGTTTTTTACCTTTTAGTTCAGTTACCGGTACATTAAAGTGTTCAGAAACTACATCCATGATCAGTTCTGGTGAAACTGCACGGGTATCATCCGGTGAGATCATATCCTTCAAGGCCTCAGCAGCCAAAGGAATGTCGATCGGTTTATTCTCCAGATTAGAAAGAGCGATCAGTTTATTCAAAGATCCTTCAAGCTCACGGATATTGGATTTAATATTATTGGCAATGTACTGCATAACCTCATCCGGAATATGATATTTCTCAAGTCCGTCGAGTTCTTCTTTCTTACGAAGAATCGCCATTCTTGTCTCATAGTCAGGAGAGGAGATGTCAGCAATCAGACCCCACTCAAAACGTGTGCGAAGTCTGGCTTCCAGTGTCTCAATGTCCTTCGGAGGCTTATCACTGGAGATGATAATCTGTTTTCCTGACACATGAAGGTGATTAAATGTATGGAAAAATTCTTCCTGTGTACTTTCTTTTCCTATAATAAACTGAATATCGTCGATCAGAAGAACGTCATTATTGCGATATTTCTCGCGGAATGTGGTCATTGCCAATTCATTTCCGTTCTTACCTACTTTAAGAGCATCGATCAGTTCATTCGTAAAAGTTTCACTTGTGACATACAGTACTTTTTTGGAGGGATCATGTTCCAAAATGTAATGTGCCACGGAGTGCATCAAATGGGTCTTTCCAAGTCCAACACCTCCATATAAGAAGAGAGGGTTGTAGATCTCTCCCGGAGATTCGGCAACTGCGAGGGAAGCAGCGTGAGCGAAATTGTTGTTGCTTCCAACGACAAATGTGTCGAACGTGTACTTTGGATTTAAGTTTGCCTTTTCATAAATCGCATTTACACGGGTCTTCTGGACGGAAGATTCTTTCTTTTCCTTAATCACTTTCGGGCTGTCGGTTACAAATTCCACTTCATATTCTGTACCGGTTACTTCGGCGATGCAGACCTTAAAAGGAAGCAGATATTTATCTTGAATATGTTCAAGACTCGCCTTCAGTTTGACGAGAATATATACGGTATTGTCCTTGACTTCATAAACAGTAAGTGGTGCAATCCATGTAGTATAAGAAATATTGGATGAGCAATATTCCAGCTTCATCTTGTTTAGTACCTGATCCCAGTTTTGTTCTACAATGTTCATCGATAGTAACTCCTAATTTTTTAAAATTATAATGGAAAGGTTGAAAATCCAGCGCAAATAATTCAGGACTTATCCACATTCAACTCCTGATTATGGCTTTTAGGGCAAACTTCCCCTACCCAAATACAATGTTTTCAGCAACTGTTTGTTAAAAAAAGTGAAAAACAGCCACTTTTTATTAACTTCGTACTAAAATAATGTGGATAACTCTAAAAATGGTAGAGTCTCTCCATTACATTCTACATCAAAAAAGCTGTAGAATCAATGGAAAAACAGTGTGTATAACTTTATCAACATCTTAAAAACTTGATAAATATGGTTTTTTATGAATAAAAAAAATTTTATCAACACGATATTTAGTGGTTTTCCACAGGTTATACAGAAGTTATCCACATATGTTTGATAACTTTTGTGGATACTCTGTATAACTGTTGTATAATTATGTGAAAAATAGTTGTATCCCTTGATATATAAGGGTTTCGAAGAACTGTGAAATTATTCACAGAAAATGTGAAAAACTCTTTAAAATGAAAAAAGGCCAGAAATTGAGGGAAAGATTGTTGATAAAGCTTGACTTTATGCGGTTTTCCCTCTATAATTAAGAGCAGTGTCTTTTAATATTGAGGCGCAGTAACGAAGTTAATTTTGTGAATACTTTTATTATAAGGTATATCAGGCATAAGGGAGGTGTAAGAATATGAAGATGACATTTCAGCCGAAGAAGAGATCAAGATCTAAAGTTCACGGATTCAGAGCAAGAATGAGACACCAGGCGGAAGAAAAGTTCTGGCAGCAAGAAGAGCAAAAGGAAGAAAACAGTTATCAGCATAGGCCGCATATATGTGGCCTTTTCTTCTATTTAATATTAAATGATAACAGGATTTTTGTTATCTGGAATGAAGAGGATATTGATGAAATTTTCTGAGTCTTTAAAAAAGAATAAAGATTTTCAGTCAGTCTACAGGAATGGAAAATCTTTCGCTAATAAATGTCTTGTAATGTATATAATCCCGAACGAACTGAATAAGAACCGACTGGGAATATCAGTTAGTAAGAAGGTTGGAAACAGTGTGGTAAGACATCATCTTACCCGATTGATCAGAGAAAGTTACAGATTATCAGAAGAACATTTCCGATGTGGATATGATATAGTAGTAATCGCGAGAACAAGTGCAAAGGATAAGAATTATCATGATGTGGAAAGTGCACTGATCCATCTCGGAAAGCTTCATCACATATATGTCTGATAAGACAATGATAAGGAAGTGGCGCAGATGAAGTATGTCTTGTTATGGATGATTCGTTTTTACAGGAAATATCTGTCCGGAATGAAGGGCGGATGCACTTGTAAGTATTATCCAACCTGCTCACAGTATGGGTTGGAAGCAATCGAGAAGTACGGAGCACTCAAGGGAGGGGCTTTGGCGGTATGGAGAATCCTGCGCTGTAATCCATTTTCAAAAGGTGGATATGATCCGGTACCTTAAGGAGGATAAGTAATGGAAGTATACGGACTTTTGGCTTCAGGTTATGGAGACTGGCCGATTATCAAACAGATTGCCTGGCTTTTAGGTCAGGTAATGAATGGTATCTTCAATGTACTTAGCAAGATTGGTATTGAGAATATTGGTGTTTGTATCATTATTTTCACAATCATTATTTATACATTGATGATTCCGCTTACAATCAAGCAGCAGAAGTTTTCTAAGATGTCAGCTGTTATGCAGCCGGAGATCAAGAAAATTCAGAAAAAATACGAAGGAAAGAAAGATCAGCTTCAATGATGAAGCAGCAGGAAGAGATCAATCTTGTTTATGAGAAGTATGGAACTTCCATGACAGGTGGATGCCTCCCGATGTTGATCCAGATGCCGATTCTGTTCGCACTGTATCCGGTTATCCGTGATATTCCGACGTATGTAAAAGGTGTTAAAGATGTTTATATGCCTGTGACAGAAGCAATCATGAATACAAATGGCTTCCAGAAGATCATGGAGACGATCGGTGAAGCAAGCCCGGTTCTTATGAACCCAAAGGCTTATGATTATTCTCAGGCAGATACAATTGTAAATGTACTTTATAAATTCCAGGATTCTACATGGAATGCGCTGATGGAAAAGATGCCGAGTATCACGGATCTTGCACAGCAGACAATGGATAAGGTTACTCATCTGAACAGTTTCCTTGGAATTAATATCGGAGAGCAGCCGCTGACACAGCTGACAACTGCATTCCACAACGGATCCGTTGTAGGGATCATCCTGCAGTACTTATTCCGGTACTTGCAGGTCTGACACAGTTTATCAGTGTTAAGCTTCAGCCACAGCCGGCAGGAGATGACAAAGATAACCCGATGGCAAGCTCTATGAAGACAATGACATACACAATGCCGCTGATCTCAGTATTTATGGGATTCACACTTCCGGCAGGTCTTGGTCTCTACTGGGCAGCAAGTGCAGCAGTAAGATGTATTCAGCAGCTTGCAATCAACAAATATCTCAGCACAAAGTCTCTTGATGAGATGATCAAAGAGAACCAGGAGAAAGCACAGAAGAAACGTGAGAAACACGGAGCTCCTGCAAAAGAGATCAATAAGATGGCAACAACAAGTACTCGTAATGTGGGTACTGTTACAAAAGGAAAATCTGGAATTTCTGAAGCAGAGAGAGAAGAAAAGATCCAGAAAGCACAGCAGAAGGCTCAGAATTCTAAGCCGGGAAGCCTTGCTTCTAAGGCAAATCTAGTAAGCCGTTATAACAGCGGACAGCAGACAAACCAGCCGAAGGCGGAAGATGAGAGCAGCTCCAAAGGAAAAAAGGGCAAGAAAAAATAAAGGAAGATTCGTAACTCCTAACCGTTCTCTTAAAAAGCAGGAGACGGGTCAGGATTTGAAGATGGAGGAATCGGGATGAACGGTAGTATCAGAGTATCGGCGAAAACAGTTGATGATGCGATCACAGAAGCATTGATCCAGCTTGGTGTAACAAGCGACAGACTGGAGTACGAAGTAATCGAGAAGGGAAGCGCAGGATTCCTGGGAATCGGAATGAAGCAGGCAGTTATTGAAGCAAGAAGAAAACCGGAACCGAAAGAGGAGAAGGTAGAAGAGCCTGTAGTAGAAGAACCTGTGAGAGTAGAGCCAAAGAAGGTTGAAGCAGTTCAGCCTCAGAAAGCAGCTGCAGAAAAGAAAGCGGATGAACCTCAGAAGGCTGCTTTTGAAAAAGCTGTAGAAAAAGAAGTAAAAGAGGAAGTTAAGAAAGAGACAAAACTTGTAGAAGTTCAGCCTCAGACAATCAAAGCAGTAGAAGATTTCCTCAAGAATACAATGAAAGCCATGGACATGGAAGTTGAGCTTAAGACTGAGATCGATCAGGACGGTGCACTTTGTGTAGATATGAGTGGAGAGCACATGGGAATCCTGATTGGTAAGAGAGGACAGACTCTGGATTCTCTGCAGTATCTTGCGAACCGTGTAGCGAACAAGCATCAGGAAGGTTATGTAAGAGTAAAGCTTGACACAGAGAACTATCGTGCAAGAAGAGAAGAGACTCTGAGACACCTTGCAAAGAACATTGCACATAAGGTAAAGAGAAACAGAAGACCGGTAGCACTTGAGCCGATGAATCCTTATGAGAGAAGAATCATCCACTCAGCACTGCAGTCAGATCCTTATGTGATGACACACAGCGAGGGAGAAGAGCCGTTCAGAAAAGTTGTTATTACTTTGAAGAAATAATACTGTTTATGAATCGGAAGCGAAAGGACGTTTACGCTTCACGGATACTTTCGTGAGGTGTGGAACGTCCTTTTTCTATGTAAGTATAGAAAAAAGGAAATAATGTAAAGAGAAAACAGAAAGGAAATAAGGCATGAATCAGGATACGATTGCAGCGATTTCTACAGGTATGACTAATTCGGGAATCGGAATTGTAAGAATCAGCGGAAGTGAAGCGCTGGAGATAGCAGATCGTGTATATAAAGGGAAAGAAACGATTACAGAAGTGCCAACGCATACGATTCATTATGGACATGTAATGGATGGAGATGAGACAGTTGACGAAGTACTTGTGATGGTGATGCGCGGACCTCGCACATTTACAGGAGAAGACACAGTTGAGATCAACTGCCACGGTGGAACTTATGTTGTAAGCAGAGTTTTGGAGACGGTCTTAAAGGCGGGAGCAAGACCGGCAGAGCCGGGAGAATTTACCAAGAGGGCATTCTTAAACGGCAAGATGGATCTGTCACAGGCAGAGGCGGTCATTGATGTGATTACATCAGAAAATGAGTATGCGTTACAGAGTTCGATCAGCCAGCTCAAGGGAAGTGTGAAGAACAGGATCAAAGAGATCCGTGAGAAGATCATTTATCATACAGCGTTTATTGAGACTGCGCTGGATGACCCGGAGCATATCAGTGTCGATGGATACGGTGAGGTGCTAAAGGAGGCAGCAGAAGAGGTGATCGGGCAGCTGAAAGAACTGATTGATTCCTCGGATGATGGAAGGATCATGAAAGAGGGAATCCAGACAGTAATTCTTGGAAAACCGAATGCAGGAAAGTCTTCACTTCTGAACATTCTGGCTGGTCATGACCGTGCGATCGTTACAGATATTGAAGGAACGACAAGAGATGTTCTGGAGGAACAAATCCGTCTGCAGGGACTGACTTTGAATATCATAGATACTGCCGGAATCCGTCAGACAGACGATATCGTGGAAAAATGGGTGTCGATAAGGCGAAAGAATACGCAAAAGAGGCAGATCTTATTATTTATGTTGTAGATGCATCAAGAAATCTTGACGAAATGATGAAAAATCTTTGATTTGATTTATGATAAAAGAACAGTGATTCTGCTTAATAAGTCGGATCTGGATACCGTAGTGACAGAAGAGATGATCCGCGAAAGGATTTCACAAAAAGGTGTTCAGAAGCAGATTCCTGTGATTGCGATTTCTGCGAAGGAAGAGCAGGGAATCAAGGAACTTGAGAACACCGTGAAAGCAATGTTCTTAAAGGGAGATCTCTCATTCAATGAAGAGGTTTATATTACAAATGCAAGACAGAAAAATGCATTGGTCAATGCGAGAGAGAGTATGAAGAAGTCATTTTCAGCATTGATGCCGGCATGCCGGAGGATTTCTATTCGATCGATCTGATGGATGCCTATGAATCACTTGGAAATATTACCGGAGAATCAATAGGAGAAGATTTAGTAAATGAAATATTCAGCAAGTTCTGTATGGGAAAATAAAGATGAATATGATGTTGTCGTTGTAGGCGCAGGACATGCGGGCTGTGAGGCTGCACTTGCGACTGCAAGATTGGATTTAAGACAGTGATCTTTACGGTCAGTGTGGACAGTATTGCGCTGATGCCATGCAATCCGAATATCGGAGGAAGCTCAAAGGGGCATCTGGTCAGAGAGTTGGATGCACTTGGCGGAGAGATGGGAAAAGTCATTGACCAGACATTTATCCAGTCTAAGATGCTTAACAGTTCAAAAGGTCCTGCCGTGCATTCACTGCGTGCACAGGCGGATAAGGCAAATTATAGTAAAACAATGCGTCAGGTGCTTCAGAACCAGGAGAATCTGGATATCCGTCAGATGGAAGTGACAGAGATCCTGGTAGAGGATGGGAAGATCACAGGAGTACAGACGTACTCAGGCGCTATTTACCGCTGTAAGGCCGTTGTACTCTGTACGGGTACATATTTAAAGGCACGTTGTATTTACGGCGAAATAAGCACACATACGGCCCTAACGGGCTTCAGAGTGCCAACTACCTGACAGATAGTCTGAAAGCACTCGGAATTAAGATGTATCGATTCAAAACAGGTACACCGGCGCGTATTGATAAGAATACGATTGATTTCAGCAAGATGCAGGAGCAGAAAGGAGATGAGAGGGTTGTACCGTTCTCATTTACTACAGATCCTGAGAGTGTTCAGATCGATCAGGCGTCCTGCTGGCTGACTTATACGAATGAGACAACACATGAGATCATCCGTGACAATCTGGATCGTTCACCGCTTTATTCAGGAGCAATTGAAGGTACGGGACCGAGATATTGCCCGTCTATCGAGGATAAGGTTGTGAAATTCCCGGACAAGAACCGTCATCAGGTATTTATTGAGCCGGAAGGACTTGAGACGAATGAAATGTATGTCGGTGGAATGTCCAGTTCACTTCCGGAAGATGTCCAGTATGCAATGTACAGAAGTGTACCGGGACTGGAACATGCGAAGATCGTGCGAAATGCGTATGCGATCGAGTATGACTGCATTGATGCGAGACAGTTGAAGAGTACATTGGAATTCAAAGAGATTGAAGGTCTGTTCAGTGGTGGACAGTTTAACGGAAGTTCAGGTTATGAAGAGGCTGCTTCCCAGGGACTGATCGCAGGAATCAATGCGGCGAGAAAGCTGCAGGGAAAAGAAGGTATCGTGATCGACAGATCTCAGGGATATATTGGAGTTTTGATCGATGATCTTGTCACAAAAGAGAGTCATGAACCATATCGTATGATGACTTCACGCGCGGAGTACAGACTGCTTCTTCGTCAGGATAATGCAGATATGCGTCTTACAAAGATTGGTTACGAGGTGGGACTGATCGATGAGGAAAGATACCAGAAACTGCTGAAAAAGGAAGAGATGATCGAGAAAGAGATCGAGCGTGTGGAGCACACAAATGTAGGTACTACAGAAGCTGTACAGGCATTGCTTGAATCCTATGAAAGCACACCGCTGACCTCAGGAACAACACTTGCAGAGCTGATTCGCAGACCGGAGTTGTCTTATGAGAAGATTGCACCGATCGATAAGCACAGAGAAGAACTGCCATATGATGTAAAAGAACAGGTTGATATTAATATCAAATATGATGGTTATATTAAGCGTCAGATGCGTCAGGTAGAGCAGTTTAAGAAGCTTGAGAACAAGAGAATTCCAGAAAATATTAATTATGATGAGATTCAGAGTCTTCGTCTTGAGGCAAAGCAGAAACTGAATAAGATCCGTCCGTCGTCAATCGGCCAGGCATCCAGAATCTCAGGAGTTTCACCGGCAGATGTGTCCGTACTTCTTGTATATTTGAGCAGTAAATAAATGGTTAGTTAAATTAATACATGAGAATTTAAAAATGCTATATTAATATTCCGCGGAATGGTATTGTAGGATTGGTGAAACTGTTCCGTTGGAAGTAATGATTGGAGAATAGAGTGGGAGAGAACGCACAGAGTAAATTTGATCTAGAATTAGAAAAAATCGGAATCACATTAAATGAGCAGCAGAAGCAGCAGTTCGACAAGTATTATGAGATGCTTGTTGAGTGGAATAAAGTGATGAATCTGACAGGGATCACGGAGTATGATGAGGTGAATCTGAAGCACTTTACAGATAGTCTGACAATCGCAAGAACACAGGAGATGCAGAAGGTGCAGAGCGTGATCGATATCGGAACAGGAGCTGGTTTCCCGGGGATTCCTCTGAAGATTGCATTTCCGCATCTGAAGGTTGTACTTCTTGATTCATTGAATAAACGAATTAAGTTCTTAGATGCAGTAATTGAAGAATTAGGATTGGAAAATATCAGTACAATTCATGGAAGAGCAGAAGATTTGCAAAGAAAAAGGAATACAGAGAGCAGTTTGATCTCTGCGTTTCAAGAGCTGTTGCGAATCTGTCAACATTGAGTGAGTATTGCCTTCCATTTGTAGCTGTAAATGGCAGTTTTGTTTCTTATAAAAGTGGAGATTCTGAAGAAGAAATCCAGCAGGCAAAACATGCGATTTCACTGTTAGGTGGAAAAGTAAAGAATGTGGATAAGTTCCAATTACCTGGAACCGACATGGGTCGTGCACTTGTTGAAATCAAAAAAACAAAGCAGACACCGGGAAAATATCCTAGAAAAGCAGGATTACCGGCAAAAGAACCATTAAAATAAGCAAATATAGGAGGACCTGTTTACTGGCATTCTGGTGAACGGGTCTTCATTTTTGAGTGTATTGTTGAAAAATGCCGAAATAGTCAGAAAATAAGTCTAAAAAGAAGATATCCTCAAAAAAAGAAGGAGTTATCCACATTTTCCACATGAGATATCCACACAGAGTGAATATCTCATGTGGAAAATGTGGATAACTCTAATTTTTAGAAAAAATATGATGTGAGTAAAATTTCTAATTTATGCGATATTCTATTCACATTCTTCAGCGTCTGACAAGAAAATTTCTACATTTTCAATGAATTCGTCACATTTTTCAATATGAGGAAGTTGTTTGGTCTTGGCCATTCCTGCAATTTCAATCGAAGGAAGATAGTTCTGATATTCACTGGCTGCCAGAGAATTTTCAGGATTACTATTTCCTACAATAATGGAGATGCTGTTATTTAATTTATTCAGACAGTGAAGAACATTTGCATTCGTATATCTCGTCTTTTGACAGGCGAAAAGATATTTGGAATTTGTATGTTCTTTGTGTGCTGCTTCAAAGTAGGTGAGAATATCTTTTTCACTAATTTCATTCTGAGTATAATAAGAAGAGCAGAGGGCATGAGCAATTGTCTTCTTATTTACATACATATTATAGATAAATGTACCCAGAATAGGAGAATAGAGGATATTCTTTATGAATTTACTACGTTTTGTAGGAATCTTTGCCAAGCCTACCAAATTCGGTGGATTTATCATAATAACTTTATTTATAATTGTTTCATCGTTTGCACAGGCCATCAGTACAAATGGACAGGATTCACCAGAAACGATTACATCAGTTTTTTCTCCGATAATATGTTTGATAAAGTTCGTGATTAATTCTACATACAAATAATTAGTATATGTTAATCCCGGACGGTCGGAACAACCGCAGCTAAAAGATCAATTGTATATACAGTATGGGATTTGGCAAGTTCCTCTATATTGTTTCTCCATTCATAGGAAGAAGAACATACATTGAGATTATGCACTAAAAGTAAAGGTGATCCTTCACCAGTTTTCTTATATGCGATTTTACCGAATCTCCAGTTATAGTATTCATATTCATCAGAATTGATTAATTTATCAGCAGTTGAGATATATTCTAATACACGGTTGGCAATATGCATTGCACCGAGAGAAACTCCTGCTAAAGTAGTAAAAAAAGTTAGTTTTTTCTTGATACTCAAATTACTCACCTTCCTTATTATAATAGTGGTTTTTTATATAAAAGTAAGAGTTTGAATTAAAGGAAACTCTTACTTTATTATACTACATTCTTAAATTCAAATAAAGCGAAAAAATCTTAATGTTTAATTATAGAAGAAGTGGCTTATCTCTTAAAAATGTTTCACGTGAACATTTTGATCTGCACAATCGAATCCGCACCCTGCGCGTGTAATATAGTTATTTACGAAACGTAGTACTAGAAATAGAAGAGAAAACACAATGTTTCACGTGAAACATTTGATTAGTTCTAGATTAATGAAAAGAAAGGTGATATAATAATGAATGTCCGAGAGAAAGGAGTAAAAATAATGGGTAGAGTGATAGCAATTGCGAATCAGAAAGGTGGAGTTGGTAAGACTACAACAGCAATCAACTTATCGGCCTCTTTAGCTAGTTCGGGAAAAAAAGTGCTTGCTATAGATATGGATCCTCAGGGAAATATGTCCAGTGGATTGGGCGTTGATAAGAATGAGGTTGAAAAGACAATTTATGAACTTATTATTGGTAAGTGTAAAATTGAGGAGTGTATTTGCAAGGAACCAATAGAAAATCTGAGTGTAGATGTGCTTCCGTCAAGTATTGATTTATCAGCCGCTGAGATTGAACTGATTGGCGTTGACAATAAGGAATATATTTTACGAGATGAAGTTGAAAAGATAAAAGACAATTATGACTTTATAATTATTGACTGCCTCCGGCATTGAGCATGCTTACAATTAATGCAATGACTACTTCTGACTCGGTGATTGTTCCAATTCAGTGTGAGTATTATGCACTGGAAGGATTAAGTCAATTGATGCATACGATTGAACTTGTTCAGGATAGACTGAATCCGAAACTTGAAATGGAAGGTGTCGTATTTACAATGTACGATGCAAGAACAAATTTATCATTACAGGTAGTGGAAAATGTAAAGGATAATCTGAACCAAAATATTTATAAAGACAATTATTCCGAGAAATGTCCGACTGGCTGAAGCACCAAGTTATGGACTCCCAATCAATCTGTATGATCCAAAATCCAAAGGAACAGAGAGTTACATGCTTTTAGCAGAAGAAGTGATTAATAAAGGAGAATAAGTATGCCTGTGAAGAAGAGCGGACTTGGAAAAGGATTGGATAGTCTAATCCCAAACAAAAACGTTAAAAGCGCAAAACCTTCTGTAAAAGCGGACGAGAAAAAGGCAACTCCGAAAGAAGAAATTTTAGAGCAGGACCGATCATGGTGAAAATAAATAAAGTTGAACCAAATCGGGATCAGCGCGGAAAGATTTTGATGAAGATGCATTGATGGAACTTGCAGATTCAATTAAGCAGTTTGGTGTATTGCAGCCGATTCTTGTTCAGAAGAAGAAGGACTATTATGAGATTATTGCCGGTGAGAGAAGATGGCGCGCAGCAAAGCTGGCAGGATTGAAAGAAGTGCCAATTATCGTAAAAGAATTTACGGAGCAGGAAATCGTTGAGATTTCTTTGATTGAAAATATTCAGAGAGAAAATCTGAATCCGATTGAAGAAGCAATGGCTTATAAGAGACTGTTGAAAGAATTCAACTTGAAACAGGATGAAGTTGCCGAACGAGTGTCAAAGAGCAGAACTGCGGTTACGAACTCAATGAGATTATTAAAACTGAATGAACGAGTTCAGCAGATGATCATTGACGATATGATCAGTACAGGCATGCAAGAGCTCTTTTGGCAATCGAGGATGAAGAGCAGCAGTACATGCTTGCCAATAAAATATTTGATGAGAAGCTTAGTGTTCGCGAGA
>ENA-OQCP01000395-OQCP01000395.1-human-gut-metagenome-genome-assembly--contig:-NODE-395-length-19777-cov-2.309720_pt1 | contig 19777 bp, 25 predicted proteins | sample MGYA00242760_ERZ504583 | MGnify/ENA primary metagenome ERZ504583 (study PRJEB26092, sample SAMD00036308) | human gut metagenome | host: Homo sapiens | study: EMG produced TPA metagenomics assembly of...
TGTTCCCGTATACTGGCCAAATATTCCCAACGGAACAGACTTACATTGAAGATTCATTCTGTCAGAACAATCAATTTCACAAATTACAGAAAAAAGCTATGACGTGGCGCTGAGTGTCCGGACTTCCCCTACCTAACTCTGATTTCCGGAGACCAAGAATACCGCATGGAAAAAGTCGCAGCCAATCAGTATAGCGTGACCGGTGAATTTGCACAAAAAGTGAAAGGTTACATCAAAGCTCCTAAAGTAGGCGCCAACGGGAATGAAATCAACTTCGGATGGAGCAACGGTGCCATTACACAAGGTACCTCCAGTGAAATTACCTTCTCCAATCTGTCAGCTGGAGAATATTCCATCTCCTTCAATACGTTGACTTATGCAGCCGCTCCTTTCGTGAAACTACTGCTGAACGGTTCTGAAATGGAGATGGTGGATGATGACCATTACAGCATCGACCTCAATCTGAAGCAAGGGGACAACATCACTGCAGACATTCCCAACTTCGACCAATATTGGATAGACCCCGACTTCTTCGAAAAGAATGAAGACGGTTCGCTGAAGTTCCTGCCCATCGATGGAACTTATCGCGTCATTGCCAACCTGGCCCTGAATTATCTGGAAGTATTGAAAATGAACGGAACAAGCACCGCCACTCTGAACGATGACGGAACCGGCGCCCTTTGGATTATCGGTGACGGTATCGGTAAACCTTCCGTAGCGACCAATGCCGTAGGTTGGACTACAGAAAAAGGTCTCTGCATGTCACAGATTGAAGCGAAGAAGTATCAGGTAACAGTAGTAGCGGGAGAGCAAATCAAATCTGATGACATCAACTTCAAGTTCTTCCACCAGCAAGGTTGGGGAGGTGAATATAAAAACGATGCCTTGTCTACCACCAGTGACCTAGTATTTATAGGTGACGGTACCAACGGACGTGATGCCGGCAACTTGGGCCTCGTAGAAGGCAAAAGCCTGGAAAACGGTGTCGCTTACCGGTTCACAGTTGACGTAACGGCAGGTGTCTCTTCGGCAGTTCTGACAGTAGAAAAGGTAGAAAGATAGACGGATAACGCAGAAGATTAACTAAATGAGAAAGGGGCTGGCTCTATAAAAGAGTTCAGCCCCTCTTGTTTATGCAGAATATATGTTCCGGATTTAGCTTAAACCTTCTTTCGCCTCCTCTTGTGGAATACGTACCGAAGTGTAAAGCTCAAGAATGGCGGCTATCGTCAGAGACACAATCCATTCATTGCCCCTTGTAAAGAGCATGAATGCCCCCGTAAGCACCAGCAAAAGCGCACCGAATATTTGCTGTCGGCGCAGGCGTTTGACAGTGGGGCTTTTACATTTGGACGGAGAATTGATTTGGGCCAAAGCAACCATCGTAGCGCCGATAGTATATATATAAGGTGAAAGAGGCCAGCCCGTGATATAAACGGCAGCTCCTGCCAAGAGCATCACGGCCCCTACTGCGAAAAGGGCGGGTATCAGTTGTTTCATTCTTCTATATCTTCTTCAAATACATAAATATCCTCATTGGGCTTTTTCATCAGATACTTCTCACGGGCAATCCGTTCGATGGCACCGGAGTCGACGGCAAGCTCATTGAGCCGTTCGGTATTCTCCTCGTATTCCTTGCGGTACTTTTCTATTTCATCGCGCAGACGGCTTTCTTCCCGGGCGTAACCCAAACGGCGTACAACACTGTTCTCATCCAGGAACCCGATAATTACAGCAAACAACGCAAGCGTAATCAGATATTTATGCTTGCGGACAAAAGACCAAAGAGAAGCAAGTTTATCCATCTCGTTATCTACTATTTAGCAATTTATCATTCATGATGGAGCTTGTCCATCATATAACTTCACGTCACAAAGATAAGAGGAATAACCGAAAGATTTCTTTTTTTGTGTACATTTGCACAAAAAGCAAAGAATATCCCAAATATGGAAAACTATATCGTATCTGCACGGAAATATCGTCCTCGACCTTTGAGTCCGTAGTAGGCCAACGTGCACTGACCACTACCTTGAAGAATGCCATTGCCACCGGAAAACTGGCGCATGCCTATCTTTTTTGCGGTCCAAGAGGCGTGGGAAAAACAACTTGTGCCCGTATCTTTGCTAAAACAATCAACTGCATGAGCCCCACAGCAGACGGCGAGGCATGCAACCAATGTGAATCCTGCACTGCCTTCAATGAGCAGCGCTCCTACAATATCCATGAGCTGGATGCCGCCTCAAACAACTCTGTGGATGACATCCGCCAATTGGTGGAGCAGGTACGCATACCACCTCAGATAGGTAAATACAAAGTATATATCATTGACGAGGTACATATGCTGTCCGCCTCGGCTTTCAATGCTTTCCTGAAAACACTGGAAGAGCCTCCACGCCATGCCATATTCATCCTTGCCACTACCGAGAAGCACAAGATATTGCCCACCATCCTTCACGCTGCCAAATATATGATTTCAGCCGGATTGGTGTGGAAGATACCGTAGCACACCTCGCATATGTCGCCTCCAAAGAAGGTATCACTGCTGAACCGGAAGCGTTGAATGTCATTGCCCTCAAAGCAGACGGCGGTATGCGCGACGCACTATCCATCTTCGACCAGGTGGTAAGCTTCACCGGAGGACACATCACCTATAAGAGCGTGATTGAAAACCTCAATGTGCTGGACTATGAATACTACTTCAAACTAACCGGATTCTTTCTTGAGAACAAAATCAGTGACGCGTTGCTATTACTGAATGATGTGCTCAACAAAGGCTTCGACGGCAGCCACTTCATCACCGGACTTTCATCCCACCTGCGCGACTTGCTTGTCAGCAAAGACCCGGCGACACTGCCGTTGCTTGAAGTGGGCGCAAGCATCCGCGAACGTTACCAAGCACAAGCACAGCAATGCCCCCTCCCTTTTCTTTACCGTGCCATGAAGCTCTGCAACGATTGTGACCTGAACTACCGTGCCAGTAAAAACAAACGGCTACTGGTAGAGCTCACTCTGATACAAGTGGCACAACTGACCGCCGAGGAGGACGACGGTGCCAATGGGCGCAGCCCTAAACAAGCTATAAAACCCATATTCACGCAGCCTGCCGCCGCTCAGCAGCCACAGGCCACTGCTGCCATGCCCCAACAAACCGTACAGCCGGCAGTACAGACAAACAGCACTCCCCAACCTGCTGCCACGCAGCATAGTAATGCAACAACTCCACATGCTACACCTACTGCCGTATTAATGGCGCAAGGGAGAGAAGAGAAAAAAATTCCGGTCATGAAAATGTCCGGATTAGGGGTATCCATCAAACGCCCCCATATAGAAGAGGAACAAAGAACCCCTTCATCTAACCCTACTGCCGCCCACCAAGCAGCACAACCGGAAGAAGACTACATCTTCAATGAAAGGGATTTGAACTATTACTGGCAGGAGTATGCCGGACGTATGCCCAAGGAGCAAGTAGCCATTGCCAAGCGCATGCAGAACATGCGCATCACTTTAATAAATGACACAACTTTTGAGGCTGTGGTAGATAATGAAATCGTTGCCAAGGAATTTACCGGCATGATACCCACTCTGCAAAATTACCTACGTACCCGGCTAAAGAACCGCAAAGTCACCATGACTGTCCGGATTAGTGCTCCTACCGAAAAGGTACGTGCCTATGGACGCGTTGAAAAATTCCAGATGATGGCACAAAAGAACAGTGCACTGTTACAACTAAAAGAAGAGTTTGGTTTGGAACTCTATTAATCCCTTCCAATCTCCTGCATAAAGTTGCTAACAAATTGACTATAAAGGAGAAAAAAAGCATCTATTAATTTTTTATTTACTCGTTTATATTTATTTTTGCCAATAATAAACAAAAGAGGCAAACAAACATTTGAGAACAAAAATGATTATATGGATGCTATTGGGGCAGATACTGTATACTTCTGTCTTATCAGCACATACAATAGCCAATCAAGAAAAGCAGAGTATTCTGCAATCATTGGTCAAAAGACAAGTTCTCTATGATGACTCCATATCCATAGACAGCGTCATTACGTGGAGTGAGCAACTTCTTCCCACCCTACAATCAAATGAAGATAGAACAACGTATTTTCTATTACAACTTCAATTGGCCAATGCCTATACATTGCGCGGCGATATCAGCTTAGCAACGAACCGGGCACAACTTATGTACGAAGAAGCTAAAGCTACAGACTACCAATTGGTATGGTAGTGGCCAACCAAGCCATTGGAGACGCCTATAATACAATAGCCAACATGGGAGATAAAGCCCTGGAATCATACCAGGATGCTTTGACTGAACTATCCAACATTTCAGACCAGCATCCATATAGGGCACAGCTTCTTTTAAAAATGTCCAACGTTCTGCAACGGAAAGGACGTCTGGAAGAAGCGGAAAAAATCCTGGAAGAACTGGAGAAAATATTATATCAGGAGCCTGACTACCCGACAGACTTCTTTTTCTGCATCGAAAAGACGAATTTTGCCATTTCCCATGGACACCTCTCACAAGACTATCTTAATGAAGCAAACATCTGGCTCCACAAAATGGATTCCATCTACAACTGCACCCAGAGAAGTTCTACCGGTTTCACTTGGATTACACCACTGCCGCCTACTATAGAGCCATGGGAAATTGGGACAAACAATACTGGAAACAAGCTCTGGACATCTACTCCAAATTGCAAGCAGAATACTCCGGTAATAAGCGCTCCACGTATTACCGCTGGACTTCGCTGGAAAAAATCTATCTCTGTAAAATACAAGGCATGGCATGGAAGCCTGCCGAATCTACCAGGAATTGTATCCTCCTATAGATACACTCGCTTCACAAAGCTATATCCGGCAAATCAATACGATAAAGGCAAAATACCAGTAGATAAGGCAGAGACGGCCAGCAATAACGAATACAATAAAATCATAACCAGCATATTGGTAGGAACGATGGCATTAGTAACGTTATTTGTTCTACTTGCCATCCTACTCAAAAGGCAGCGGGAAAAGGTGAAGCTCTCCACCCAAAAACTGGCAACATCACGGATAAATGCCGAAAATGCCATGCGTGCAAAGAGCGTGTTCCTCTCGAACATGAGCCACGAAATCCGTACCCCGCTCAATGCATTATCGGGCTTTTCATCCTATTGACGGAAGAGGGACTGGACGATGAGACACGCCGTCAGTGCAATGAAGTTATCCAACAGAACTCAGAACTATTGCTGAAGCTTATTAACGACGTGATAGATCTATCGAGTCTTGAATTCGGCAAACTGCAATTCTGTATTGCACAACATGATGCCGTAAGCATTTGCAAAAACGTGATAGATACCGTGAATAAAGTGAAACAGACACAAGCTGAACTTACATTCACCACCGAGCTGGAAGAAATGCCCATCGAGACTGACGACTCACGCCTACAGCAAGTCCTGATTAACCTACTGATAAATGCTACCAAATTTACCCCACAAGGCAGCATTGTCCTAAAGCTGGAAAAAGAAACGAACGACACCGTACTATTCACCGTAACAGATACCGGTTGCGGCATTCCCAAAGATAGGCAAACCAACATTTTCCACGTTTTGAAAAGCTGAATGAAAATGTTCAAGGCAGTGGTTGGGGCTCTCCATATGCCAACTTATCATAGAACATATCGGAGGACAAATATGGATTGATTCAGAGTATACCGAAGGCTCACGCTTCTGTTTCACCCATCCCATAAGCCAGACAAGCAGAAAGGAGAATAAGAAATGAAACAGATATTTACATTGCTCATTGCCTTATGCTGGCTGTTACCGTCCGCACACGCAGATGTGCGACGGACAGAAGCCAAGGATAGCCTGCTACGTATATATCTTGCCTCCCCAGCCGATACCACCAGATTGGAAACCCTATATCAGATAGCACTGCTTGACCAACTGTCACCGACATTCATCTATTACGAGAACAAATTACTGGAAGAGGCCATCGCCCAGAAAAATATACTTTACCAGAGTGCGGCCATATATGCGCACATTATTTATTATTACAATCTACTGGACCAAAAACATGCAGAACAATGGCTGAAGAGGCTCGAACAGTTGTCTGAAGAGCACAACTACTACCGTCATTACTTCAGAGGCAAAAAGATGATGATAGAATTCTATGTCATCAGCCAGAAGATTGAATTAGCCCTCAAACAAGCACAAGACATGTACGACAAGGCTCAAAGTCTTGGCAACCATGACGGTATGCGCGAAGCATGCCTATGCCTGATGACTGGATATTTCAATACCTTACGTTACAAAGAAGGAATCACCTACCTAAACAAGGCTTTTGAACTGACAAGTCCGGATTCCTCCCTTGCCACTCAGATTGATTTATTGACAAAAGCGGTACTGGCTTACTCATATCTGCATGACAATGACAACATGTTCCGGTATCTGGAGGAACTCAACAATGCAAAAAACAGATTGCAGGAAGAAGGCACCACCGTACTGACAAACGGCTATACCAATTTGTATCTGCTCATAGACTTACAATACGCCCTTTACTATACCCGCCTTCAACGTCCTGCGGAAGCATGGGAATATTTGCAGAAAGCAGAGCGGCATCTCAGTACATCTTCATTTCTTCCTTATCGGTTGATACGTTTGGCAGCATATGCCGAATATTACCAACTGACAAAAGAATACGACAAAGCTTTGGTTTATTTAGAAGACGCCATTGAACTTGTAACCCTATTTCACTGGATAATGCCATGATTTATGGACTTCAGAAAGCGGATATACTAGTAAGATGGGGTTTCCGGACGACGCACTTCCTGTCTATAAACAAATAACCAAGGCAAAAGATTCGTTATATACAGTATTCTCCACCTCACAGATAGAACAGATACAAAGCCTATATAATATGGACCAACTGCTTTTCCAGAAAGAACAGCGGCAAGCCACTTTTCACCGTATCTGTCTGGTCACTTCCATTATCATCATTATAGCCTTGTTACTTTTCAACCTACATATGTATAGAAGCAGGAAGCGGCTGCAACAAGATGAGAAGGAAATGCGTAAATTGGCAATTATTGCCGAAGAAGCCAACGAAGTAAAAAGCCGTTTCCTTGCCAATATGAGTTATAATATCCGTATTCCACTGAACAATGTAGTCGGTTTCTCCCAACTGCTTTCCACCGACAATGAACTGGATGAAGAAGAGCGAAAAGAGTATTCCGGTATTATCCAGACCAATTCGGGTGAGCTTATCCAACTGGTAAACGACGTATTGGACCTCTCACGCCTAGAAGCGAATATGATGAAATTTCAATTGCAGGATTGTAATGTAAAAGAATGGTGCAACGAACTAGGTTGTCTAATACAAATGCGTAGTGAAGGCCGTATCCTCCTGGAACTACAAGTGGAGGTAGGAGATGTACGTATCCATACCGACGTCAACCGCCTTACACAAATAGTGACAAGTATGCTGCTTTATCCGAACGACTGCAAAGAAACACGCAAAGTCAGCATGTTCTTGGTCAACCATCCGGACAAACACATCATAGCATGCCGGATAAAGAACAGTCCGATAGCCGATCCCAGGTTTGCCTCTCAAAAAGTATCAGTGCAACAGAAAATCAACCAGTTGTTCTTTGAACATTTCAAAGGTACCTATCAAACCGAGAATGTCGAAGAAGGAGAAATCGCAGTGATTACTTTTACCTATCCGACTCTTTCTTAAAAGTTGAAAATCGGCTTAAGCTCCAGCTAAAGCCAATAGTATCAGAGCAATTCGTTTACGAAATTCAAAAACGAACATTTTTCAGTCTCTGCGGTATGCTATGCCGCTTTCTCGACTCCTTATTTAGACGACATACAAATTATACGTTTTTAATCAAGATTGATAGCAAGTAATAAAGAAAACCACTATTTTTGCCGAACGAATTAGTACTAATAATAATTTAAATCTAAAAGAAAATGGCTTACGTAATTAGTGACGATTGTATTGCTTGCGGAACTTGTATCGACGAGTGTCCGGTTGGCGCTATCTCTGAAGGTGATATCTATCATATCGACCCTGAGACTTGCACAGAGTGTGTACTTGTGCAGATGTTTGTCCTTCTGAAGCAATTCATCCGGGAGAATAATACAATCCCAGTATCAAAAACAAAAGCGTGTAGATAAACTGCCTGCGCTTTTTTATATCCCCCACGTGAAATTCAGTACCTTCACCCCCCTCATTGTTATTTTCTATATACGGATAATACGTTAGTTCACAGACATGAACACTTTGTTCCATAAGTATAAAACAAAGTGTTCATATAGTAGAAAACAAAATGTTCGTATAATATAAAACAAAGTGTTTATACTGTATGGAACAGAGTGTTCGCTATAATGAAACAAAGTGTTCGTCATAACAAAACAAAGTGTTCGTCATAACAAAACGAACAGTCCGCTTTGATGAAACGAACTGTTCGTGACAGCATGACAGATGTCTTGCTAAAATAAGTTTGTAGAAGAAGTTAGAATCACTTCAGATTAGCCAGTGCTTCTTTTATACGACGGATAGCTTCAACTATATTTTCATCGCTGGTTGCATAACTCATACGAATGCATTCGGGAGCTCCGAAAGAAGCACCACCTACGCAAGCCACATGAGCCACTTCCAACAGATACATGGCCAAATCATCTGAATCATTGATTTTACGTTCTCCGGCAGATTTACCGAAGAATGAATCGCATTTAGGGAACAGATAGAAAGCACCTTCCGGTACATTCACCTCGAAACCCGGAACTTCCTTGGCCAACTTACAATCAAATCACGACGACGCTCGAAAGCCTTGCGCATTTCCTCCACCGGAACTTGTGTACCCGTATAAGCAGCCTCAGCAGCCTTCTGAGATACAGAACAAGGACCGGAAGTATACTGTCCCTGCAATTTATTGCAAGCCTTCACAAGCCATTCCGGACCTGCAATGAAACCGATACGCCAACCAGTCATTGCATATGCTTTGGAAACACCATTCACAATGACCGTACGCTCTTTCATTTCGGGGAATTGTGCTATGCTCTGATGCTTGCCGATATAGTTGATATGTTCGTAAATCTCATCGGCAATCACAACAACCTGCGGATACTTTGCCAATACTGCGGCCAGGCCTGCCAACTCCTCCTTGCTGTACACCGAACCCGTAGGGTTAGAGGGAGAGCAAAGAATCAGCGCCTTTGTCTTCGGGGTGATGGCAGCCTCCAGCTGTGCAGGTGTTATCTTAAAGTCCTGGTCGATACCGGCAGGTACGATAACCGGCGTACCCTCAGCCAACTTACCATTTCCGGATAACTGACCCAATAGGGAGCAGGTACAATTACTTCGTCACCCGGATTTACCAATACCAGGATTGCATTGCAAACCGACTGTTTGGCACCATTGGCGCAAGAAATTTGTGCGGCGGTATATTCCAGACCGTTTTCCTTCTTCAACTTCTCTACAATTGCATTACGTAAGGCAGGATAACCCGGCACTGGAGAATAGCGAGAAAAGTTATCGTCTATCGCCTTTTTCGCAGCCTCTTTAATGTGGTCGGGAGTATTGAAGTCCGGTTCTCCCACACTCAGGTTAATTACGTCTACGCCTTGAGCCTTCAGCTCTGCGCTCTTTTGAGACATAGCCAGTGTCGCAGAAGGCGACAAACTGTTTAAACGATCTGATAATTGGTTCATTTTGTTACTATTTAATGATTGTTACGCAAATCCGGTTGCAAAATAAGCGATTTTCTTTGATATAAGAAAACAAAAAGACAGTTACTTATTGAAATGAAGTGTATGTCCCATACGTTCTTTCTTGGTACGGAGATAACGCTCGTTGTATGGATTCGGAGTAGTCTCAATAGCTACGTTCTCCGTTATTTCCAAACCGTAAGCCTCCAAGCCCACACGTTTCACGGGATTATTGGTCATCAGCGCATTTTGTGCACTCCTATCTCACGAAGAATCTGGCACCCACACCATAATCACGCTCGTCTGCCAGATGTCCCAGGCAAATATTAGCATCCACAGTATCCATGCCTTCTTCCTGCAATTTATATGCTTTCATTTTTTCCATCAGGCCAATGCCGCGACCTTCCTGATTCAGATATACAACTACCCCCTTACCGGCTTTCTCTATCATCTCCATTGCCTTATGCAGCTGCTCGCCACAATCACAGCGTTTGGAATTGAATATATCACCAGTGGCACAAGAAGAATGTACACGCACCAGAATCGGTTCATCCAATTCCCAAGTACCCTTGAACAAAGCTACATGTTCCAAACCGTTCGACTTCTGGCGGAAAGGAATCAAACGGAAATGACCGTGGTCTGTAGGCATATCCACTTCCACTCCTTTTTCTACAATAGACTCCTGCTTCAAACGGTAGGCAATCAAGTCACGGATAGAAATCAATTTCAAGCCAAATTCATCTGCCATTCTGCGCAATTCGGGCAAACGGGCCATTGTACCATCCTCATTCATTATTTCCATAAGGGCTCCCGCCGGATAAAGTCCAGCCAAACGTGCCATATCAATAGTAGCCTCCGTATGTCCGGCACGGCGCAACACACCTTTCTCCTGAGCATACAATGGATTAATGTGGCCAGGACGCCCGAAAGTGGCCGGAGTAGAAGCCGGATCGGCCAACGCCTGGATAGTAGCAGCGCGGTCTGCCGCAGAAACCCCGGTACTACAGCCTTCCAATTTATCAATAGTTACAGTGAAGGGAGTACCCAATACAGAAGTATTATCCGATACCTGATGCGGCAAATCCAGTTCCTTGCAACGCGAAACTGTAATTGGAGCACAAAGTACACCACGGGCATGCTTCAACATAAAGTTTACTTTCTCCGGTGTAATCTTTTCAGCTGCAATTATCAAATCACCCTCATTCTCACGGTCCTCATCATCCACAACAATCACAAAGTTACCGGCTTTGAAGTCTTCAATGGCCTCTTCTATCGTATTCAACTTTACATTTTCCATAATCTATTTTGTTTTTATTTATTCTGATCCCTTTCTATAATTCCAATCACATCTTCATTTGTCTTGATAATCCGCTCCATATCCTTATTCAGACGGATACGGAATGCCCAGATACGGAAATAAAAGAACAAGCCTATCGGGAAAACAATACCGCAGAGCAAGTTTAACCAATAATTGCGGAACGGACGGACATGCGCATGGATGGGGATGACCGGATAGGTGTTCAGCGCTGTCAACAAAGTAACGGATCTTGTATTCGACATCTCATCTATCAGACTCTCCAAACGTTCGTTAATATCTTCCACTGCCTCATCCTGGCTATCAGTCATCCACAATTTAAAGTAATTGGGAGCACGTTTCAACCCCTTTCTATCAGCATATTCACGACAGTCTACGGACAAAGCCTTCAGCTCTTCCGGAATACGTGTATAATCAGGATCATGGATGATTACTTCCTTACGGAACAGATGGCGTACACTGCGAATACCCACAACCTTCTTGAACCAATTTATATAAGCATCAGCATTCAATACCACTGAATCATTGTTGGATTTATATGTCAAGAACGCACCCAATGGAGCCAAGACAGCAGTACTGGTCCACATACCCATCCAGACAACCCACTGTCCGTCACGGGCCATCTTATACCCCGTATTGTTGATGATGTAATAGATAATAAAAATCAATACAGAAACCACCACCGGCATTCCCAAGCCTCCTTTACGGATAATTCCTCCGAGTGGCGCACCAATAAAGAAGAAGATGAGACATGCCAGAGAAAGAGTCAGTTTCTCATGCCAGGAAGTCATGTGCCGTCGAAGGCTGCTTTCAGTCTGCGATATATTAAAGCTCTTAAAACTCCAGTCACTCCCCGCACTCTCTGCACGGCTGACGGCCGTGGATATAACCTTCTGTTTCTGCATCAGTGTAGCCACATTGTAGAGGCTGTCTACATTGTACTCACCTAAATAGGCCTTTTCAATCTTCAATGTATCCTCTTTAGACAAGCTGCTGTCACCTTATAAGTTCCTGCCATAGCTTCTTTATAATAACCACGTCCCACACTGTCATTCTGCAATTTCATGGAATCAATATCCGCCTGCAGCATTCTCATATCCTTACTGTTGGACTGATTACTCATGATACCTGCATCCACCATATTAAAATCCGAATCGAACTCAATGATTGCATGCTTTTCGCGGAATGTCTCACGCCGGTAAGGCACATTCCTTTGGTTCATGTTCTGCGATTTCAAATTCTCAAACTGCTCACCACTGTATAAATGCAAATATAAATGCTGTTTGTCAGCCGTCATCTCCAGACGTCCCGAATCAGACTTGATAATTTGAGCATTCTCAAAACCTTTCTCAAAATTATATATCAGTACGTCATACAGCATACCAGTTTTGCGGTTCTTATGCTTCACATACAGATTATAACCATCTATTTCATCGTAGAACACACCTTCAGGAATATCCACTTCGGGAGATTTCTGCTTCATGGAAATAAGCAAAGTCCATAATTTTGTTTGGGCTTTTGGTCCTATGACATTTTGGAAATAGAAAGAGACACAACAGATGAAACAAATAAAGATAATCAGGGCCGCATGATTTTCAATAAAGAAATACCGGCTGCCTTCATGGCAAGTAATTCAAAACGTTCTCCGAAATTTCCAAAGGTGATAAGGCAGCCAGCAGAATAGCCAGCGGCAACGACGCAGGTACCAACGAAAGCGCAGAATAAAAGAAAAACTGTGCAAGGACAGTCATCTCCAATCCTTTTCCTACCATTCGTCCACATACCTCCATAAAAACTGCATCATAAAGATGAAGAGGCAGATGAAGAAAGTACCCATAAAGAGCATGCAAAAGCTCTTCAAAACAAATATATCTAACTTTTTTATGCGCAGCATTTTACTCGTTTCATGCAATGAGAGCACAAAAGTAGTACAAAAAAGGGAGTACGGGAAATTTTTAATCTAAAGTTAACTAAAAACCACAAGTTCTTCGCAAAGTATCCACTTGCGATTCCCATAATTCACGCGAATCACCCACCTCGTCTATATCGGCAAAGTCTGTTATCTCCAATACGAAATCATTGGTCAACTCATTGTTTGTCATCTTCAGTTCAAAGTATTCTCGCTCGTTCTCATCGTCCAGCCAGCGGAAGCGGATGAATGAATACGCCCGCACGGCAATAATCTCGGCATCACGTTTTTCTGTTTTTCCCCAAAAAAGGTTACTGTTTTATCGTCTGACTGAACCCTATCAGCAAACCAGCCTCCAAACCAGTAGGGGTACTTATCGCTGCCCAAAGAATACTTTTAGAAGTCGCATTCAAGAGATATTCCAAATGTATTTTCTTTCTTTCCATAGTCTATTCTGCTTTTTATTGCGCCAGCCAAGATAAATACTTTTTTCTAATTACAGAAAATAAATCATCAAATTTATTTATACCTCCCTTTCCATACGCCCCTAATTCATTGATTAATGTTATACAAAGACTTTTAATAAAAAAGTACTGCAAACCACTTCAGCACCCTATCAGCAAAAGAAAAAGCAGAAAATATCCATAAAAGTTTTGGCAATTTAAATAAAGCTATATCTTTGCACCCGCAATCGAGAATGATGGCGGGATAGCTCAGCTGGTTAGAGCGCATGATTCATAATCATGAGGTCCCCGGTTCAATCCCGGTCCCGCTACAAAGAAGATTTAGACTGTTAGGAGGCTTCCACTCTTGGCGGTCTTTTTTGTTTTTAATACTCGTTTTTTACTATGGTTTGTTTTCAAATTATAGTAAAGGAAAATATGAATACAAACAGTTGATATATGGATAGTCCTCTTGCATTTTAAGCCACTAACTTTGTGTGCAAATATCAAGTGACTATTATGAAAAGACAACTGTTCACATTTTCCTTTCTGTGTCTGCTTGCACTAGGTACAAGAGCACAAGATACCCTAACCTTGGAGGACTGCCTCAAAATAGGTATCGAAAACAATTTGTCCTTACAAAGCAAACGGAAGGAAATACAAAAAGGGAAATACGGCATCTCTGAGAATCGAGCCAAACTACTGCCCCAAATCAATGGTTTTGCCAACTATAACGACAACATCGATCCACCCGTATCCGTCACTGACGGCTCAGCGTACGGCAATCCCTACAATGTAACCCAAACCTTACAATACAACGCCAACTTCGGATTACAGCTGCAGATACCACTTTATAACCAAACACTCTACACCACTCTGTCCATAGCTAAAACCATGGATGAGATGAATCGCCTTTCTTATGAAAAGGCAAGAGAAGACCTCATCCTTCAAATTAGTCAAATGTACTACCTAGGACAGGTTACAGCTGAACAGATTATTTTGATAAAAGCCAACATCACTCGCCTGGAAGAGTTGAGAGATATCACTCAGGCCTTCTATGACAACGGTATGGCTATGGAAGTAGATGTGAAACGCGTCAACATCAACCTGGAGAACCTCAAGGTGCAGCACGACAACGCACAAGCCATGATGGAACAGCAACTGAATCTACTTAAATACATCATCGACTATCCGGCGGAAGAAAGAATAGCACTGGTACCGGTAATACAGAAACGATTACGCCCGCAGCACTCACCGGGCTATCCGAAACACTATATGAACTCCAGCTGCTGCAATCACAGAAACAACTCGCTGAACAACAGAGAACAATAGTCAGCAACGGTTACATCCCCTCCTTGAGCTTGACGGGAAGCTGGATGTTCTCCGCCTATACGGACAAAGCTTACCATTGGTTCCATTCCGGCCCTTCCAACCATTGGTATCGCTCCTATGGAGTGGGACTCTCCTTGCGCATTCCCATTTTCGACGGACTGGACAAACGCTACAAGATGCGCAAGGCAACCATTGACATAGAGAACATCAAACTCGCTCAAGAGAATACCCGAAAAAATCTTCAGACACAATATCTGAATGCTACCAATGACCTGATGAACAGCCAGCGTAACTTTAAGAAGCAGAAGGACAATTATCTGCTTGCTGAAGATGTATATACCGTTACCATGGACCGTTATCGGGAAGGAATCGCCTCAATGACCGAAGTATTGCAGGACGAAATGCGGATGAGCGAAGCACAAAACAACTATATCAGTGCCCACTACAATTACCGGATAACCAATCTGACTTTGCTGAAGCTGACGGGACAATTGGAGACGTTGAGCACCTCAATCCCTTAAAGGGGAAGATGAATAGAGTCCATATTCAAGGACGGATGTATATATAATAATAAGTAAACAATATAATATAGAAGATATGGAAACAAAAGAGAACAATAACACCGCAAGTACCCACCAAGAAAAAGCACGGAAATTGAAGAAGCTTCGCCGTTGGCAAATCGTTGTCAGCCTATTGGGAATAGCCATCCTTATCTGGGGGATAATTCAAGTGATCTGCCTCTTTTGGGACTACAAATGCACGGAAACCAGTAATGATGCACAGATTGAGCAATACATATCCCCCGTCAATTTGCGCGCATCGGGCTATATCAAGAAAATCTGTTTCACAGAACATCAGGAAGTGCACAAAGGGGATACTTACTCATATTGGACGACCGGGAATATAAAATCAGAGTCATGGAAGCTGAAGCTGCACTCAAGGATGCACAAGCCGGCGCCACAGTCATTGGTGCCACACTACAAACCACGCAAACCACAGCCTCCGTCTACGACGCCTCCATCGCAGAGATAGAAATCCGCCTTACCAAGTTGGAGAAAGACCGCCAGCGATACCAGAACCTGGTGAAGAGAAACGCTGCCACCCCCATTCAATTGGAACAGATAGAAACCGAATATGCAGCTACCCACAAGAAGTTGGAAGCCGTGAAACGACAACAGAAAGCTGCCTTGTCGGGTGTGAACGAAGTGTCACATCGCCGTGAAAATACAGAAGCTGCCATACAACGGGCAACAGCCGCACTCGAAATGGCACAGCTGAACCTCTCCTACACCGTAGTAGTAGCTCCTTGTAATGGGAAATTGGGACGGCGTACCCTTGAAGAAGGACAATTCATCACTGCCGGACAAACCATTACTTACATTCTGCCTGACACACAAAAGTGGATTATAGCCAACTACAAGGAAACCCAGATTGAGAATCTGCACTTGGGACAAGAAGTAGTCATTACCGTCGATGCCATCAGCGACAAAGAGTTCAAAGGGAAGATCACTGCCATCTCCGGAGCCACCGGTTCCAAGTATTCCCTAGTGCCTACGGATAATTCTGCCGGCAACTTCGTGAAGATACAGCAACGCATCCCAGTCCGCATCGACTTTACCGATTTGTCCAAAGAAGACAACAGCAGCCTTGCCGCCGGTATGATGGTAATAGTCAAAGCGAAAACAAAAAAATAGGGATTAAGGATTAGAGGTTAGGGATTAAGGCAACCAACTCCTTAATCCTTACCCCCTAATCCTTAATCTTTAACCCTTAATCCCTAACCCCTTAACCCTTATCCCCATGCCCTCATATTCCAAGAACTATCCCTTCTACAACTGGTACCTAAACCGGTAGGTATCATCATCCTATTCGTATTCTTTTTGCCGATACTGACCGTGGGCGGTACCTACTCGGTGGCAAGCACCGAAATGATGAGCGGACTCGGCATCATTTCCGAGCATATCCAGTTTGCCAACTTCGCCACTTCCATCGGTATGGCGGCATTCTGTCCCTTTCTGTATAGGCTGGTAGTCATCCGCCGGCAGAAATGATGTGCCTAGCAGGGTTCTCACTGATGTACATCTTCAGCTATATCTGCGCCAAGACAGACAGTGTTTTCCTGCTGGCACTATGCAGCATCTTTATGGGATTCTTACGAATGGTACTGATGATGGTCAACCTCTTCACACTCATAAGTATGCAGGCATATCGAAGCGTACGATAAGATTACACCCGGCAACGAGCCCGTAACCGACGAAGGCTGGGACAAGCTGGACATCGAACGGAGTGCGGCACAACCCGCCATCTACCTATTCTTCATGGTACTGGGACAATTAGGAACCTCGCTCACCGCCTGGCTCGCCTTTGAGTACGAATGGCAGTACATACACTACTTCATGATGGGTCTGCTATTATTCTGTATCCTCATCACATTCATCACTATGCCTTATCATAAATATACCACCCGTCGTTTCCCCATCAACTTCAAGCAGTTTGGCAATGCTCCATCTTCTGCATCACACTGGCCTGCATTACCTACGTGCTTACTTATGGCAAAGTGCTTGCTGGTACGACGACCCAACCATACAATGGGCCACAGTCTGCGCCATCATCGCCGGTGGCACATTCCTCTACATCGAGTCTACCCAACGCAATCCTTACTATCAACTCGATGTATTCAAACTGCGCACCATCCGTATGGGTTTCCTATTCTATTTTCTGTTAATGGTACTGAATTCCAGCGCCATGTTTGTCAATGTATTCACGGGTATAGGCATGAAACTGGACAACTTCCAGAACGCCACCTTGGGCAACTGGTCCATGCTGGGCTACTTCATCGGCGGCATTGCCACCATCTGGCTCAGCGTGAAAGGTGTACACTTCAAATATCTCTTTGCCGCAGGTTTCCTTCTATTGGGGCTTTCCGCCATGTTCATGTATTTCGAGGTACAAGGTGTAGGACTGTACGAACGGATGAAGTATCCGGTCATCATCCGTTCCACAGGTATGATGTTCCTCTATTCGCTGATTCCAACCTATGCCACCCAACGCATGCCTTACAAATATCTTTCTTCCTGGATATGCACCATGCTTACCGTACGCATGGTATTGGCTCCCAGCATCGGAGCCGCACTCTATACGAATGTACTGCAAGAACGCCAGCAGCACTACGTCACCCGCTATGCACAGAATGTAGACATGCTGCACCCCGAAGCGTCCGCCTCGTTTACCCAAACCGTACAAGGTATGCAATATCAGGGAAAGAGCAAACAAGAAGCAATCAACATGGCTGCATATCCACCAAAGGACGCATCCAAGTGCAGGCCACCCTCTCTGCTGTAAAGGAAATGGCAGGATGGACACTCTATGCCTGCCTGATTTGCATGATATTTGTGCTTGTCGTGCGGTATCCTAAACGAAAATTACTAACTTAGCAGACAATTTTCAGTACAACCTGTAATTTTGTCTGTTATGGATACCCAACAAGAACGTTTATCCACTTGGACCGCGCATTGTCAAACGGAGAAAACATTTGTAGTTCAGAAGGTATGCTCTGCTCCTTTCCCGCCTCCCTGAAGAAACCTTTTATGATTAATGGAGCAGGACTGATGGTCTGCCGCCAGGGTAACTTCACCTTTTCGCTCAACATGAAAGCATTCTCGGCCCAGGCAGGCGAAACAGTTTTCATTCCAGAAGATTCCCTCTTCCAAGTGCTGAGCGAATCGGAAGACCTGCAATTATTCATATTCATTTACCAGATAGAACCGATACGGGACATCATAGGCAATTCAGTGGCAGCCATGTACCTATACATGCAGCTCCGGACCGAACCATGCTACGTATGGAACACCGGAGACGAAGAAGAAGTCCTGAAATACATGTCCTTACTGGACAATACCCTGCACTTGGACAACAACACCTTCAACGACAACGAACAAAGGCTGCTTCTGCTGGGACTCACATACCGCATCTGTTCCATTTACAACCGTAACTGATGAACCTAAAAACAACGGTTGGCCACAAACATGAAATCTTCATCCGGCTGATTCAGTTGATAGATGCACACTACACGGAAGAACGCGGCGTAGAGTTTTATGCAGACAAACTCTGCTTGTCACCCAAATACCTCTCTGCACTATCCAAGTCCGTCTGCGGATTCACGGTGCAGGAACTGATATTCAAATCCATCATCCGCAAAAGCATCTCACTACTCAAGAACACCCAGAAAAGCATCCAGGAAATCGCCGATTTCTTCAATTTTCCCAATGCTTCTTATTTTGGTACATTTTTCAAGAAACAAACAGGCATGTCTCCGCAACAGTACCGCAAAAAATAGAAAACGTTACGCTTTCAACCGGATAACGAAGCGGCTCCCCTTACCCAGCTCACTCTGAACAGTCAGTGTACCGCCATGCGCTTCTACAAAGTCTTTCGAAATGGAAGTCCTAAGCCACTACCTTGCACTTTAGTGCCCGGCACTCGGAAATAACGGTCAAAAATGCTCTGGTGATAACGCGGTCGATACCTTTTCCAAAATCCTGCACATACATTTCCACAAAATCCTCGTCATGCTTGGCGCCGATAACCACCCTCCCGTTCTCTTTGGAATAGCGGATAGCATTACTCAACAAATTGGTGAGTACCCAAGCAATCTTTTCGCTATCGACAAACAATTTAGGCATTTTTTCTTCCGGATACTCCACTTCTATCTGAATGCCGAATTTATCAGCCTGTACCTGATTAGCCTTGATGGCATACTCTATCAGTCAATGGGCTTTGTTATTTTAGGCATCATCTGCAGTTTACCGGCTTCTACCTGCGTCATGTTCAGTAGTTCTCCGGTAATCCCAAGAAGGCGATCAGCATTTTCCTTAATGCTGTTCGATAATTGCTCCTGCTCGTCGTTCAACACCCCTACCCGTTTGTCCTCCAACAACTGCAGACTCATCAGAATAGCGGATATAGGCGTTTTCAGTTCATGAGAAATAGTCGAGATAAAAGTAGTCTTGGCACTATCCAATTCTTTGAATTCTGTAATATTTTTCAGTAAATCACATCGCCAAGATTATGAGTTCGTCAT
>ENA-OQCP01000396-OQCP01000396.1-human-gut-metagenome-genome-assembly--contig:-NODE-396-length-19766-cov-4.268955_pt1 | contig 19766 bp, 31 predicted proteins | sample MGYA00242760_ERZ504583 | MGnify/ENA primary metagenome ERZ504583 (study PRJEB26092, sample SAMD00036308) | human gut metagenome | host: Homo sapiens | study: EMG produced TPA metagenomics assembly of...
TGCTTACAAAGAGCTCGGTGTTACTGAGGACGACATCAAGGCTGCTATCACCGATTCTATCAAGGTCAGCGTTGCTTCCTATGAGGGTAAGGTTAAGCTCCTTGAGATGAAGGCGAATAATCAAAACATACACTCATTTTCGCGGAACTTTTATGTTCCGCCGAAATAGTGCTTTTTAGAAGCTTTTATATTCCTGCCGTATTTGGCGGCGGGGCGGTCGTTTGACGGGGGTTTTTTTCGTCAGGACGCACAAAGATGCGCTCTTGTTTTTGTGCGCGCTGACGGAAAAACGACCATCCGCAGACCGCTTTCAACTTTTATCATCACAAATTTTTCAGGAATGGGTGAATTCTTTTGGCAAAGAGAGAAGACGTAAGAAATATAGCCATAATAGCGCACGTCGACCACGGCAAGACTACCCTCGTCGACGAGATGCTCAAGCAGAGCGGCATATTCAGAGCCAACGAGCAGGTTCAGGACAGAGTCATGGACTCCAACGACCTTGAGCGTGAGCGCGGAATAACAATACTTTCAAAGAACACCGCCGTCCACTATAACGGTGTAAAAATCAATATCGTTGACACTCCCGGCCATGCCGACTTCGGCGGCGAGGTCGAGCGTATACTCATGATGGTCGACGGCGTGCTTCTGCTCGTCGATGCGTTCGAGGGCTGCATGCCCCAGACGCGCTTCGTCCTCAAAAAGGCTCTTGCGCTCAAGAAGAAAGTCCTCGTTGTTATCAACAAGGTCGACAGACCCAACGCGCGCCCTGCAGAAGTTGTTGACGAGGTCATTGATCTGTTCATCGACCTCGGCGCCGAGGAGGATCAGCTCGACTTCCCCGTTGTCTACGCTTCGGCAAGAGACGGCTATTCCTCGCTCGATCCCAATGTCCGCTCGGGCGATATGCGCCCGCTGCTCGACTCAATTCTCGAGCATATCGAAGCACCCGACGGCGATGTCGATGCCCCGCTTCAGATACTCTTCACGAGCCTTGACTACGATGATTATATCGGCAGAATAGGCGTCGGCAGAGTTGAGCGCGGCAGGGTCAATAAGAACGAGCCGATAGTGCTCTGCAAAACGGACGGCACTCAGGAGAATGTCAGGGTGTCGCGCCTCTATCAGTTTGAGGGACTCTCGCGTGTCGAGGTCGATTCCGCCGCTGCGGGCGATATCGTCTGCATCTCCGGTATCAGCGACATAAATATCGGCGAGACCGCCTGTTCTCCGGACTGCATCGAGCCGATGCCTTTCATAAAAATAGACGAGCCCACGATATCCATGAACTTCATGGTCAACGACAGCCCGTTCGCGGGCCGCGAGGGCAAGTTCGTTACCTCGAGAAATATCAGAGACCGCCTGTTCAAGGAGGTCGAGACGAACGTCAGCATGCGCGTTGAAGAGACCGATTCGACCGATACTTTCAAAGTCTCCGGACGCGGCGAGCTGCATCTGTCAATTCTCATTGAGACCATGCGCCGTCAGGGCTACGAGTTCCAGGTTTCGCGCCCGAAGGTCATTCTCAAAGAGATAAACGGCAAGACCTGCGAGCCTATGGAGCTGCTCATAGTCGAAGTTCCCGAGCAGTATGTCGGCGCAGTTATAGAGAAGCTCGGCTCCCGCAAGGGCGAGCTTGTCAACATGGGCACGCGCGACGGCGGCGCAACTCACCTTGAGTTCCGCATCCCGTCGAGAGGACTTATCGGCTACCGCGCCGAGTTCCTCACAGACACCAACGGCAACGGTATCATGAACCAGGTGTTCGACGGCTATGAGCCCTACAAAGGCGAGATAGTCACCCGTGAGCGCGGCTCTATAGTCGTTCACGAGACCGGCGTGAGCACCGCATACGGTCTGTTCAACACTCAGGACAGAGGCAGGCTGTTCATCCCCGCGGGCGCGAGGTCTACGAGGGTATGATAGTCGCGAATGTGCCAAGAATGAGGATATAGTCTGCAATATCTGCAAGAGCAAGCATCTGACCAACACCCGTGCATCGGGCTCCGACGACGCGCTGCGCCTCGTGCCCTATACGGAGATGAGCCTCGAGCAGTGCATGGAATTCATAAAGGACGACGAACTGCTTGAAGTCACGCCCAAGTCGCTCAGACTCAGAAAGCGCATTCTCTCGAAGGAGAAGAGACTCAAGCAGCAGTTCAGAGGCAAGTAATCTGAAAGGGGAGACAGGAATGACACAGCGCCGATCGGTTGCTCTGGGCAGCTTTGACGGACTCCATCGGGGTCACAGGGCTGTGCTCGACCTCGCTCTCTCGTTTGAAAAAGACGGCTTCGAGCCGTGCGCCCTCGTCTTTGACGAGCACCCGCTGAAAGTTGTCGGTGCTGGAGCTCCCCCGGAGCTGATGACCCCGCGGGCGCGCGACGAAATGCTCGAAAACCTCGGTATAACCGTCAAAAAGATATCGTTCGGGCGCATCGCCGATATGTCGGCGGAGCAGTTCGTCAACGATATTTTGATAGGCGAGCTGAACGCAGGTGCTGTCTGTTGCGGATATAATTACCGCTTCGCAAAGAGCGCCGCCGCGGATTCCCGCGATCTCGAAGAGCTCTGCAGGAGCATGGAATTTTATGCGCCGTGGCGGAGCGCACCGACTATAACGGTGCGGCGATAAGCTCGACGAGGATAAGAAACGCGCTCGCCGAGGGCAATATCGAAGACGCAAACGCCATGCTCGGGCGCGAATTTTCCTATAAATTCACCGTCGTCAGCGGCGACAGGCGCGGCAGGTTGATAGGCGCGCCGACGATAAATCAGCATTTCCCCGAGGCTTCATCGTCCCGAAGTTCGGCGTATATGCTTCGGCAGTGCCGATAGACGGAGAACTGCATGCGGCGGTTACGAACATCGGACGCCGCCCGTCGTTCACCTGCGACGATCTGCGCAGCGAGACCTGTATAACCGATTTCTCCGGCGACCTCTACGGAAAAAATGTCGAAGTAAAATTGCTCAGATATATCCGACCCGAAAGGGTCTTCGATTCGCTCGATTCGCTCGGCGACCAGATAGCCGCCGACGCGCAGACGGCAAAAGAAATTTTTAACAGCATAGAAAAATAATAACCGCAGCCGCCCGAGGATTGATCCCTGGGCGGCTGTTTTTCGATATTGGCTCCCCTGTAAGAGAACCGCGCGGAATGAGCCGAGACTGAGGGGCTTGTTTCGCTTCGCTCAAGGTAATAAGTAAAAGTGAATAGTGAGAAAGTGCGCAATGCGGGCGGATATAATCGCCCGCGAAATCTGTACAATTTTATTGGCGCGGAATTTGTAGGGTGCGGCGACTCGACGCACCGATGCCGCGAAAGCGGCACGAAATCTTTATAAACATTTATCCTACCACATAGTGACGAATATCATAACCCGCGAAATTCGCACGGATTTATTGGTACACAACCCCGCACCAAAAATTCAATATGGAAAACACCTGTGCGGCATGATATAATCGATGTGTAAAAGCATTTTGACACGGAAAATGCGCAGATGTAAAACGCTTTTGATAGACACACGACTGTTTTTTGCGTAAACTGAAAGCGAAAAAAGGAGGCGCGGCAGATGGATATCGGGAAGAAGCTCAGGGACGCGAGAAACGCGGCTAAATTGACTCAGGAGAGCGCGACGGAGTCGCTCGGCGTGAGCCGCCAGACCGTATCGAATTGGGAGACGGGCAAGACCTATCCCGATATAGTGAGCGTCATAAGAATGAGCGACCTCTATTCCGTCAGCCTCGACTGCCTGCTGAAGGAGGAAAAAACCGTGTCAAACGATCTCAACTATCTCAACTATCTCGAAGAGAGCACAAACGTCGTCAAGAGCCGCCGCAGACTCGGAAAGCTCGTGCTCGTCGCCGCATATCTCGTCATATGGGCGGTGTCGGTCGCGTTTTTCTGGCTCGCCGTCTCCGGGTCGGACGCGGGCGCGTACGCCGTGCTCGTTATATGGGGCGCAATTCCGCTGACCACATTCGTCATCTCGCTGCTCATAGGCGCAAACGGCTATTGGGGCAGAAGAAAATGGTGGGCGGTGCCTATCCTCGCTCTTATGTACACTCTCATTCCGTTTCTGACCTTCACCCTCGCCAACGCCGCTTCAACGGGCGTTTCCGCAGGCGATATAGCGGTGAACCTCGACGATTTAATCACCCTGCATAGGTGCGGCCGTCTCCGCCGCCGGTCTTGCGATTGGCACGGGCATAGAGAAACTTCGGGAGAGAAAGCTGAAAAGAAAGAATAATATCCTGACACAAGAGAGCACAAAAAGTCAGGAATAAAAAATTCCTTCGCTCTATAATGTCCTTGCACAGGGAGGGAAAGCATGGACTGGATAACAGGGATAAGCAAAGCGATAGACTATATTGAGAAGCACATCACGGAGCCCACGGATTACGCGCGGGCGGCGAAAGAGGCCTGTTCGTCGCCGTTTAATTTTCAGCGCGTGTTCGCTCTGCTGTGCGGTTATACCTCGGCGACTATGTGCGTATGCGGCGGCTCACCCTCGCCGGGGAGGAGCTGCTCTCGACGGACGCCAAGGTTATCGATGTTGCCCTCAAATACGGCTATGACTCGCCAGAGAGCTTTTCGCGCGCATTCACCCGCTTCCACGGCGTATCCCCGTCCGCAGTCCGAAAGGGCGCGGCCATCCGCTCGTTCTCCCGTATCTGTGTTAAACTCATTTTAACAGGAGGCAGCATTATGGAGTACAGAATAGAAAAGAAACAGGCGGCGAAGATTATCTGCCGCCGCAGGGCGTTCACAAAGCCAGGCGACGACTACACGAACAGGGAGATACCCGAATTCTGGAACGAGTGCGGACGCGACGGGAGCATTCAAAAGCTCTGCGGGTATATCAAGGACAGCGCGCAGTTCAAGGGACTTCTCGGCGTGTGCTTCTCGACCGAGATGACGGACAGCGGATTTCCCTACGGCATCGGTGCGGAGTATGACGGCGAATCCGACCCGCAGGATTTCGAAATCGTGGAGATACCCGCCTATACCTACGCGGTGTTCACCGTGCGCGGCAGGATGCCAGACGCGTTCAGGGAGACCTATAGAAAGATATGCACCGAATTCTTCCCGCAGAGCGGATATGAATACGGCAACGGCGTTGAGATTGAGGCCTATCCCTCGGCGGACGTGCAGAACCCTGACTATACCTGCGAGATATGGATCGTAGTCAAACCGAAAAAGTAAATATTTTTTTGCCGGAGCTCGTTTGGGCTCCGGTTCTTTTTATCTTGAGGAAAGGCGGAAAAAATGTTATACTTATTGAAGAAAGCAATATTGAAAGGAAAACGCCGATGAGAAGATTCTTGAAATTCTTTGCACGTCTATTTGTGCTTTTGCTCGGGCTTTCGCTGTGCATTTCGCCGCTCGAGGGCTTTGCAGCTTATAATTTGGAATACGAGCAGGCGGTCGGTAATCCGCTCAAAGCTTCATGCCGTTTTATAAACAGGGCGGCGCCGACAACAGCGTGCCTTACAGTATGGAGTGGTTCTATGTTCCGCTCTCCGCGCTCATGTCCGACGGCGGCGAATACACTATCCGCGAGGGGCTTGAGCCGTATCTTGAAGAGATATCGGCGCGCGGGAATCAGGCGGTTTTCAGAGTCTATCTCGACTATCCCGGATCGGGTATCGGCGAAAAAGCTGTGCCGCAGTTCATCTGGGATATGGGTATAAAAAAGAGCACTATGACGAATACGGCGGAGGCTGGTGCCCCGACTATTCGGACGCAGGCTCATTGATATCCTCTGCGATTTTGTGCGCGAGCTGGCGCGCGAATACGACGCGACCGCCGCATAGCCTATATCACAACGGGGCTTCTCGGCCACTGGGGCGAGTGGCATGTCTGCCTGCCGGAGCTCGAAGCTTCAAAAGAGCAGAAAGCAAAAATTATCTCCGCATTTGCGGAAAATTTCAAGACTACGCGCATTCTGACCCGCTATCCCGGGACTCCCGGCACTACGCGCGGCGGCAATGTCGGCTTCCACGACGATTCTTTCACCCACTCGACACTCTACGGCGAGAGCTGGTATTTTATGTCCAAGATGAAAAAGGCGCATCAGACCGGGGCCTGGAAAAATCAGCCAATCGGCGGCGAGTTCCGCCCGGAGGGGCAGTCGGCGTTCTTGTCCGGCGCGCCGCTCGACGGATATCAGGACTACTCCGAGTGCGTCAATGTGACCCACTGCTCGTGGCTGATGATGGCGGGCGCGTTTGAAGAAAATCTCGGCGCGGACGAAATCGAGCGCGCCAAAACAGCTTCGGCGGCGCTCGGCTATGATTTTACTGTCACAGACGCGAGAGTGATGAAAATTCTCGGCAAAATTTATGCTTTTGTCACGATAAAAAATACGGGCGTCGCCCCGATATACTATGACCTCGGCGTGTCTCTCGGCGTCGGAAACGAGAAAAATGCGCAGTGGACTAAAGCGGAAAATCAAAAGCTCTGCCGCCTCATGCCCGGAAAGAGCGCAGTATTCTCGGCGCAGATAAGCATAGACGACGGGCAGTCGCTATTCGTCCGCATTGAAAAGCCGCTCGAAAACGGCAAGCCGATACGCTTCTCCAACTCGTCCGAGCTGCAGCGCGCCGACGGGTCGCTCGAGCTCGGGAACATGATGAGGTTTTGATATGGAGAAAAAATACAAGGTCTTTTATCAGGGCTCGCTTTACGGCCACTTCGGTCGCGACGCGCGGGAAAAGAAATTGCAGTCAACAAAAGCTTCACTTGGGGCGGTGAAGAATGGCTCGTGCCGTCTGTATATTTTTGCGGCAAGGGACTTGTTGCAGATATGTTCAAGAAAGTGAGCGTTGACAGCTTTCGTGAGTTTATAGAAAAATTCGGACTCGATGAAAACAGCGATTGTGACGGCTTTTCAGACGAACAGCAGGCTGAAATAGAAGCTGAAAATCCGCTGAACAGCGGTATCTTCGCCTCAATTCAGTTCGGCGGCAGAAAAAGCGACATGGAGTTTTCAAGCTCCGACTGCTGGAATCCGCTTTTCTCCGACAGCGGTGATGCGGCGGAAGCTCTGCTCGACAGATACGGGCTCGATAAATCTTTTTGCTGGCTTGCAGTGAGGATGAGTATCCCGTGGCGCGGCAGAAAACCGAAAAAATCAGATTCCCTGACCCTGCAACTTCGCGCGGAAAAGATACCCGTCCCGGGAGCGCATTTCAAGGCGAATCGCCCCGGCGACAAGACAGAATTTATAAATCCCGTGACCGGAAAAAAGCATACGCTGACGGTTACGGCTGTTGAACAGCAGAAGTTTTCAAAGCTGCGGCATATCGGCGAAAAAGAACCGCCGCTGTGTACAATAATAAATTATGATATCTCGCCGGAAATTCCGAGGGATGAGATATCCGTAAATGACCGTTCAAAGCCGGAAAAACCGCGCGGGATTATCGCTCCATGCGGCAAAGCGGCGTCGGCAATAGGCATTATCGGCGGCGCGGACGGCCCGACCGTCATCGTCACATCATCGGCGAGCGGGCGAACTGCTTGCTCGTCACTGTATTATGAGCCGGAATATGAGCCGGATTGGTGCATGACGTTTTACGACAAGCCGCGAGAGGACATCGAAGTTGAGCTGATATAGCACTCATATACCGCCGAAAGGTCGGATAATATTCCGGCTGCCTTTGGCGGAGTATTCGCAAGACATAAAAAGCGACCTATGAGCAATAGGCCGTTTTTTTTGTTATAGGGTTCATAAAAGAGCTCCTTTATATCTGTTTGATAAATCGGGAGTTGTGCAGGGGGTAAAGCTGCCGTCAGGCAAACAGTTTTAATATTGCAAATTGACACAATAGCGTAGGGGCGGATATCATCCGCCAGCGATTTATGCAGCAGCTACAACAGTTCGCTTTGTAGGGGTCGGCGACCTGTCAAGAGAAACATGGTAAAAAGTAGTGTAAGGACATGGTATACAACTCAAAGCCTGTGAATGGAGCGGTTTAAAAGTTTACCGTAAGTTTGCGGGCGAACAAAGTAATTTTTGCAGTGACTTGCGGCTATTCACTTTGTAGGGTGCGGCGACTCGACGCACCGCTGCCGCCGTAGGCGGCACAGGGGGCAAGCCGCACGCAGAGAGCGTTTTGCACGACACGGATGAATAAATAGATTTTCGGTGACGCTGTCGCGTCAAAGGGTCGTCGAGTCGCCGACCCCTACAACTCAAAGTTTTCCGCATTTCCATTGTAAAGGCGAGCTTAGCTCGCCTGCTGCAATCACCGCATAACCCGCGGGCGGATAATATCCGCCCTACACGGCTTAATACATACAGGAAAAGCCCCCGGCAGATATTATTCTGTCGGGGCTGAATCTGTTTTACGGATACTCTGAATTCGGCGTTTCTGTTTTTATTCCGGAAGCGAATCCATGTAATTTTTATAGTGGGCAAAGACTATGCCGGGCTCCTGAAGGTCGGGGTTCCAGCGCTTGACCCACTCGAGGGAGAAGAAGCCGTCGAAACCGGCTCTGTCGAGCAGAGTTACCGCATCCGCAACGGGCACGTCGCCGTAGCCCATCATGCGGTATTCGACTCTCGAGCCGCGCATGACGGAGTCTTCAGGTGAACATGCTTGACATAGGTGCCGAGAGCCGCAAAGTCTCTACCGGGCTCTCGCTGCCGAAGCGCACCGTGTGGTGGACATCCCAGAGCACGCCGCAGTTGTCGCTTCCGGCTCTGTCGAGGAAAGCGAGCATCGCTTTTGAGCTCGAGAGGTCGCCGTTGGTCTCTATCAGCGGAGTGACGCCTCTCTTCGCGCCGTACTCGCACAGCTGGCGGTAGAGCCTGCGCCGAGCGTGAAATCGCCGACGGTGATATGCGGCTCACCCGTGCCCATGACACGGATATATTTTACTCCGAGCTTTCTCGCAAGGTCAATGTAGCTGCACGCCTCGAGGAACGAGTCCTGCGCCCTGTCGCGCACGGCGAGCGTTGCGCCCGAGGTCAGAGAGGGAATGACAAGCCCAGTCTGAGCGATTTTTTCTTTCGTTTGCTCGATTTCGGCGTCCGAAACTCGGGGATTTCAAGCGCGTTTATCTTGTCGCCTATACCCCTTATCTCCACGCCGCCGAAGCCTAAATCCTTGGCAGTCGCAACTATTTCTTTCAGCGTCCAGCGCGGACAGCCGAGGGTTGAAAATGATAGTTTCATCGTAACAGATCCTTTCGTAATATTCTTTTACGCAGTTTCTATTGAGTCGTCGCTCTGAAGCGAATATTTTTCGACCGCCATGTCGCGCAGAACGAATTTCTGGATTTTTCCGCTCGCGGTCATCGGGAATTCGTCCATTATCCAGACATATTTCGGAATCTTGAAGAACGCGACATTCTCCTTGTAGTAGGCCTTTATCTCCTCCTCGGTCATGTCCTCGCCCTCTTTGAGGATGACGCAGGCGCAGACCTCTTCGCCGTATTTCTTGCTCGGCACGCCGATGACCTGAACATCCTTGACGCGGTCATTATGATAGAGGCACTCCTCGAGCTCCTTGGGATATATATTCTCGCCGCCGCGGATTATCATATCCTTGAGCCTGCCCGTGACTTTGTAATAGCCGTTCTCGTCGCAGACCGCGAGGTCGCCGAAGTGGAGCCAGCCGTCCTTATCGATAGCCTGCGCCGTGGCCTCGGGCATCTTGTAGTAGCCCTTCATTATGTTGTAACCGCGCGCGCAGAATTCGCCTATCTCGCCCGCGGCAGAGTCTCGCCCGTATTGGGGTCAACTATCTTGCACTCGACGCCGGGGAACGCCTTGCCGACTGTGGCGCAGCGTGTCTCGAGGGAATCCTCCGTCGTTGTCATCGTGCAGCCGGGCGCCGCCTCGGTCTGACCGAAAACGATGACGATATCGTGCATATTCATCTTCTCGCTGACATCGTACATAGTCTTTATCGGGCAGGGCGAGCCCGCCATGATGCCGGTTCGCATATGAGAGAAATCATATTTGTCGAAGTCCGGGTGCTCGAGCATAGCGATGAACATCGTCGGCACGCCGTGGACTGCGGTGCAGTGCTTTGTCACAAGCGCATCCATAACCTTTTTGGCGTTGAACATATCAATCGGCACAAAGGGCGTTCCGTGGGATATGCAGGACATGAGCGCGAGCACCATTCCGAAGCAGTGGAAGAACGGAACGGTGATGCACAGCCTGTCGTCGTGGGTGAACTTCATGCCGTCGCCTATCGTCTGGCCGTTGTTGAGAATGTTGTAGTGGGTGAGCATAACGCCCTTGGGAAATCCCGTCGTGCCGGAGGTGTACTGGATATTGACGACCTCGTGGCAGTCGCACGAGTCGCGCACCGCCTCAAACTCCTCGACCGGAGTCTGCTCGGCGAGAGTATAGAGATCTTTCCAGTCGACCATGCCCGCCGGGCACTCACCCTCGCCCGCGTAGATAACGCTCTTTAAAAGCGGCAGTCTGCGGCTCTTAAGCTTGCCGGGCTCGCAGCTTTCAAGCTCCGGGCACAGCTCGTTTATTATATCGATATAGCTCGTGCCCTTGTAGCCGTCAATGAGGACAATAGCCTCGGAGTCGGACTGCTTGAGCTGATAATCGAGCTCGAAAACTTTATAGCTGGTGTTGACGGTAACGAGAATACCGCCCATCTTTGCACTGCCGAAAAAGGTTAGCAGCCATACGGGCACGTTTGTGCCCAGATGGAAATGTGTGAACCCTTTTTAAGGCTAGTGCCATGAAGCCTCTGGCTATCGTCTCACACTCGTCGTTGAACTCTTTCCATGTTCTGGAGTAGTCCCTGTCAGTGTAGTCGATCATGTTGTCGTCCGGGTACTTTGCCGCCATATCGGCGATCTGCTGTCCCAGAGTCTTTTCAAGAAACTTCTGCTGCATTGAAATCATCCTTTCTTAATATTCGGCTCGTGCCGTTAAGTATATTTCAACCGCTCAAGCGGCGATTGGCTCAATAGGTGTGGTCGCAGATTTCATTTATCTTGTCGCGCAGGGCGATAAAATCCTCGAACGCCGCGGGCTTCTGGTTGGGATTGCGGAGCAGAGCCGCCGGATGGAAAGTACCCATATAGAGTATACCGTCGCGGTCATAGAAAAGCCCGTGCTCTTTTGTGACGCGAAAATCCTTCGAGATATATCTCTGGGCGGATATCCTGCCGACGCAGACGATTATCTTCGGACGCATCAGGCTATCTGGCTGTCGAGCCATGCGGAGCACGCCTCCTGCTCCTCGGGCAGGGGATCGCGGTTCTGCGGCGGACGGCACTTGACGGTGTTCGCGATATAGATATTCTTGTCCCTGAACAGGTCAACGGTCGCCATTAACTTGTCGAGCAGCTGACCGCTTCGCCCGACAAACGGCTCGCCTTTGAGATCCTCCTGCTGACCGGGTCCTTCGCCGATAAACATGACCTCCGCGTCCTCTTTGCCGACGCCGAAAACAACATTCGTGCGCGTTTGGCACAGACCGCACTTGCGGCAGTTCAGGCACTCCTGCCTGAGTTCTTCCCAGGTAGCCATGGGCAAGCCTCCGTTTCATGTGATTATTTAGTAATTATAGCGTAGATTGTGCGGAATTAATATTTATACGGGAATAATTCTTCTTTTAAAGCCAAACAAGTATAAATTTTTTCTTTCGCATTGCAACATCCCGCGCGGATTTGTGGAAAAAATCGCAGGCGAAAAGCAGCGATTCACCTCAAATCGGGAGCTGAAACCACGGGCTCTCGGTAGCAGACGCCGATAATTTCTCAAAAAATGCAGAAAATTCACAAATTCATGCTATACTGACCGTCGGGAGGGATGTCCGATGACTGCAAAAAAGAAAAAGCCGATAATCGCCCTCGCGGTCGTCTCGGCTCTGCTTGCGGCGTTGATTCTTTGGATAATTTGGGGCAACACGGCGCTGCAGCTCAACAAATACACGGTTTCGAGCGAGCGGCTGCCCCGAGCGTTTGACGGCTGCAAAATCGCGCATATTTCGGATCTGCACAACACCGAAATCGGCAAAAACAACGAAACTCTTCTTAATATGCTGAGAGAGGCGAAGCCCGATATTATTGCTATAACGGGAGATTTGATAGATTCCCGAAAAACCGACATTGCCGCGGCACTGCACTTTGCGGGCGAAGCGGTCAAAATCGCGCCCTGCTATTATGTCACCGGCAATCACGAGGCGAGGGCATCGGAATATGACGCTTTAAAGACCGGCTTAATAAAGCTCGGTGTAACCGTGCTCGAAAACGAGAAGACGGAAGTGGAGAGAGATGGCGAAAAAATCGCTCTTATCGGTGTAAAGGACCCGAGCTTCAGCTCCGACTACTTATTCCATGACGAAGAGGCGATAATGGAGTCGCAGCTGGAAGCGCTTGTTGACAAGGATGACGGCTTTACTTTATTGCTTTCCCACCGACCGGAGTTGTTTGAGGTTTACGTAACCTGCAATGCGGACCTTGTCCTGAGCGGCCATGCGCACGGCGGTCAGTTCCGCCTGCCGTTTATAGGAGGTCTGGCGGCTCCGAATCAGGGGCTGTTTCCGAAATATGACGCGGGACTGTTTTCCGAGGGAAAAACGAAAATGCTTGTCAGCCGCGGCATAGGCAACAGCATTTTCCCGTTTCGCGTCAACAACAGGCCGGAGATTATTTTAATAGAATTGCAGACGGACGGAGCTTGACTTTGTCCGTTTTTTTGCCGAGCTTTTTGCAGCGCACGACAACCCGCCGCGCAATCGGCTCGATTTTGTGGCAAAACAGCCGCAGCAATAAATCTGCTGCGGCTGCCGTTCTCGCTTATTGCCTTTTTATTTCTTTCCGCGTCTTTTTCTCTTCGGCGCGGAAGCTCCCGAACAGAGAATATAATCGGGCTTGAAGAAGATGCGGACTATTTTCGGGTTCAGCGTGTCCGCGTGCCGACCGGCGTAGATGCTTCCCGGTATGATGCTCAGCAGGAAGAGCATGAGCGCCGAGAAAAGCGCGATGATTTTCGGGCGCTCCTCTTTTGTGTGGCGTGCGCGGACTTCGCACTCCTTCTCCTGCGTTACGAACATCTCGTTCGCTGCGCCCCGGGCGTAGTATACTCTGTAATAGTCGGGGTCGTATCTCGGGCTGACCGACTGATAGCCGAGCTTCAAAACGCCGCCGTTTTTGTATTTTGCAAGAAAAACGTCCACATCGGGGAGCACTTCGTCGTAGTGGGCTATTTTGTAGTCCATGTCGCCGCCGGTGCGCAGCCACAGCTCGTCACCATATACCTCACAGCTGTTGAACGCGACGGTGGAATAACGAAGATCGGTTTCCGGCGTCTGCGGACTGAACTCAACGAACAGCATTATACCGAAAAGCAGAGCGGCGCCGATCGCAATTATTATGTAAACCGCGATGAATTCGCCGGGATTTGCGATGTTGCCGTTGAACAGATCTTTCTTTTTTGCCGCCCGGAGCAGCGGAATGTTTTTATGTTTCAGCTCGCGGTGACGCTTGAGAGCAAATTCGATAAATTCCTTTTTGCCGACCGCCATGCGGTCAATAGCAATTTTTTTGTCGCCGATATATATCTTGACATCCGTGTTTCTGCCATAGCCCATTATTCCGCTTATGTCGCCGTAGCTATAGGTGCGCTTGACTCCCCAGAGGTTGCTGCTGACGAATTTGTCGGCGCTGTAATATATCCGTTGGTTGAAATATCCGATGATGAGAAAAATCCCGAGCAGGGCTAAAATCGAAAATATTACGGCGGGGATTATCTCTTTAAACAGCAGAGAAAAATATATACCAACGCCCATCGCGATAACGTCGAATATCCCGACACCGAGAAATACTTCGGCATCGTGACGCGGCCGGGCTTTGAATTCTCACTCTCCGCGATAGCCATTATCGATTGCACGGCGGCTCTTGAGTTGTAAGTAGACATAGAATCCTCCGAATTTTCAGTATGTCTATTGTACACGGCGGGCGCGGATTTTGCAACAGATTTCAGAGCGGGCATAATTTGCCGTCGGCTGTTGACAAATGCGCTGTATTGGATTATAATACTTCAAAAATGAACTGTCTAAATTTGAAGTGAGATGATAGCATGAACATGGGAATAGACTTCCCGAAGAAACTCACGGCGGCGTATAACGCAGTCTGCAAGCCGCTCTGCCGTGAGCTGAACATACCGCAGACGGCGTTTGATATCCTGATGTTTCTCGCGAACAACCCGGATTACAGCACCGCAGGCGACATAGTCAATGTCAGAAAGATAAAGGCGAATCTCGTCTCCGTCAATGTCGAAAAGCTTGCAAAAGACGGCTATATTGAGCGCACGAATATCGAGGGCGACAGGAGAAAAATACGCCTCTCGCTGACCGAAAAGGCTCAGCCGATAGTCGGGCGCGGAAAGCAGCTCCAACAGTCGTTTTTCGATATGCTGTTTGAAAACACGACGGACGAAATGAAAAAGAACTTCACCGAGACGGTCGGGATTATTGACCGCAATCTCGATGAGATGCTCAAAGGGTGAGAGAAATGAAAATATTTATAACAGTACTTGTAACATTCTTTGCCGGAATGGGCGCGGGACTCGGCACGGGCTTTGCCGGCATGAGCGCGGCGGCGGTCATAAGCCCGATGCTCATAACCTTCCTCGGAATGGATCCGTATATGGCGGTCGGCATCGCGCTCGCCTCAGATGTGCTCGCGAGCGCCGTCTCGGCGTATACATACGGCAAGAAAAAGAACCTCGATATAAAAAACGGACTCATTATGATGGCGACCGTCCTCACGTTCACAGTCGTCGGCAGCTATCTCGCGAGCCTGCTCCCGTCGGCAACGATGGGCAGCTTCTCGGTCATAATGACATTCCTGCTCGGAATAAAATTCATCGTCCGCCCGGTCATGACGACGAAAGAGGCGATGGAAAAAGTCCCGGCGAAAAAGCGTGCGATACAGTCCGTTATCTGCGGAACGATAATCGGTCTTATCTGCGGATTCGTCGGCGCAGGCGGCGGCATGATGATGCTGCTTATCCTCACCACAGTGCTCGGCTATGAGCTGAAAACCGCGGTCGGCACGAGCGTATTTATCATGACTTTTACCGCGCTTACCGGCGCGATATCGCATTTTGCGATAGGCGGAATGCCCGACATGACTGTGCTTATCTTGTGCGTCGTGTTCACGCTCATCTGGGCGCGCATCGCCGCAGTGTTAGCGAACAAAGCTCAGCCCAAGACCCTCAACCGCGCAACGGGCATTGTCCTCGTCGTGCTCGGAATAGTCGTGTTCGTGTTCTCGCTGATAAAATAATATAAAATCTCCCTCGCGGAATTGCTCTGCGGAGGAGATTCACTCTGCGCATATCTTTCTGTCGGCTGATTTCATGCGCTTGCGGTCATATATTTTGCGGCTTTGCACAACGCGCGTCACGGGCGAAACCCCGTTCCACGACCCGCGCTTTGACGCATAATATTTGCGCCGCTCTTTTTTGCTCTGCTTCGAGAGCGGAACCATCTTTTTCATTTTTATTCTCCTTTCATGGGGGCAAAAAAATTTGCCCGGTGTATAAAATTTTCCTTGCTTTTTTCTTCGCTTTCTGCTATCTTATAGTATCACTCTTCAAGGAGGTGTTCATATGAACACGAAGTTTTTCCCGGTCATCGACCTCGCGGCAACGGGAAACAATATCCGCCGCCTGCGCATCGAACGCGGGCTGACGGTTCGGGACATCCAGAGCTATTTCGGCTTTGAGGAGCCCCGCGCCGTCTATAAATGGCAGAACGGCGAGAGCTTCCGACTGTAGATAACCTCTACGCGCTCGGGAATCTCCTCGGCGTGCCCATGGATCAGATACTGGTTCCCGTCAAAAATATCAAAAGTTACAGCGAGCAGCAGGAAGATGCCTGCTGCTCGAGTCATTTCTATGCCCGGCTGTTCCGGATGCGTCAGAAGTCCGATGCGGCATGATCAATTTTGCGGCGCGTCGGGAAAATATTTCCCGAATGCCTGCGAATGAAGCCGGGGCTTCGATGCCGAAAGCGGCAAAAAACAAAGATATTGGGCGCGGCGTGAGTGGGATATAGAGATAGGAGCGCGTTTGCGTCAAAGCGAAAAGCGATTGAGCTTTTCGCGCGGACGGAAGCGAACATCGTTTTAATCAATAAGTAAGTAGTTGAGTTCCGGATTTCCGGGAGTTGACGTGCAGCGTTACAGTTCATCTGCACCTGAACCGATCCTGCGTTTTCTTATCCTGCCGCACCCGGAACAGCCTGGCATAAAGTCAGCGCCTGTTTTCGAGATAATTTTCGAAAGCGTCGGCGAATCCGGAGTTCACATCAAACGGGGGAGTGTAATCGACCGAGGATGTGACCATACAGATGTCGAGCTTTGCGGACATCTCATCGGCGGCTCTGTCGAGCCTGCCGAGCTCGGCGCGGATGACATTGCGGTCGTAATTTATCGTCGTGACGCGGCGCACGTCGCAGCGGTAGGTGACCTGATTGCCGTCGGTGTTGAAGCGGTAGCCGTGCCGCCGTTTGCAATGGTCTGCTCCGAGCTGCGGATGCCGTTCATCGTCCTGAAATCTCGGCGACGGTCTGACGCGCGGAGTTGAGCGCGACCTCGCTGTCCATGTCTATGTCGAGATTGTTCTTCGCCCTGCGTATCGCGGCGACGAGCACCGACTTCTCTTTGAGAAGAAATACGAGAAACAGCGCGACATCGGTTATTTTGCCGCAGTATTCGGTCTCGGGAATTTCAACGACCGTCTCGTCGGATGCCTCCGGCATGACCTTGTGGCGCAGATTGGTGTTGGTGACTTTTGTTATGTTCGCCCTGTTGCGGAGAATATTCTCTGCCTCGCACATGAGCGCCTGGATTTTATTCTGATATCTGAATGCTTCTTTGAGATTCATATCTTTCACCTCGCTGTTTGTTATGCCGATATTTTACATCGCGGCGAAGATTTTGTCATTGAACCTGTGGTTCAAAATTATAAAATCGCTTGGCGGATTTATTGACAGAAAAATCTATTTATGTTATAAGTTGTATGATTTCATGCGGTGCTGCGCCGCGCAGACAAGGAGAACCCGAATGTATTCGTTTTTGCTCGCGCTTATCTATATCGCCTTTATCAGCCTCGGACTGCCCGATTCGCTTCTCGGCTCGGGCTGGCCGGTCATGCATCTTGAGCTCGGCGTGCCGATATCGTATATGGGTATTGTGTCAATGGTAATATCCGGCGGAACGATTGTGTCGAGCCTGATGTCGGATAGCTCAACAGAAAGCTCGGCACGCGGATAGTCACGGTGATGAGCGTGTTCCTGACGGTCATCGCGCTGTTCGGTTTCTCTTTTTCGAGCCGCTTCTGGATGCTTATTGTTTTCGCCGTGCCTTACGGGCTCGGAGCGGGCGCGATAGACGCAGCGCTCAACAACTATGTTGCCCTGCACTACAAGGCAAAGCACATGAGCTGGCTGCACAGCTTCTGGGGCGTCGGAACGATAGTCAGCCCGTTCATCATGGGCTATGCGCTGACAAACAGAACATGGAACAGCGGCTGCCGCATTGTCGGCGCGATACAGCTCGCGATAGCGATACTCCTGCTCGTGACCCTGCCGGTGTGGAAAGTCAACAAGGCGGCGGACGAGACGGAGAAAAAGAGCGTCGGACTCGTCAGCGCGCTGAAAATAAAGGGCGTGCCGTTCCTACTCATCGGCTTTTTCGCCTATTGCGCAGCAGAAACGACCGCCATGCAGTGGGCGAGCACATATTTCGTCGAAGTCAAGGGCATATCCGCAGAGCGCGCGGCAACATTCGCGTCGCTGTTTTATATAGGCATCACCGTCGGGCGGTTCATAAGCGGATTTATCACCGATAAGCTCGGCGACCGCAAAATGATAATAACGGGAACGGCGATTCTCCTTTGCGGCGTATGCTGCCTGTTCGTGCCGATAAATTCTTATTTCCTCGCCGCCGCGGCTTTTGTCATAATCGGGCTCGGCTGCGCGCCGATATATCCGTGCATAATACACTCCACGCCGAACAACTTCGGGGCGGAAAACTCGGGCGCTATAATCGGAATACAGATGGCGAGCGCCTATGTCGGCTCGACCTTCATTCCGCCCGTGTTCGGCCTCCTCGGAAACTCGATAAGCTTTAAAATAATGCCGATATATCTAATCTTTTTCTTCGTCCTGATGATAACGATGATTGAGCTTACGTTCAGGATAACGGGGAAGAACAAAGTGAAATAAAATCAGCCCCGCTTCGAAAGAAGCGGGGTTTGCGTTAGATATGAAGAGCGGCGCTGTATAGAATGGCAAGAACATTTCTGCGCCGCAAACATTTTACATCTGAAACTCGGCCGCTTTATTTGCTCGTAATGGCAAGTTTCAATGAAAAAACAAAAAGCACTTGCTTTTGCAAGTGCTTTTTCTGGTTGCGGAGGCAGGACTTGAACCTGCGACCTCCGGGTTATGAGCCCGACGAGCTACCAACTGCTCTACTCCGCGATATATTCTGTTCCTCAGTGCGTTATTATATTATACACACTTTTTCAGAAATTGCAAGCCTTTTTGCATAAAAAGTTAGGATTTGCCGAAAAAATCTCCGCCGTGTGCCTGGCGGGAGGTTTGTACTGCTGCTTTTTGCTTTATTCTGCCTTTTCCTGCTCGGGAGCCTTCTTCTTTTTGAAGATAACGAGCTTGCTGAAGAAGTAGTTGAGAATAACCACGACGACTGCGAGGATTATTTTTGCAGTCATTTCGCCGCTGAGGTCGAAGTTTATCAGCGGAATGTGGAAAACCTTGCTGTCGAAGTGCAGGAAGTTTACGAAGATAATGAGTCCGAGCTCCTCGACGCCGAGGGAGAAGAGTCTTGCCGCGACGAACGACGGAATCTCTTTTGCGAGCACCTTGCCCTCCCAGCTCTTGCTCTCGAAGACGAACAGCTTGTTCGTGACATAGGCGAATGCGACCGCGAATATCCATGCGAGAACGTTCGAGATGTGAACGCCGAGCTGCGAGGATATGAGCTTGTCGAACACCATCGTGAACAGCTTGAACGCGACGAAGTTGACGAGCGTTGTCAGCACGCCGAAGACGACATAGAGTATTGTCTCTTTGTTGACTAGCTTTTTGAATATTGCCTTTAGTTTTTCCATTCTTTACACCTTTATTTCAACATCAAGTCCGAGCAGGTCGGAGTATTTGTCAAGTATCGGCTGAATCTCGTTGTCCACGAATTCCTGGGTCTGCTGGGGAGCGCGGCCGACGAAGTTTTCGGGCTTCATTATGCCCTCGAGTTCCTCGCGCGTTACGCCGAACGCGCTGTCCGCGGCTATCCTGTCGAGCAGATCGTTCTTGCCGCCCTCGACCTTGACGACTCTGCCGGCGTCCATCGAGTGAACGCGGATTTTTTCGTGCAGCTCCTGCCTGTCTCCGCCGCGCTTGACCGCCTCCATCATGATGTTTTCGGTCGCCATGAACGGCAGCTCTTCAAGCAGGTGCTTCTCTATCATCTTCGGATATACTACGAGTCCGTCCGCAACATTGATGCACAGGTCGAGCACCGCGTCGGCGGCGAGAAACGCCTCTGGGACGCTCAGACGCTTGTTTGCCGAGTCATCGAGCGTGCGTTCGAACACTGCGCGCCGGAGGTCATCGCCGTATTCTGTATGTCCGCTATGATATATCGCGAGAGCGAGGCTATGCGTCGCTTCTCATCGGGTTGCGCTTATATGCCATCGCCGACGAGCCGATCTGATGCTTCTCGAACGGCTCTTCTATCTCTTTCATG